>Ga0247841_10001246_pt1 | contig 59269 bp, 47 predicted proteins | sample LaCruzMarch2015__2_FD_192410 | JGI IMG/M metagenome (GOLD analysis project Ga0247841, IMG submission 192410) | Freshwater microbial communities from meromictic Lake La Cruz, Castile-La Mancha, Spain - LaCruzMarch2015_18m | ecosystem: Environmental > Aquatic > Freshwater > Lake | place: Spain...
ATGCAGATAAGGACGGAATCAAGGATGATGGCGAGCCGGGCCTTCCCGGCCTGACGGTCACTCTGAGCGGTGTGGGGACGACCACCACCAGCTCGGCTGGGGAAAGCCTGGGCGAGTATTCCTTCCGAAACTTAGGCCCCGGCACCTACACCGTGAGCATGACCGCTCCGGCAGGCTATACCAACACCACAGCAACCAGCTTCATCGGCGTCATCGACTGTGCAGGCTGCACGAACAGCTTTGGCTTTAGTCCCCTCCTCTCCATCTCCGGCACCAAGTTCCTGGATCGCAACGCTAACGGCCTTCGGGATGCAGGAGAAGAGGGACTCTCCGGCTGGAGGATCTTCAACGACACCAGCCGGGACGGCCAGTTCCAGGCGGAAGAGATCTCAGCCGTCACCGACCTGGACGGCTCTTACAATCTGACCGGCCTGGCTTTCGGAACCTATCGCATTGCTGAGGAGAGGCAGCCCGGCTGGGCGCAGACCGCACCTCTCGCTGGCTATCACGATGTGGTTTTGACCGACACCAATGCCACCGGACAGGATTTCGGCAACATTCCCTCCCTGACCGTGGCCAAGGTCACCGACCCGGCGGGCTCTGCGAATCGCTTCACCTTCCGGGAAAGCGTCAGTTCGGGCAGCTTTGACCTGGCGGGCGGGGAGGCAAAGGATCTGCCGGCTGCCTGCGGAACCTATACCATCACCGAGGACGAATTAGCTGGCTGGGGGGTCAGCAAAATAGCCGCCCCGGGAACGGCATCTGTGAAATTCGGCTCAGGAGCCACCTTTGCCCATGACGCTTTCCAGCAGGGCGACACGGGCGTGCAGGTAACCCTGGCCGAAAATCAGTACAGCCGGATCACTTTCAACAATACCCGGCTCTGCACCATCTCCGGCAAAGCCTGGGACGATCTGGATCATGACGGTCTGCAGGATGCGGGCGAGAGCGGCCAGGCGAATGTTGCGGTTCAGCTTCTGAACGGCAGCGCAAGCCCCATCGCTGGCAAATCGGCGACCACCGGCAGCGATGGCCGCTACTCCTTCCCGGACCTGGTTCCGGGCGATTATTATGTGCAGTTCACCCTGCCTTCTGGGAAGATCTTCAGCCCCAAAGACCAGGGCGCGGACAGCCAAGACAGCGATGTGAACTCTGATGGAAGAAGCGACAAAATCACGCTTGCTCCCGGCCAGAGCAAGAGTCTGGATGCCGGACTCTACGAGAACCAGATAATAATAAATGAGATCTATCCCAATCCCGTGGGAAGCGACAATCAGGCCGTTGTGGCCTCCTGGGAGCGGGTGGAACTGAAGAACGTAGGAACAGCAGACTGCAACATCGGCCAGTGGACCATCAAAGATAACGATGACCCCTTCATCCTGGCCACCATTCCTGCAGGCACAATCATCTCGGCAGGCGGATACCTGGTAGTGCATATCAAAGGCTCTTCAGGAGGAGGCATCAGCAACGACGATGGCGATCCTGTGATCCTCTGCAACTTTGCGGGAGTGGAGATGGACAGCGTCGCCTGCCCGGCCAGCAGCAGCAAAGAGGGGCTGAGCTACTCCTGTATTCCAGATGCGTCCGATAACTGGGGCTTCTGGGGCGAGCCCACATTCGGCGGCGATCTCTCTGCGGAGAACTTGCCCGGCGCTCCCAACATGGGCATGGACTTTGGCGACGCCCCTAACTCGTACAAGACTCTCCGGGCCAGCGACGGAGCCCGTCACTTTGTGACCGGCCCCTATCTTGGCTCCAGTGTGGACTATGAGCCGGACGGCCAGCCTGGGAACAATGCCAACGGAGACGGAGCAGACGAGGACGGCGCGACCTTTTCAGCCAAGATCATCGCCGGCCAGACTTCGACATTCAATGTCACTGCCTCGGCACCGGGAATTCTCCAGGCCTGGATGGATTTCAAAGGAGACGGCATTTTCGGTGCCGGTGAGCAGATAGCTATCAATAAAGCACTCATAGCCGGCCTGCAGACCATCGACTTCAGCGTGCCAGTTGATGCCAATGGCGGCTACACCTATGCCCGCCTGCGTTTTAGCAGCTCATCCGGTCTTGCCTCCTTCGGCCTGGCATCAGACGGCGAAGTTGAAGACTACCGTGTTATGATCAAATACGTCCTGGGCGACTTCGTCTGGGAGGATAAGGACGGGGATGGCCTGCAAGACGACGGCGAGCCCGGCATATCGGGAGTTACCGTAAACCTGATCGACGCGGAAAATAGCATAACAGTCTCCAGCCGGACAACGTCCGCCAGCGGAAAGTACCTCTTTGAGAACCCGCCGCCAGGAGACTATTATCTGGAATTTATGTTTCCTGGATATGGTATCACGAACAAAGATGCCGGCTCTGATGACACAAAAGACAGCGACGCCGATCCGGCTAACCATCGGGCCGGTCCGATTACTGTGGTGCTGGGCCAGTCCGACCTGTCCTGGGATGCAGGATTTTATCGTCCGGCAATCATCACGGGAATGAAGTTCAATGATAAAAATGTCAGCGGCACCAGGGATGCAGGCGAGGCCGGCCTGCAAGGATGGAGGATCTATCTGGATCTCAATGACAACCGCCAATGGGACGAGACCAGCGAGCCCGCAAATGTCACTGATACTGCTGGATCTTATGCCTTTTCGAATCTTGCTCCCGGAAGCTACACTGTCCGGGAGGTCTCACAAAGCGGCTGGACACAGAGCTGCCCGGCAGCATCTGCTTATGATGAAACGCTGAATTCCAGCCAGGCGGTAACGGACAGGGATTTCGGCAACCATGTCATCACCGATCTCTATATCACGGGAACGAAGACCAACGAGACTGGTGCAGCCAAGGCAGGCTGGAATATCACCCTTCGTGGAACCACCCTGGAGGGTAAAACCGTCTCGGATGAGATGACCACGGACAGCCTCGGCAGATACGACTTCACCGGTCTTCTGGCAGGCCACTACACCGTGAGCGAGGAAGCCAGGGACGGCTGGGAGCCTGTGGGCGCAGCCAGCCAGACCTTTGATCTCGTCGCCTCTCGAAACGATGTGAATTTCGTGAACCGAGTTGTTTCAGGCCTATCCATCTCGGGAAAGAAGACCAATCAGACCGGCACAGCCAAAGCGGGCTGGAAGATCACCCTCACCGGAGCCACTCTGGAGGGCGGAGCCGTCTCCCAGGAGACCACGACTGCAAGCGACGGCAGCTACAGTTTCACGGGCCTATTGGCGGGCAGCTACAACGTCACCGAGGAATCCAAGCCAGGCTGGAAGCCCGTGGGAGCAGCCGGCCAGACCTTTGATCTCGTCACCTCTCGAAACGATGTGAATTTCGTCAACCGAGTTGTTTCAGGCCTCTCCATCTCCGGAAAGAAGAGCAACGAGACAGGTGCCGCCAAATCTGGCTGGAAGATCACCCTCGCCGGAACCACACTGGAGGGCGGAGCCGTTTCGCAGGAGACCACAACTGCCAGCGACGGTGGCTACAGCTTCACCGGCCTTCCGGCAGGCAGCTACACGGTTAGCGAGGAATCCAAACCAGGCTGGGAGGCGGTCGGCCCGGCCAGCCAGACTTTCGACCTCTTCGCCTCCCGCTCGGACGTGAACTTCGTCAACCGCGCTCTCTCCGGTCTCTCGATATCTGGAAAGAAGACCAATGAGACCGGCATAGCCAAAGAAGGCTGGAAGATTACCCTGACTGGAACCACTCTGGAGGGCGGAGCCGTCTCAAAGGAGGCCACGACTGCAAGCGACGGCAGCTACAGTTTCACGGGCCTTTTGGCGGGCAGCTACACCGTCACCGAGGAATCCAAACCAGGCTGGGAGCCCGTGGGCGCCGCCAGCCAGAACTTTGACCTCTTCGCCTCAAAATCGGATGTCAATTTCGTCAACCGCGTCCTCTCCGACTTGACCATCTCCGGAAAGAAGAGCAACGAGACCGGCGCAGCCAAATCTGGCTGGAAGATCACCCTCGCCGGAACCACACTGGAGGGCGGAGCCGTCTCCCAGGAGACCGCGACCGCAAGCGACGGCAGTTACAGCTTCACCGATCTCCAGGCGGGCAGCTACACGGTCAGCGAGCAGTCCAAGCCAGGTTGGGAGCCCGTGGGAGCAGCCAGCCAGACTTTCGACCTCTTCGCCTCCCGCTCTGATGTGAACTTCGTCAACCGTGTCGCATCAAATCTCGCCATCTCCGGCAAGAAGACCAACGAAACAAGCACTGCCAAATCGGGCTGGAAGATCACCCTCGCCGGAACTACTCTGGAGGGCGGAGCTGTCTCGCAGGAGACCACGACAGGCAGCGACGGCAGCTACAGCTTCACCGGACTATTTGCGGGCAGCTACACAGTCACCGAGGAATCCAAACCAGGCTGGGAGCCCGTGGGCGCCGCCAGCCAGAACTTTGACCTCTTCGCCTCAAAATCGGATGTCAATTTCGTCAACCGCGTCCTCTCCGACTTGACCATCTCCGGAAAGAAGAGCAACGAGACCGGCGCAGCCAAATCTGGCTGGAAGATCACCCTCGCCGGAACCACACTGGAGGGCGGAGCCGTCTCCCAGGAGACCGCGACCGCAAGCGACGGCAGTTACAGCTTCACCGATCTCCAGGCGGGCAGCTACACGGTCAGCGAGCAGTCCAAGCCAGGTTGGGAGCCCGTGGGAGCAGCCAGCCAGACCTTTGATCTCTTCGCCTCCCGCTCTGATGTGAACTTCGTCAACCGTGTCGTATCAAATCTCGCCATCTCCGGCAAGAAGACCAACGAAACAGGCACTGCCAAATCGGGCTGGAAGATCACCCTCGCCGGAACTACTCTGGAGGGCGGAGCCGTCTCAAAGGAGGCCACAACAGGCAGCGACGGTAGCTACAGCTTCACCGGCCTTCTGGCGGGAAGCTATACCGTCACCGAAGAATCCAAATCCGGCTGGGAGCCCGTGGGCGCAGCCAGCCAGAACTTTGACCTCTTCGCCTCACGCTCTGATGTCAACTTCGTCAACCGCGTCCTCTCCGACCTGACAATCTCCGGAAAGAAGACCAACCAGACAGGTGCGGCCAAAGCGGGCTGGAAGATCACCCTCGCCGGAACTACTCTGGAGGGCGGAGCCGTCTCAGAGGAGACCGCGACCGCAAGCGACGGCAGTTACGGCTTCCCCGGCCTTTTGGCGGGCAGCTACAACGTCACCGAGGAATCCAAACCAGGCTGGGAGTCTGTGGGCGCAGCCAGCCAGACCTTTGATCTCGTCACCTCTCGAAACGATGTGAATTTCGTCAATCGTGTCCTTTCCGGTCTCTCGATCTCCGGAAAGAAGACCAACCAGACAGGCGCGGCCAAAGCCGGCTGGAAGATCACTCTGACCGGAACCACTCTGGAGGGCGGAGCCGTCTCAAAGGAGGCCACGACTGCAAGCGACGGCAGTTACAGCTTCACCGATCTCCAGGCGGGCAGCTACACGGTCAGCGAGCAGTCCAAGCCAGGTTGGGAGCCCGTGGGAGCAGCCAGCCAGACTTTCGACCTCTTCGCCTCACGCTCTGATGTCAACTTCGTCAACCGCGTCCTCTCCGACCTGACAATCTCCGGAAAGAAGACCAACCAGACAGGTGCGGCCAAAGCGGGCTGGAAGATCACCCTCGCCGGAACTACTCTGGAGGGCGGAGCCGTCTCAGAGGAGACCGCGACCGCAAGCGACGGCAGTTACGGCTTCCCCGGCCTTTTGGCGGGCAGCTACAACGTCACCGAGGAATCCAAACCAGGCTGGGAGTCTGTGGGCGCAGCCAGCCAGACCTTTGATCTCGTCACCTCTCGAAACGATGTGAATTTCGTCAATCGTGTCCTTTCCGGTCTCTCGATCTCCGGAAAGAAGACCAACCAGACAGGCGCGGCCAAAGCCGGCTGGAAGATCACTCTGACCGGAACCACTCTGGAGGGCGGAGCCGTCTCAAAGGAGGCCACGACTGCAAGCGAAGGCAGCTACAGTTTCACGGGCCTTCTGGCAGGCAGCTACACCGTCACCGAGGAATCCAAACCAGGCTGGGAGCCCGTGGGCGCAGACACTCAGAGCTTCGACCTCTTCGTCTCCCGCTCCGATGTCAACTTCGTCAACCGCGTCCTCTCCGACCTGACAATCTCCGGAAAGAAGACTAACCAGACCGGCGCGGCCAAAGCCGGCTGGAAGATCACATTAACTGGAACCACACTGGAAGACGGAGTCGTTTCGCAGGAGACCACGACCGCAAGCGACGGCAGTTACGGCTTCCCCGGCCTTCTGGCGGGCAGCTACACCGTCACCGAGGAATCCAAGCCCGGCTGGGAGCCAGTGGGCGCAGCCAGCCAGAGCTTTGACCTCCTCGCCTCCCGTTCAGACGTGAACTTCGTCAATCGCGTCCTCTCCGACCTGACCACCTCCGGCCGGAAGACCACCGACAAAGATGTGCCTAAATCCGGCTGGGGAATCAGCCTGACCGGAACTACACTGGAAGGTGGAGCCGTATCGCAGGAGACCATGACAGGCAGCGACGGCAGCTACAGCTTCGCCGGTCTTCTGGCGGGCAGCTACACAGTGGCCGAGGAGTCTCGGCCCGACTGGGAGCCGGTTGAACCAGCCACGCAGAGCTTCGCCCTCTTCGCCTCGCGTTCGGATGTGAACTTCGTCAACCGTCTGGCCGCCCTGCTATCCGGCCTCAAGTTCGAGGACAAGGACGGCAACGGGCAGCGGGACACGGGCGAGGGCGGCCTGCAGGGCTGGACCATAAATCTGCAAAAGCCGGACGGATCGGTTATTACTACTACTACCGACGCCGACGGCAACTATTCCTTCCCGGACCTGCCCGAGGGCAGCTACATCGTCAGCGAAGAGCTGCAAGACGGCTGGCTGCAGACGGCTCCGGCGAGCGTGAGCTACACTGTAGATTTGCAGGAAGCCGGAGCAGCATATCTCAATTTCGGCAACCGCAGAAATGTAGCGGCAATGAACGTCACCATGACCGCCAAACCCCAATCGGTCCTGCAAGGCAATCTCGTCACCCTGACCACGACCGTCAACGGTCTGGGCGATATCCTGCCTGAATTCATGGACGCCGTGCAGACGCTCCCCAGGGGCCTGAAGTTTGTCTCGGCCACACCGGCTCCGCAGAGCAGCGAGAACCCCGACGGCACCACAACTCTGACCTGGACTGGCCTTGCCGCAGGCAGCGGGCCGCTGGCCGTTCTGGCGGTGCAGGCCGCCGTAAAGCCCGATGCCAGCGGCGAGCTCACCAGCAGCGTGACCGTCACGGGCAAGAGCAGCGTGGCAGCCATCGTCTCAGCTCAGGCCGAGGCCTCTTTGCAGGTCCTGGCGCAAAACTCGCCCGTCTATCTCAACAAGACCTCGGACCTGAAAGAGATCTGGGAGGGCGGCTACATCACCTACACCATCACCTACACCAGTCTGGTGGACATCGATCTAACCGGCGTGGTGATTACTGAGCAGGCCTCGCCGGACCTGGAATTCATATCGGCCACGCCCTCACCGGATGCGGCAACGGATAACGTCTGGACGATTGGCACGCTTTCTGCCCACACTTCAGGCCAGATCAATGCGCTCTTCCGGGTCAAAGATAAAGCCAATCTGAGCTTCGAGAGCGAGTCGTCCATATCAGGCAGCGGCTACGTGAACAACTATCGCCGCCTCTCCACAGAAACACAGACCGCCGGCCTGCAAAACATGGTCACCCTGAGCTGCCGGGAGTTCACGCCCGTCTCCACCACCTACTCTGTCAAGCTGCGAGACAGCCAGGGAACCAGTCTCCTGGAGAAGGAGCACGGCAGCGGAGAGTACAGAAGCGAGGAGCGGGCCATCATGGAGACGAAGAACCGCTCCATCCGCACGGAGGGCTCCCTTCAGGCCGTCTACCGGCCCACCAGCTTTGCTCTGCCCGGCGAGAAGTCGATAGATTACGATTCACAGATCTCCTCTCTGACCTATACCAGGAACCGCGCCACAGAGGCTTCCACCAGCCAGGAGTTCCGCCGCGCGAAAAGCCTGGAGCTGGAGCGCAAGCTTCTGCTGGACAAGAACGAGACCAGCCTGAAGATGGAGGCGGAGGTAGAAGGCCAGGTCCATCTGGGCGTCTTGAAGAAGGATGGAGAGGCTGTCAAGCCAACGCCCATCTTCGAGTCCTCGCAGGACTATGCCGGAGCCTTCCGCTTCAACCAGAGCCAGCAGGACTACGGCAGCAACCTGCGCCTGACTCGCAATGCCACTGGTCTCGGCCAGGCGGCCAATGACCTGCGCCTGAAAAAGAGCCAGCGAAGCTATGAGCACGGCTCCGGTTCGTATCAGAGCGAGGAGCTGGCCAGCACTGCGGAAAGCTACATCGCCAGAGATATGTCCGTGAGCTATGATCCGGCGTACGGCTACGGCAAATGGAAGTCGGGCATCTGGTCGCGGAGCCCCGGCCAGAGCTACCTGGGCCAGGAGATCACCGGAGCAGACTACATCCGGGAGGAGACGAAGGCCGCTGGGTTAAGCGACATGTCCACCAACCTCAGCTTCCAGGGAAAGGCCAGGCTGAGGGCTATCTCGCAGCAGGGCAACAGCAGTCAGGTGGAGCTGGACGAGGAGTATGTCGGGCGCTATGTGATTTCGCGCAAGGTTCACCTGGGCGGAGTCTCCCGCTTTGACCGGCCCCATCTCACTTTAAACAAGACCGGGCGCATACTGCCTCAGACTACTGTAGCTGATTACACCATCACCGTGCTCAACGACGGCAACGCGGCCCTGGGGCCAGTCTACGTCTGGGACATCTTCCCGGCGGGGACCGATTACCTGAATGCCTCGCTCAAGCCCACGGCGCTTGCGCGCGGCTATGCCAACTGGTCGCTGCTCTATCTGGGCATCGGCCAGTCCGTTAACATCAACCTGCGGCTGAATGTAACTGACCAGCAGGACGAACTGGTCAACGTGGTCTATGCATCGGGAGGACATAACGACCAGTGGGTCAGCGCCGGCAACATGAGCGTCATGCAGTTTGGCTGGCTGGGATGCTGCTCACCACAGGTGCTCGTGGAAAAGCAAGCCAGAATCGATGCAGAGGACAGCAGTCTGATCTGGTACCGCATCCTTCTCAAGAACGGGGCCAATGTGAGCCTCGTCGCGCAGGTTACGGACGCACTGCCCGCCGGCCTGCAACTGCTCAATGCCTCGGCAGAGCCCCGGGTGCAAGGGCAGAATCTGGTCTGGGTGACGGCGGCCATCCCGGCCGGTGAAAGCCGGTTCATCGAATATCTGGCCCAGGCTACAGAGAACGGCAAGTTCGTGAACACGGCCCGGGTGGAGGCTCATGCCCTGGACGGCTCGGGCGGGGCATCAACGCAGGCCAGCGCCACGGTGACGGTGGGCGAGGCGACGGCCCGCGCCGAGGACGGCTGGCGGCCTCCTGAGTGGGGGCTGGACCGATCTGAGATGATATGCGACGATGAGATCGCAGGGGAGGGGGCGAGCTGCGCTACGGGGAGTTGTCCGGTGTAGTGCGATTGCTAAAAATGGCTGCGGAGAAGGGGGGCTTACCCATTATATTTTTATTGTTCTCTGATAAGTTGCCTGCCCACCGTTGCATCCATGAGCGCCAGAAATTCCTCTTTGGCCTGGGGCGGAATGGTCGCCCCGGCAGCCACGTTGTGCCCCCCGCCCACGCCGCCCACGGCGCCTGCACAGCGCGACAGGGCATCGGCCAGATCCAGGCCTGAGCGGACCAGGTCCTGTGTGCCTCGCGCCGAGACTTTTAGCTCCCCTTTCGCAGTCAGGGCAAAGGCCAGGATAGGCCGGGAACGGTCTGCCATCTGAAAGCTCATGCCGGCCACGATGCCTACGATGGTGTCCAAAATGGCATCTCCGGCATCAAAGTACTGGATGCTTTTCAGGGTAGTGATGCCTTTTTCGCGAACGAGCTTCAGGCCGTTTACCAGGTTCTGGCGGTGTTGGGCAAGCAACCTCTGCGCCTCGCTAAAGGCTTTGTCCCTGTCACCCATGCAGACCGAGAGGCCCACGCCGGCATGACCGTAACGGGCGGTGGCATTGAGAAGAGTCGAGTATTCGCTGGCGTCCCGAAGCTCCGTGCCCTCCTGCTCGCCTAAAAGGATGTAGACCTCGCCTATCAGGCGCTCCAGCTTGATATTGGAGATGCCGCTTCGCAGGCCCTTCTTGAGAACGGCGGTGACAAAGCCGGCCTTCTCCTCCTGAGATAAATCGATCCAGCGCCGCCACTTCTCTCCGCTCAGGCGTATGCCGATCTCTTTGAGAAAAGCGATGCAAGCGTCCTCATTGCCAGAAAGGCCGGGCAGGTAGGGGTCCTGGGAGTACTCCAGCATCTTGTAGACGGGACGGGTCTGTCTGCCGAAGAATTTGATGTCGCGAGAGAAGGATAAGGCCCCAGCCTTTGATCCTATCTCCAGGAGGTGACGGTTGATGCCTACCATCTGGCCGTGTGCCATGTCCTGCAAATCCCCCACTGCCCCCACCACCGCTAAAGCAGCCAGATCATCATTGCCTCCGGGGGTGGACGCCAGCGCCCTTGCCAATAGGAAAGCGGTTCCGCTGCCGGAGAGCTGTGTTGCCCCATCTGCGCCTACCAGATGGGGATTGATGTGGGCGATGGGACGGGCCTCACAGATAACGGGCCTGTGATGATCGGCAACAACGGCCAGAAGGCCGCGCTCGCATATCTGCTGAATCATGGCGCTGCCAAGATCCGTGAATATGACCAGATCGGCGCCGTGATCGGCAACCTCGTCTAAAGCAGCCTCATCAAGCTGGCGGAAAAATTTGGGCTGGAAGTCAAGGCCGCACCTCTCCAGGGCGGTGCAGACAATTGCCGCTGCCGTGAGCCCATCGGCATCCACGTGCGAGACGACGAGAAGATTCTTTTTCTTCTTGATCACCTTCGCAGGGCTCTTGCATAGCTCGCATAGCTCGCGAAATTTCCCGGCGATCTCCTGGGTGTCTTGCATATCTGTCATAACTTTGAGAGATTGTTGATAAATCTTTGGCGCGCGGAGCGTTACTAATCATTTTGTCCGCTATCATTAAGGTCTATTTTTGCAGCCCAGGTTGTTCCCAACAGGCGGAAGCTTCCTGGGATTCCAGTCATCTGAGGATAGTCACGAATGGTGATCTCGTGGGTGATAGGTGCCTTTGTAAAAAGGAACTGGTCTTCGATGGAGACGTTTTCTGTGTTGTTGCTGACAAAGATATATTTGTTCATAACCTCTCCGCTTCCCCGTACCCTTCCGGTGGCCTGTGTGCTCTCTATGGACCCCATCCTAAAATCGGTCATTACCGTCCCAGTACCTACAACATTATGGCTGTAATCAATATCCATATTTGTGGAGGCGGCATATGCCCCTGCCATCATCGTGGTAAGGGCCAAAATCAGCAAGGCTAGAGGGAGCGGGGCAAAGTTAAGCTGAGGCAGAAGTGCATCTCTTTTTTTCATGGTTATATTGCCTGACCTGTTTCCTGCTTCCCCTGTCTCCATCCTTATTTAAGTCTGCGGAATACTGAAGCATTGATCCTCATGACAACTCAAAATACCATGCCGCTATTCAGCCAGATTGACATAGCACCCACGGCAGCTCTTCTCCTGGGGCTGGAGCTTCCTGGACAGGATGGCCATCCGATTGATTTGGCAGTGGCCTGGGGCTGCAAAAACGTCGCTATCATCATCATCGACAGCCTGGGCTATGATTTATTGATGTGGCTCTTGCCCACACTGGAGAACATGAGAGCTCTAAGTATCGTTGGACAGCTCCTCTGCGCCACGGCCGTCTCCAATCACACCACACCGGCCATTGCCAGCATCTTATGCGGACTGTTGCCGGAGCACCACGGAATTTTGGATAAGGCCGGCGCAAAAGAGTCCCGCATCAAGAGCCTGCCGGAGATAGCAGCAGCGTCAGGCCACAAGTGCGCAGTGATAATGGAGCAAAATGGAGCCGACGTTTACCGGGGCATAATTAAGATCGTGCGCGGCATACCGGACAGCCTTCCTCCGCAGGACTTCGATAAAGAGGCTTGCCGCATGACCTGTCAGGCCCTTTTAGAGAGGCCCAGGCTTCTCGTCTCCTACTTTATAGGAATTGATAAGAACGTTCATCTGGGCCGGGGCCGGGAAGGCATAAGAGAGGCGGCTTTGCTTATTGATCGCTGCATAGGTGAGATCGCAAGAACGGCAGACGACGAGACTTTACTCATCCTCTGCGGAGACCATCCCATACATGCTGGGCCGCTAAAGAGAACCAGGGAGCCTTACTGCGTGGCCATGATCCTGGCAAAAGGAAGTAATCTAACGGGCTTTCGATAAGTTTAAATGCCGTAAGCGGATAATATTGATTCAATGGATGAAGATCTTTCTGAGGTTTTTCAATTAATTGCCGAAGATGAACGCAAGCGCAGGTATCTTAAGGAGGTTGGCGACTGGCTTGTAGATGAATACTTCGAACTACGTCAAGCATCTTGAATCATTTGCTAATTTCTTGAATTTTCTTTTATTTAATTTCTGACCATATTGTGCGGCAACTTCGCGCGCATTAATTCACAATGTTTTTTGAGATTGGGGCAGATTTTCCGGCGATTTTTCTATAAATTTCCGCATCCATAGGCCGTTGTGAAATGGTTTCACAAAGGCAAAAACTCCTCCGCGCACAAACATGAGATCTACTGATAGCTATTATCATAATAGTATTCGCCCGAAATTTCTTTTCACAACACATTATAATGCATTTTCCCGGTCTTAAGCATACCTTGTGAAATACTATTCTGAATACTATTAGATCTTTATTTCAAAAAATAGCTTCAAATATGAGTTTTAAGCCTTCAAACACAACTACCAACTATTGGAAAGGTTTATATATCCGAAAAGCCAGGTTAATGTTGTGCCAGAATGGCCAGACAACCTGTCTGATTACATCGGGATGGGATGGATAAAGAGGGCTTATTCGTCTGAGGGGATGGATGGACCTTCGCAATATCTCAGAGCAGTAAGGGAAGCATATAGGGGGAAATATCTGGTGTATCGGCTCAATTTGTTCCACATAAATTAGTGGAAGAGTCGCATCGTCTGGAAAATGTTCGCCATTGTGCAAGCATAACGTCACTGTAAGGGATGGCACGAGGAGTAGCAATGAAGGGGGAAATCGAAGCCTTAGAAGGCCTTTTCGGTATCCAGCGAAATGCTTCACAACAATACACTTCTCGCAAGGATGGCACAAAGGGGTAGCGAAAGGGAGTTCGTATCGGATTCGGATACAATGTGTCTGTCTACAGACTGTTCACTGTCGGAAAGGGACGACAAAATAGCTCAGGCCTGATGCAGACGATGAATTCCTTGGCCGGTGAAATCCTCGTTGTCGGAAAGGGACGGCAATGAGGATGAAAAGGGAACGGCTGAGACTGGATCGGATATGAATCGTTGAAGACAGGCTGTGAAAGCAATGTCTTTCACAACCTGCCAAAAATAGGGGATGGCACGAGAATCGAATTGGATCGGATCGACAGGAAGGGGATTCAGACATAAAGTTGATCCGATCCCAAAAAAGTGGCTATGAGGAGGGGAAAATTGTGAGAGGGCACACAAAATTATTTATGCTGCAGATGGATAAGGCGAGATGCAAGCAGCCTGCAATGACAGAAAACATCTGCTTTAGCACCAATCAGGATGCAGTTTCCTCTATCCAGCGCATATTCCTTCCGTCTTTAAAGATAATATCCGGAAGATGATCGGAGGAGAATAAAATGAGGATCCGGATAGAGATAGAAGACAAGGGCCTTAAGTCCTCCCATGAGTTTGAGTCGCAGAACATGGATGGAGAGGCTTTAAGAGACAGAATCGTCGGCTTTCTGTCAGCTTCCGGTGTCTTTGAGGGCAGAGGGGAGAGCATTGCAACAGCCGCATCTGCTCGTGATTACAGCAGCGGAACGCTCATGGATCGGCTGGAAAGCTTCATCCGATATGAGTTTTCCAATACCTGGTTCGCAACCCAGGAATTAAGAGAGCGATATGAGACCGTAGCCGATGATATAAAGCTCTCCACAGTCTCAACCTATCTATCTCGCATGAATCGTGACGGTCTGCTGGATAAGAGAGGGAATAGAAACAACCGGCAGTACAGATTGATGGAGATCATCGAACCGGAGATGGTATCGCAGCATAATTATCAAAGCTATGAGAAAAAGAGAGTAGAAAGCAGATGAAAAAATAGCCCGACCGGAGAGAATCTTATGGATCTTTCCCACCGCCAAGACATCCTTTATCATGGATTTCCGGTCCGGCTCCTCTGCTTAGGCTGCAGCGTCGAGTCGAGCCTGAGTCAGGTTGACGGCATACCGGGCGTTTGAATTCTTCGGATCTATCTCTAAGACGTCTTCAAAGGCACGAAGAGCTTCTTGGGAGCGGTTTTGGGCCACCAAGGCCAGGCCCCTGTTGTATTTGGCATCAATATTTTGCGGCTGCAGCAAGGCCGCTTTCTCAAAGCTCTGCAAAGCTTCATCAAGTTGTCCACTCTGGTTTTGCGCCAGTCCCAATCTCAGCCAGGCGGCTGCATCCTCCGTATTCAGACGGGTCGCATTGCGGAAAGCATCTGCCGATTGGCTGTAGAGGCCCAAAGAGTAGTACACCTGGCCCAGATTATACCAGACCTCCTCATGAGATGAATCGGCCCGGCATGCCTTTTCCAGGCTCCCGGCAGCCTCATCGGTCTTGCCTAACGCGGCCTGCATGCTTCCCAGGTTGGACCAGGCCGCATAGTCACCAGGATTTGCGGTTACGATCTCCTGGAAGCATTTTAATGCAGGAGAGCTGTTGCCGAGAGCCGCCAGCGCCAGTCCCTTGCCCAGCAATGCGTCGACATCAGATGGCTTCAGGCTCAGAGATTTGTCAAAGAGCGGCAGTGATTTGTCGTACTCTCCCAGGGCAGAGAGAGCATTGCCCTGTCCCCTGTAGCCGCGGGCGCTGGGATTAATTGCTGTAGCCTGCTCGTAATAGTGAAGAGCATCACTGTAGTTGCCCTTTTCGTAAAGCACGTCACCCATGCCCAGGAGAGCAGCCGCGTTTTGCGGCTCTATGGCAAGAGACTGCTGGTAGCTTTGCCGGGCGAGGTCAACATCCTTGCCGCAGAGCAGCGCGTCGCCGCGGCCTGCCCGGGCGGCGGCGTTATTTTCATCCAGTGCCAGGGCTTGATCATAAAAATGTAGAGCTGATTTGCAGTCATCAATTGCATAGTGAATCCCGGCCTCTCCCAGCAATGCCCGAATATTTTGCCGGTCGATTTGCAGAGCATTCTCATACAATGGCAGAGCCTTATTCGGAAGGCCATTTTGCAGGAAAGCATCCCCACTGCCCAGCATTGCCCGCACATTATCAGGCTCCAGAGCTAGGACGCGGCCATAGGCCACTAAAGCGCCGGAGAGATCGTTTTGCTGCGAGAGCACATCACCCTCGCCCAGCAGTGCTGCAGTATTATCCGGCTCCAGGAAGAGAGCCTGATCATAGCACGGCAGGGCCTGCTCCGTCTCTCCCTGCAAATAGAGTGCCTCTCCTTTTCCCAGTAGGGCGGGGACGCTTTTCGCATCCTGGACCAGAGCACTGGCAAAGCTCTCCTGAGCGGAGGGATAATCATGTCGCGCCAGGTGGCAGTATCCATTGCCCAGCAATGCTTGAAGATCGTCAGGCTTTATTTTCAAGGCCTGATCGTATGCCCGCAGGGAGGTGTTGTAGTCCTGCTTGTCATAAAGAGCCTCAGCCTTTCCCAGCATTGATGCAAGATCGCTGGAGTTGTGCACAAGTGCCGCCTCGTAGGATTGCAAAGCCTGATCGTATTCCTGGAGAGCTAGATGGGCATCGCCCATACCCCGCCAGGCAGCCTCATTTCCTTTTTCCAGCACCAATACCCGGGAAAAGCATGGCACGGCCTCCTGGTACTTTGCCATTTCCAGCAAGAGACTGCCTTTGCCAAGCAGCGATTGAGTATTATTATCATCCAACTGCAGTGCCTTTTCGTAGCTTTGCCGGGCGCCTTTATAGTCTTCCAGCTTCTCCTGCACCAGTGCCAAATCATTCCACAGGGCGATATTATCCGGGTCCAGGCGCAGGGCAGAGTCGAAGAATAGCCCGGCCATTCTATATTTCCCTGTCATGGCCAGGATGCGCCCTTTTAATGCCAGGGCGGGAAGGCTGGACTGATTTATTTCTAATGCCCGATCCAGTGCATCGAGGGCCTCGAAGTGCTTGGCCAGGCGGGAGAGCATCTGTCCTTTGAGCAGCCAGGCCTCTGACTGGCCGGCGTCAAGCTCCAGGGATTTGTTGAGGCTCTCTAAAGCCAGAGAATAGGAGCCGTTCCTGCTATAGTTTTGCGCCAACTCAAAATAGTGGGAGTAATCAGAGATCTCCGACTCTTTTTGCCGGGAAGCATTTACCGATTCGGCCTCCTTCTTCTTGGCGACAAGTGCTGCCGATGCCCCCTTCCTCCCCGCCAGCGCACCTGGGTCCTGAGGCGAGAGGACAAGGGCTGTTTCGTAACTCTTGAGAGCCTCTGAGATGAGACCATCGTGCAAAAGCTGATCGCCCTCGGCCGTCAGAGCCCTGACCCAACCGGACAATGCCTCTTCGCTTTGAGGTGCAAGCCGGGAAGCCACCTCAAAATTGCCAAGGGCCTGGGAAATGTTCTCCTCTGCCAGCTCTTTTTCGCCCAGGCCTACCAGGGCCAGGGCTTTGCCCTCCTTGCCTATCTCATCGGATGGATTCTCGGCCAGGATTTCGTCATAGCAAGCGAGGCTCTCCTTAAATCTGCCCCATCCGGTCAAAGCTGCTCCCTTTAGCTGCAGTGCCCGGATATTTTGCCGGTCAAGGGCCAGAGCCGCATTGCTGCAATCGTAAGCCTCCTCAAATTTGCCTTCCTGCAATAAGGCCGAACCGTGAGCCAGCAGCACTCTAACCTGGCCCGCCCCACCGGCCGTGCTCCGGCCGTAAAGGGAAGCGTTCTTGAAACTTTGCAGGGCCTCATCATAGCTTTCCAGGGCAAGAGATGAATTGGCCTTGCCCAGCCACGCCTCGGCCAGGCTGCCGTCCAGATTCAGGGCCTGCAGGTAGCTCTGCCGGGCTTCGCGGAAGTCCCCGGCCAGCTCTTTTGTCCTGCCGTCCTCTTGCCAGAGCCGGGCGTTTTTGGCATCTTTTCCCAGGGCATAACTGAAGCACAGCTCGGCCATCTTGTACCGGCCCAGCCGGGAGAGGGCAATGCCTTTGCCGCCCCAGGCCGATGCATTCTCAGGATCGATCTTCATGGCCCGATCAAAGCTTTCCATGGCCTCTTGAAAGCTGCCGCTTAAAAGAGATGCCTGGGCATTCTCCAGCCAGTAGGCAGCACTATCTTGAGTTGTGGCAGATACAGGAAGGAATAACAGCAGCATACAAGCCAGCATGGCGCAAGAACGCATCAGGGATGGGAAGGGAGAGGACTTTTGCAAAGCAATCACTGTTCTAGAGAGAATTGCAGATGGGATATATTACCAGCGCCTCCAAACTTTGCGCCTTTTAATAACCAGGTTTGCCTCGACCGGAATTCCTATCTTCATCTAACCTTATTTTTCTTGCCCAGCTTTTTGCAGCAGATTTTCCAGCACGCATCGCTTCCACTTGCAGGTTACCGGCTTTGCGCACCTTCCCTCCAGGAGATAAACCTGCCCGGGACGGGATTTCAGAAACTCCCTAATCTCAGAATGGGCAGAACCGGAAAGCTGGATCTTTCTGTCCGCAGCAACTCGTAGCTGTCCGCCCTCTATATCCAGATCAGATACACGAAGATTGATCAGATGATCGATTTCAAGGCCGGTCTCAAAGAGGAGGAGAAGTATGATTCTATCCATGCCTGATGCCAAATCGAGCAACCTCTTTTTCTCCGGCCCGGCAAGCTTGCTTAAGACATCCACAAAGACCTTTCCGTACCTGCCGCTTGTCACTCAATCGTTATTGCCAGCCACCTGGCGAGCATTTTCGTCAGTTCTCTTTGCTGGACCGGCTTGGCAATGAAATCGTTCATTCCAGCCTGAATACACTTCTCTCGATCGCCTTGCATGGCCAGAGCCGTCATGGCAATTATGGGAATGCCTGGATTGAGTGCCTTCGATCCTTGCCGGCGGATTTTGCCTGTGGCCTCGAAACCGTCCATTTCAGGCATTTGGCAGTCCATCAGCACCAGGTGGTAGGGAATCATCTGGAGCGCATTGACGGCCTCCAGACCATTGGCCACAACATCTGCTTGGAAACCCATCTTTCGGAGCATTGCCTGTGCCACTTTCTGGTTTACGGGATTATCCTCCGCCACCAGTATGCGTATTTTGCGTTTGAACGATTCGGAAATAGCAGGCTTTGCCGCAGAGCGATCTATAACTCCCCTGCTCCCGATTTCAGCAAACCCCTCTGTAGATCCAGACCCGGCTGGCTGCTTCTCAAACACCGCCGTGAACCAGAAGGTGGAGCCTTTGCCCTCCTCGCTTTCCACGCCGATCCCGCCACCCATCAGCTCGGCGAGCTGCCGGGATATGGCCAGCCCCAGACCGGTTCCGCCGTATTTGCGTGTTGTCGAGCCGTCCGCCTGAGTGAAAGGTGAGAAGAGAATATCCTGCAGATTTGCCGGGATGCCGATGCCTGTATCGCTGACAGAGAAGCGAATTGTGGCATTTAGTTCGTCTTCGTTCTCCAGGCCGGCGCGAATAACTATCTTACCAACGGTTGTGAACTTCACGGCATTGCCTCCCAGGTTGACCAGAATCTGGCGCAGCCTTCCTGGATCACCTCTCAGAAGCGACGGCACGGCAGGGTGCACCAGGCAGGCCAGCTCCAGCCCTTTCTCATGAGCTCCGACTGCCAGGAGATCTGCCGTCTCATCAAGCGTAGAGCGCAGATCGAAGTCCAGCGTTTCCAGCTCCAGTTTGCGGGCTTCTATCTTGGAGAAGTCCAGGATGTCGTTGATGAGAGACAATAGGATTTCGCCGCTGAAACGAGCGATTTTTGCATATTCACGCTGCTCGGCATTCAAATTCATATCCAGAAGCAGTCCGATCATGCCGATGACGCCATTCAAGGGGGTACGAATCTCGTGGCTCATGTTGGCCAGGAATTCGGATTTGGCGCGGGCGGCATCTTCCGCGGCATCCCTGGTCATTTTGAGTTCATCTTCTGCGTGTTTGCGCTCTGTGATATCTCGAGCGATCCCGCAAAGCCCCGTGATTTTTCCATCGCTTTCACGCATAGGAGATTTAATGACGTGGAAGGTGTGTGAAACGCCATTTACGGGCTTTGCGTGCTCCTCTTCAACGGTCTCGCCTGCCAGAATCTTGAGATCCGTCTCCCGGATATGCGCTCCTGCTTCTTTGCCGAATAACTCCTCATCTGTTTTACCCATCATCTCAGACGAAGGAAGTCCAAAAAGCCTTTCCATGGCGGGATTGGCTTGAATGTACCGTAAATTGACATCCTTTATGAAGATGGAATCTGTGGCGGTCTCAAAGACGGCTCTGAATTTCTTCTCGCTCTCCCGCTGCGCCTCCTCAGCGAGCTTGCGTTCGGTGATGTCAATGATAAAACCGCGAAAACCAACCGGCTTGCCATCAATAATAATTGGCGAAGAGTGAAAAAGCCCAGGAAAGGTACTGCCGTCCGCCCTAATCAGCGTGTATTCGGTAAGTCCCTGTTTTTTTCCACGAAGGAGCTTGGATATGTTCGCGCGCAAACGCTCTTGATCTTCAGATGCGATTATTGCAAAACCGTTGAATCCCTGTCCAAATTGTTCCGGAGAATACCCTGCAATTACAAATGCATTTTGATTGACATAGGTCAGGTTTCCCTGAAGATCCATCTCGAAGATGATTTCAGGTAAAGACTCTGCCAGTTTTCGGAACCGCTCATCGCTTTTTTGCAGCGCTTCATCGGCCCGCTTGCGTTCGGTGATGTCGCGGACGACGAAGACTATGCTGGTGGGTTGCCCATCAACGCCCCTAATGAACTCGCCGTTCACCTCCATGTCAAAGGTGCTTGCGTCCGCGCGCCGTCCACGGTATTCACCCGGCCCCGTCATGACGTCTTGAAACATGAGGGCAACATTGGACGATGCGCGATCCCGATCTTCGGGGACGATGAAATCGGTGACCAAACGTTTCAGCATGTCCTCCTCCCGAACGCAACCGAACATCGTCAAGGCCGCGGGCGAAACCATGAGGATGCGACCCTCGAGATCCGTGATCGTGATGACGTCGGGGGAGGCTCTGAGAATAGATCGATACAGTTCCTCACTTTTTTTAAGCGCCTCCTCAACAAGCTTGCGTTCGGTGATGTCGGTAATGCTGGAGAGTACACATTTTTCATTTTGAATAATGATTATCTCCGCTGAGAATAATCCTATGATGAGTTCGCCTGATTTTTTTCTGAAGGAAAATTCATGCCCTACGATTGTATTCCCTTTCGATAATTCCGATACAACGAAATTTCGATCGCTTTCATTATCCCAAATATTTAACTCAACTGTAGTCTTGCCTGCTACATCCTTGAAAGCATATCCGGTGATTGCAAAAAAACCATCATTGACTTCGATGATCTTTCCGTCAGAAGCTTGTGTGATGGTGATGGCATAAGGTGCGCAGCGAAATGCGGATGAGAATTTTTTCTCGCTTAGCTGCAGCGCTTCCTCCACCCGCTTGCGCTCGGTGATATCGCTTGTCGTGCCAAAGACGGTGACTCGGCCGTCTGCATGAGAATAAGCCGAACCCTTGGAACCAACCCAAAGCATGGTGCCGTCAGCCTTTAGCAAACGGTATTCTGCGGTTTTATCCTTTCCAAGCTTTCCGATCCCTTCGGAGAGTATCTCCTGCATGGCCTGCAAGTCATCGGGATGAACATAGGAAAAATATTTGTCAAAGCTGTTTCCGATGGTGCCGTCCGGCAAGCCCAGCATCCTGTCCGCAACCGGCGAGATGTAGGAGCCGACATGCTCACCTTTGGCATTGACATCATAGCGCCAGACGATATCGGATATCATCGAGACGACCTGCTCGTACTGGGCATGGCTGTTCTGCGCAGCTTGTTTGGCTTCTCGCAAAGCTTCCTCAGCCTCTCTGCGGTCGGTGATGTCATTGCCCATGATTATCACTATCACTAATGAATAGTTCTGATAGATACATCTGTTGGAAGATTTTTTCTTCCAAAATAGTCCCATAAATAGTAATAGCAACAGTAATCATTAGTTATGCTCGTCAATCCCCAAAGGCCCTGATGTCATGGGGAATGATCTGGAGCGCATTGACGGCCTCCAGACCATTGATTATCTCGTGCCTCTTGCAGCATTCACGTGCGCTGCGTCTTTGTATTCCTTGAAGCCCTCCAGCAATTGCCGGAATGTTGCAGGTTTGAATTTCTCAAAACTTTCTTCGTCCACGTAAATAAAGTCGTACTCCACGTCTGTCTGCACCCGGTTGATGTCTTCGCACCATTGCCGGAGGCGCGCCATCTTTAGCGGCACATCCAAATCTTCCTGCCCTTTGGTTTCGACAATGACAATTCGCTTATCAGACAGCTTGACCATAAAATCCGGGTAGTAGTTGGAGATTTCGCCGTTTGCGTTCACATAATCGAGCTTGAAATGGACGGCCAGGTAGTTCTTCCCAAATGAGACCACGTCGCCGCAACCTTCCAGGAAGTTGGCGAATTGAAGCTCCAGTTGGCTGTCGCCGATGATGCGGTTAAAGACGCTTTTCTTCGGGACAAGGTAGCCCTGATCCTTGGCAACAAAAGGACGGGTCTGGCGCAACTTGATCGTGTCCCGGATTTCGGCGTCGCCTTTGTCCCGGACGGTCAGCGCGTTGATTGCCCGCTTGAAGGTCTCAATCAGTGTCTTGGTGGCGGCCAGTTCTGACAGGTTTCGTAATGTATTGGGGTCTTCCAGCTCTACCGGGCGGTCAAACAACTCCTCTTGCACAAACGCCTTGACATTGCCATACAGCACGTCATAGCCGCTGACCAGGCGCAGATCCTTCATGATGCTTTGCGCAAAGTAGCCTATCACGCTGCGATAGTCTGCAATGCCGGCCGTGTCGAGAATCGTGGTATGCGTAACTTCGCCGGTGGCGATGTCCTTGAATACGATCTCCCGCTGTTCTTCCTCGCTAAACTGCCTGAATTCGATACGCTGCAACACCATTCTATGCATATCCAAATTGGCCAGGTTCTTGTACTCTCGATAGACTCTCGGCGTGAGAACAGGAATTTCGATATCCAATTCGTCGAGGTCTTTCTTTTTGTTCTCCTGGTCAACCTGCACCATCAGCGGAGTCTTCGGCCCTGTTCCTTCGCCCATTGGCTTATGCTCCAGCACCACTCCTTCGGCCTGAATGGATTCCACGAACTCCATGAAGGCATTGGTGCCGACCACGCTGACGTACTCTTCCACATCACCGGGATACATTTTGCGTAAACCCCGGCCCAGTGCCTGCTCGGGAAGGATGGTGCTCGTCGTAAAGGCACGCAGCCCCAGGATGGTGGTGACATTCTTCACGTCCCATCCCTCTTTGAGCATCATCACCGAGACGATGGCCTTGTAAGGGCTGTCCATCCCGTCAATCTCATTGGCTTGCCTGCGCAGTTTCTCCAGTTCGTCCTTGTCCTTGCCCGTGGACGCTTCGGAAATATCGCCGTTTTTCTTGGTGTGAATGACCAGCACGGCGTCTTTCAAGTCCGGGTAGTTTCCCTCCAGATACTCGGCTGCCTCGTCACAGTTGCGCGTGTCGTCGGTCATGACAAACAGGATCGCCTTCTTGCCCATCTTTTCGTGTTCGGCATACGCTTTACGCCATTCGATCACGCCCAGATGGATATAGTCTGCGTATTTCTCGGTGTACGTGGCGCTCTGGCGCTCCTGCAATTTCGCGCGGCTGGCGGCATCAGGCAGGACGGGATGCTTGACGACGTTTTGCATGATGGCCTCCACCAGCGGGTAATCGGTCACCGTCTGCACAAAAATCGCGCCGTTGTCGTGCTTGGGCGTGGCTGTCGTGTCCAGTTGCATGGAAAGGGCCGCCCCCTTTTGCAGCAAGCGGTTATGGATGTCTTCGATTGCTTTGAACCAGGCCATGCGCGGGTCGTGGATATGGTGCGCCTCGTCATTTAGCACCATCAGCTCTTCAATGTCCCGCACGATCATGCCCAGATCCACCTTGGAATCCGTGGTTGCGCCCTTAGGTCGCCGGCCCAGAAAATAGTCCCGCAGGTCTTCATCATCGGGCGACGGCGAAATGTCCTCACCAGAATAAACCCGGTGGATGTTGGTCAGGAAGATATTGCCGGTAGGCCGGGTTACCCGGACCTCGTCTTGCAGATGCAGCGTAAGTTGAAAATCGTCGCGCCAGTTGTGTCCATCAAACCCGTTATCCGGCAGCACCGGATCGGAGAAGAAGATATGCAGCCCCTGGAAATCCCGGTAAATCCGGTCCAGGACGATGATGTTGGGCGTGATGACCAGGAAGTTTCGCGCCAGTTCCGACTCTGGCTCGTACAGCTTGTGATAAAAGCTCCACGCCAGCACCAGGCTGAGCACCTTGGTTTTGCCGCTGCCCGTCGCCATCTTTACCACGAACCGCCGCCAGGTCTCGTCGAACATACCCCCGGACACAAGGCCTCCGGCATCAAAGCGCATAAGATCGTGTTTGTCCTTAACGCCCACCACGTCGTACAGGTAGACAATCGTCTCCACTGCTTCACGCTGGGCAAAGTAGTATTCAAACTCCGAATAGGTCCCGTCGGCCTTTGGCAGCAGGTGCGGCGTTTTGAACCACCAATTGAGCAGGCTCCTGCTCGTGTCCGCTGCGCCCGCGTACCCACTGTCCCGAAACTCCTTCACTTTGCGACGCAGCACTGGCACCAACGGCGGCATGAGCTTCTCCATGCTGCTTTCCCGCAAAGACTCATCGGCGGGAAACCAGCGGATGCCCGGATCGAGAATCGCGTGCGGTGATTGGGGAAAATCTTTATGCAGTGCCATTATTTGTCCTTTTCTTCAAGTCGTCTCATGCTTGGGGTGTCCGTTAGCAATTTCATTTGATGGATGGCGATCAGGTTCAACTTGCCAAGTCGTTCCGCTTGTGGTACGTTCTCCTGGATAAACAGAGCATTCAGGTTCTCTAGGTTGGACAGGCACACGAGCTGCGAAACATCAGCATAGTCCCTTATATTGCCTTTCCGCCCTGGAAACTTGCTACGCCAGTCCTTAGCCGTCATGCCGAAAAGCGCCATGTTCAGCACGTCCGCCTCCGTAGCATAAACCAGGTTGGTTTGGCGAGCGCTCAGTTCCGGCGGCACCAGGTTTTCTTTGATCGCATCAGTGTGTATCCGGTAATTGATCTTGACCAGATTACGTCGGATATCCCATCCCAGTTGTTTCTGTTCATTCGCCTTGAGCCGCTGAAATTCCTTAATAAGATAGAGTTTGAATTCCGGAGAAATCCATGTGGCAAATTCGAAAGCGATATCCTTATGGCCAAAGGTGCCGCCATATCTGCCCGGCTTCGAGATAATCCCTATCGCATGGGTGGATTCAATCCATCTTTTGGGAGACAGTACGAAGTAATTGCTTCCGGCTTCGCTTCTAAACCTCTCGAATTCGATAGGTTTAAAATCCGGGTTGCTCAACTTCTCCCACAGGCCGAGGAACTCAATTGTGCTCCTGCTTCTCATCCAATTATTAATAATCGCAAATGGATCCTCCGTGTTGCGATATTTTGCCATATCCGTTAACGAAATATAATCCTCTTGCTCCCTTGAAATGATGTTTATCTCATTGCCCTGGACGGATATCTTATTTGCCATTGTCGTTCTCCTGTTCTTGGCCTATGTGTGCTGCGTCTCGATGGTTCTAACAGGTCGTTTTGCGCCGCTGCCAAGGGAGACCATTTCGGTGACGTCACCGATATGATCCTCGATGCGGTTTTCACTGTTGAAACAAGACAACTTGGCCTTCTCGATTTCTTTGCTCATAGCCATTTTTCATCCCCCACGCTCACGTCCACAATCGTCATCGTGTCGTTGCCGAAGATGTCCACCACTTTGACTCCGATCTTGCGCCGTCCCGGCGTGCATTTGTGGAAGATGCTTTTCAGTTCCAGTGATCGGTCCTTCTTGGTGCGGAAGCTCTGCCACTCGTTCTCAAAGACGTAATCGCCAGTCCAGATCTCTTCCCAAATGCCCGTTTCCTCATCCTTCAACCGGATGATCTCGCGCTTGCTCTCATAGTCGTAGTCCACAGACCAGTAATCAATCCAGTCCGTCCATTGCTGCGTCAAAATTTCGCGGTTGACGATTCCGTTGGCGTCCTTGCTCACCTTCACAATCTGGCCCTTTTCCACCACGATCCGGCTGCCTTTGTTCTTGATGGTGCCTTCGGCGTTGGCAATCGAGTCCTGCGAATAGAAGACCGAAAAGTCTGTGAGTTCCACAGCAACGCTGCATTCGCGTTTATTGGCGCTGATCAGTGGTTTGACCTCGATGTAGGATACGTCGTGGAAGACCACCTGGTTCTTCTCCACCGCTCGCTTGTCGAACACCTCGGATGGGATGTATTTGGGGGCGATGTCAATGCCCTTGGCCCGCGCCTCGTCCAGCACATTCGGGAACAGCCCCATCTCGAACTCAAAGCCCAGGATGTCCACTTTGGTGATATGCTTCTTGCGGCATTCCAGGATGATCTCCTCGACGAACAGCCGTGTCACCGGCAGGTTGACCGGACCGACGGCTACGAGCCGTCCGGCCCGCTTGCCGTGGAAGCAGGTGAAGCCCGTCGTCTTCTCTGCCCGGTAGGCCCGCAGGATCAGGTCGAGGAATGCTTCCTCCTTCTCCTCCATCTGCTTTTGCTGCTCCGCCGCTCGCAGGTTGGGGTTGATGCCAATGTAATGCTGCCGTTCGTATTTGCCCATGTTGAGAATCTCGAATGCACGGTAGTCCTTGCCTTCGGCCTTGAGCGCGCGCTGCACGCCGATCAGCCTTTTACGTGTAGTGTGAATGGCAAACTTGCCCAGATCGGAGACAATCCACTTGCGCCCCAGCTTCTCGGCCACCGCTGCGGTGGTGCCGGAGCCGCAGAAGAAATCAGCGACGAGGTCGCCTTCTGTTGATGAAAGATGAATAATACGCTCCAGAAGCTTCTCAGGCTTCTGCGTCGCATAACCCATTCGTTCGGTGCTTTGGCTCTGCAGAGGAGATATGTCTGTCCAAAGGTCCTGAATTGGAACGCCAGGCATTTCGTCTAAATAACGCTTATATCCCCAGTCCCCATCAGACTTGGTTTGAATCAGGCGACCTTCCTTGAAAAGCCGTTCAATAGTTTCTCGTGAATAGCGCCAAAATTTTGTTTTTCCCTTGAATTCATAGCTGGGATTTCCTTTGCTGGCTCCACCAGGGCCACTTGTGTTATCAATACGATAACGGCGACCGGATCCCTCTTCGATATGTTTGTAGGCGGAATCTGAATATTCTTCTGAATACGGCTCGTATTGCATAAAGAGGCGCGTACCTTCAGACCGACGGTAGTAATAAATCGTGTCGTGTAGGCGCCCCAAATGCTCAGCACCTTGACGAGTGTCGCTATGAGCACCTGATCGTTTCCAAATGATTTCGTTGGTAAAATTCTTCTCCCCAAATACCTCATCTAAGATTTGTCGGATGTGTGACGTGACCCGCCAATCACAATGCACATAAATACTCCCGTCCTCAGCCAGCAAATCACGCATCAACACCAGTCGCTCGTAGATCATGGCGATGAAGGAATCCGCGCCCTTGCCCCAGGTGTCGCGGTAGGCGATTTCCTCCAGGATGTTGGGTTTTTTGGTGAAGGTGTCTCCGCCGATCTCAATGTCCATCGAGAAATCCGCGCCCACGTCAAAGGGCGGATCGATGTAGATGAGTTTGAGGCCGCCCTGCTTCTCGATCTCCTCACGCAGCGGGCCGTTCTTCAGCGAGGAGAGGATGAGCTTGTTGTCGCCCCAGATCAGCTTATTCGTCCAGCCCTTGATCTGGCGGCCCCGATCGTCCAGGTCGAACAGGGTCAACTGCCTGCCGGCCTCCGACTTTTCGGCACGCGGCTCGTCCACCTGCTCGATGACCTGGAAGGGCAGGACGATATTGCAGACATCGTTTGTCTTGCCGTTCCAGACCAGTTCCACCTCTCGCTTGTCCTCAAAAAGCAAAAATCGGTACTTCTCCGGCAACGGCCTGTCCGCCTCGATAAAACGGACAATCTCCTGCTGTTCCTGTTCGGTCAGACGCATGTCGGCTCCTTTTGTCGCTATCCTATCCAGTCGGTTTTTTCGATCGTTCTGATTGATACATCTGTTGGAAGATCTGCCAGGGCTTAAGCCTTTTTTCCAGTTGTTAGTTAGGCGCTCTGTCTCGTTCTCTGTGAACTCTGTGAGCTCTGTGGTTGAAACGACGTTAGCCTTAATCTTTCAAAAATAGTCCTATAAATAGTAATAGCGACAGTAATCATTGGTTATGCCCGTCAATCCCAAAAGGGTAAGAGCTTTGACGAAAGAGAGCCAAAAGAAAGGCCCTGTGATCTACTGGATGAGCCGCGACCAGCGTGTTAACGACAACTGGGCTCTGCTCTATGCCCGGGAGCTGGCTCAAAAGCATGACTCAAATCTGGCGGTGGCCTTCTGCCTGGTTCCTGAGTTTATGGGTGCGACCAGCAGGCAGTATCGTTTTCTGCTGCAAGGCTTAAGAGAGGTGGAAAAGAACCTGCAGGCTCATAATATTCCCTTTTACCTTCTCCTGGGCGATCCCGGCAAAGAGATCCCGCATTTGCTCAGTGAGATCCGAGGAGCGGCCCTGGTCTCTGACTTTTCCCCCCTGCGCCTGAATCGGGAATGGAAGGCGGCACTCGCCGGCAAGATGGAAATTCCCTTTTACGAGGTAGATGCCCACAATATCATTCCTTGCTGGTTTGCCTCTCCCAAACAGGAGTGGGCCGCCTACAGCTTCCGTCCCAAAGTGCGCCGCCTTCTCTTTGAATTTCTGGATGAATTCCCTGCCTTGCAAGAGAGAGCGCAAAGGAATTCTCCCACCGAAAATGGCGCTATAGAGAATGATTGGACGGCAGCGGAAAGAAGCCTCAGAGCAGATGCAGATTCCGATGCAGATGCTGCGCCAGAAGCAAAATGGATCGTGCCAGGCGAGGGGGCGGCGGCGAAGCTGCTCGGCCATTTCCTGGAGCATAAGTTGATCGGTTATGAAAGGGATAGAAATGATCCGAATATTGACGGCCAGTCCGGCCTTTCTCCTTATCTGCACTTCGGCCAGATCTCAGCAGAGCGTGTCGCCCTGGAGGTTTTAAAGGGCATGAAAGATGCGGGCGCATTTTTAGAAGAGCTGATAGTGCGAAAGGAATTGTCGGACAACTACTGCTACTATAACCAGCATTACGATGATATGCGGGGATTTCCGGCCTGGGCAATAAAGAGCTTAGATGAGCATGAAAAGGACAGAAGAGAATACCTCTATACTCTACCAGAACTGGAGAAGGCCCGCACCCATGACGAACTGTGGAATGCGGCCTCGCAGGAGATGCTCCAAACAGGAAAGATGCACGGCTACATGAGGATGTACTGGGCCAAAAAGATCCTGGAGTGGACGGCGTCACCCGGGGAGGCGCTCCGGGCCGCCGTCTACCTGAACGACCGGTATGAGCTGGACGGCAGAGATGCAAACGGCTATGCGGGAATTGCCTGGAGCCTGGGCGGCCTTCACGATCGAGCCTGGAAGGAAAGGGCAATCTTTGGCAAGGTGCGCTACATGAACTACAAAGGCGCAAAGAGCAAATTCGATGTGCATTCTTACATGAACAAATGGAGCCACAATGAATAGCAATAATGTTCAGCCAAATATTTGGTATTATGGCCTGGCCGTGCTGATAATAGTATTAGGATTTGCCGCATTTGCCGGATCCATCTACTCCGGCATAACTGACGCTGAAAGTGGCCTCCTGCAAATTGCAGCACCCGGAGGTGCGGACCTGTTTCTCAGAGAGCCGGGCGAATACATCATCTTCTACGAAAACAACAGCTTCATGGATGGCAAGTTCTACAGCACGAGCGAGCAAATACCGGGTCTGGAGATCCACGTGCGGGAAAAAGCCACCGGCCTCGATCTGGCCGCCTATCCGACAAAGAGCAGCTTCACCTACAGTCTGGGCAGTCGCAGCGGCCGGTCCATCATGGCCTTTACGGCTTTGCGCGCCGGCATCTATCAGGTTAATGCCTCGTATTCAGGCAGTGCGGGGCCGAAGGTGGTACTGGCTATCGGAAAAGGGATGGTTGAAGGCTTATTCTCATCAATCATGATCTCCCTGGCGGCCCTCTTCGGCTCCATCGCGATTGCGGCTGTTATTACCTTTGTAACTTATCGCAAAAGAAAAAAAGCTCTTCTTAAGCTTGAAGAAGAAGAGAGGCTAATGAGGGGCATATCTTGATTGAGAATCCTATAACAATCGTTATCGGCAAGACGCATTCAAAGCTTCGGATAAACTTAAGTATCATTATGCCAGGATTGGTAGCGGATCAACCTTACATTACAGTGAGATTTATGGGGCATGATAGATTTGGCACCTTTTATCGAGATACGGGATCTGACAGTTCGATTCGGTGATGTTGTAGCTCTTCGCAATATAAATTTGGTTATAGGTGAGGGCGAATCGGTAGGAATCTTAGGCAGAAGCGGCTGCGGCAAGAGCGTTCTGATGCATGTCTTGCGCGGGGTGGAGTCATTTCCCGGCATGAGCGGAAGCCTGATCTTCCACGTGGCCAGATGCGAGAAATGCCGCCACGTAGAGCAGCCCAGCCATGTCGGAGAGAGATGCAAGTGCGGCGGAGTTCTGAGGCCAATAGAAGCCGATTTTGTGACACTGGATATAAACGATCCTCTTCGGCGCGACATTGTGAACCGAATCGCCATCATGCTGCAAAGGACCTTTGCCCTTTATGGCGATGAGCGTGTGATAACAAATGTCATGCGGGCCGTGGAGGAGAAGGGAGACACCATGAGCGTTCACCGCGCCGCGGACCTATTGGATGAGGTAAACCTGTCCCACAGGCTGATGCATGTAGCCAGAGAGCTGTCCGGCGGAGAAAAGCAGCGCGTCGTCCTGGCCCGCCAGCTCGCCAAGTCGCCCATGGTTCTCCTGGCTGATGAGCCGACAGGAACCCTCGATCCGGCTACGGCCAAAGTTGTGCATGAATCCATAAAACGTGCCGTCAGGGACTTCAATATGACCCTGATCATCACCAGCCACTGGGAAGATGTCATGGTCGAGCTGACCGATAGAGCCATATTGCTGGATGGCGGAGAGATCAGGGCAGAAGGCAAGCCGAAAGATATCGCAGCTATGTTCCTGGCCATGGCCGGAACGCTTGGTAAGCGTGAAGATGTTGAAATGGGGGCGCCCATAATCAAGGCTAACGGCCTGGCAAAGAGATATATCAGCATCGACCGGGGCGTGGTGAAGGCCGTTGACAATGTCAGCCTGGAAGTAAAAGAGGGTGAGATCTTCGGCCTGGTTGGCGTTTCCGGAGGCGGCAAGACCACTCTTTCCAAGATGGTGAGCGGCATTATCACACCTACCGGCGGCAGCATATCTGTTCGGGTAGGAGACGACTGGGTGGACATGACCCAACTTGGATCTAATGGTCGCGGGCGGGCCACCAAATACATCGGCATTCTCCACCAGGAGTATACCCTTTACCCCTCCCGAAGCGTCATCGAGAACCTGACCGAGGCCATTGGCCTCTCCCTGCCCTTCGAGCTGGCGGAGAGAAAGGCCATCCATACCCTGGAGACGGTGGGATTCACTGAGGAGCAGGCAGAGAAGGTCCTGGCCAAGATGCCGGACGAGCTTTCTGAGGGAGAGAGGCATCGTGTGGCCATGGCACAGGTATTGATAAAAGAGCCGAGAATAGTGATCCTGGATGAGCCCACGGGAACTATGGATGCCATTACCAAGATTGAGGTTACAAGGTCCATCCTCAACGCCCGCCAGGAGTTGGGAGAGACATTCGTCATTGTCAGCCACGACATGGACTTCGTGAAAAATGTCTGCGACAAAGCCATGCTTATGCGCGACGGACGGGCGATTTTCGCAGGTCTTCCCAGCGAAGTCTTGGCCAGGATCACAGAGGATGAAGAGTTGGAGATGCTGGGGAGTTAATTTGAGAGTCTTCGTTGACGGCAGAGAGATCGAGCTATTGCCCGGAGCGCAGCTTGTCGATGCCCTGGGCAAAGCCGGCGCAAATCCTGCGAACGGCGCAATAGTAGGTGTGGTCAAAGGTCGAGGCGAGAAGAGCCGTCTGACCAACTCCTATTGGCTCAACACCAGCAAGGGCAAACTGAGAATAGAGCTAATAGATAGCGATCTGCAGAGGATCTGGCACGAGAACCTGGACAAAATCTCGGGATCAACGGTTAGATGGGCCTCGCCGGACGGCATAGCCTTCGGGCCATTTGCTTCCACCCTCTCTTTTGGACGTGATGCCCTGGAATACAGCCGCTGGGAGGTTGTGCTTGGTGCAGCCGGATTTGATGCTGAGAACACTCAGATCATATTTGTCCGGAGGAGGCATACGGCAGCCTACGGCACACCCAGGGATGGTGGGGTGCTCGGCCACATTGTGGGCGGCAAAAATACTCTAGACCGGCTGCAATCAGGCGACGAGATACAGGGCATCGAGCCCATTGTGGAATGGCAGGACATAACTTCGAAACAGGCCACAACCGATCTGACCATGCCCATCGAAGAAGACAATGAGATATTCACTAAAGTTGAGGCAGAGCTTATCGAGGATGCACCATTAGGCGCGGAATTTTTCCTGTCTCTGACTCGCTATGGCAGCTTTAAGGTCGATTCCGTCTCCAGCTCATATATCTCATCCGATCAGTTGCTCACGGTGCCCATCGTCTTCGAGCATCGTGAGCCTCGCCTGGAAGGATTGGTGACGGTAAGGACGGGCGGGCGAGGTTTAGGTAGGATCTTCGTCTACAAGCAGGACAGAACCTCGAATCCAGGCCACTCTGCCGTGGCAAGAATCACCTCGGGAATGGATATGATAAAGCTGGCCCGTCCCGGCCAGTTGATAACTTTTAATGTGTTGCCAAAGCGTATCATGCTCATGGGCAGCAGCCTCCAAGACGCCCTGATGCAACTGCAAGAACGAGGCATCGAGGCCGAGGTAGATGGCTACGAGGGGAAAGATGCCGTAGTGGTGAAGCAGGAACCGGGAGCGACGATGGCGATTTTGAAGCACAAAAAGGTGCGCCTTTATTCTATTCCTGCCGCCCGTCTGATCTCCGTCCAGCTTTACGATGACCTGGCACCAAAGACTCTGGACTACTTCCGGCATGTGACCGGCCTGAAGGAGAGGCCTGTGGGCCCCTTGCCTGTCTATTTTGTCTATGAGAATACTCTGCTCTTCAAGCCGGAGATTGATGCCGTCAGCTTAAAGGAACTGCTGCCTGAAAACAAGCCTGCCGGTCCCGTGCCCGCTGGCTCGATCGCCGTTTCCAACCAGGTTTCCAAGAAGATCGGCCTGGTGGGAATGAAGCTCGTGGATGATAAGCGCTACGGTCCCTCGGGCGAGAAATTCGAGGCGACGAACATCATCGGCCGGGTACTGGAGCCGGAAAAGCTAAAGGATGTGTCGGAAGGGGAGACGATTTACATTAAGGAGGTGCGATGATGCTGGTCACCAAATATGTGATAACATCCGCCGAGTCGAATATCCTTCCCTCAGATATCGCCATGAAGATTTACGGTTCGAAATACGAAGTCCTGGTCAAGGAGACCTGCTTTGGAGTCGTCATAAATGGCGAAGAAGAAGTGATAAATGCGCTCATAAAAGAGATCAGGGCTCTTGACCCTGCCGGCATATTCATCAAGGACCGGGGCTTTCCACCGGGCGATCCCCGGCGCTGCCGCGGTCGCAGAGGCGGAGGAGCGAGGCCCGGCTTTTATATGATCGAGTCCGAGTCCAAGATGCTGCCCATGATCTCCCGGGCACTGGCCTCTGAGGGTGATATCCCGGCCATTCCAAAAAAGAAGAAACCTCTTCCTATCAAGAGGCTGGAAGAGATAGTAAAGATGGGTTAATCCTGAGGTAAATCAATGGCAAAAGTTATCGTTTATCCTCCCACCAGCATGATACTCTCCGACCTTGTGGAGAGGATGGGCCACAAGGCGCTTGTGGTTTCAGAAGCTGTGCGCGGGCTCGTTACAGCAAATGAGATTGACTCTCCGCCTTTGAACGTCACTCCCGAGGAGCCCAAGAAGGGACTGCGTTATGCGGCTGTGGATGTCCCTTCCGGCGTGCGGGGCCGCATGGCTCTGATTGGACCCCTCATCGAAGAGGCAGAGGCGGCAATCATAGTAGAAGATCCGGGGTGGCTGACGGGCTGTGCGGGCTGCTCTCGAACCAATGAGCTGGTGAGGCTGCTCATCAGGACCAAAGGAGTTCCAGTGCTCGACTTATCCTATCCCACAAACGATGCTGAGGCCAGGGTCTTTGTGCAGAAGATCAAAGCCTTTTTGGAGGGCTTAAAGTGATTCGCATTGCTCAACTCTCCTGCGGTTCGGAGTACAGCGGCATTCAAAAAGAGATTGAACGCGCTGCAGAAACGGTAGGTGCAAAGATCGTCTATCCGGAGGTATCTCTGGAGGATATCCTCAACGTGGAGAGTACTTTTGGCGTTTCCGTCTCCTCGGGCGACCTCAACCTGGCCATAGCTCGCGCGGTTCGGATCGTGCAAAATCCCGATCTGGCTGATGCCGTAATTGTCATGACCTGCTTTCGCTGCGCAGAGGCGGCCATCATCCGCTCAGAGATCAGAAAATACATTCATGAGCACTCCAAGATTCCCGTCTTAAGCTACTCCTTCACGGAGAGGACCAAGGCAGAGACCCTGCTTACCAGGATAGAAGCGCTGGTTACCACCGTCAAGTACCGGGGCCTCCTGGCCCGTGAGAAGCAGAAGGGCCTAACTGCAGGAATCGACTCCGGGTCCACCACTACCAAGTCGGTGGTGATGAGGGACAATGAGGTGATAGGCACCGGCTGGGTTCCCACTACCGAGGTCTTGAAGAGCGCTGACGATGCTCTACAGGCCGCCCTGAAGAACGCAGGCGTGCAAAAGGAGGAGGTTTCCGCCGTGGGCGTAACGGGATATGGCCGTTTTCTGGTGGGAAAGCATATCAATGCCAGGCTGATCCAGGAGGAGATCACCGTCAACTCCAAGGGCGCCGTCTTTTTGGCTGATGCCCAGAAGGGGCCGGCAACGGTTATCGATATCGGTGGCATGGACAATAAAGCCATATCTGTGCAGGACGGAATCCCTGGCGGCTTTACCATGGGCGGGATCTGTGCGGGTGCCTCGGGAAGGTTCCTGGAGCTGACCGCTCGCAGGCTGGGCGTCGATATCACAGAGCTGGGGAAGCTGGCACTTAAGGGCGACTTTCGGAATGTAGCCATGAACAGCTACTGCATAGTCTTCGGCACGCAAAGCCTGGTCAACAGCCTATCCCTGGGCAGCAAACCAGAAGACGTAGCCATGGCCGCTTGCCATTCTGTGGCCGAGCAGGTCTACGAGCAGCAACTGCAAGAGGTGGATGTCAAGGAGCCGGTGATCATGGTAGGCGGAACCTCTCTCATAGAAGGGCTGCCCAAAGCCATGGAGGAGCTTCTCCAGCTTAAGGTAACGGTTCCCAGGTATGCTCAGTACATCGGAGCGGTGGGCGCTGCATTGCTCGTTTCGGGGCTGCTGGAGGACTGAGATGGACCCCATGGAGGTCTTCAAGATTGAGGTCACGGGCCAGGAGGAGTTCGGGGCTAAAAAGTACCGGGAGCTCATCATGGACATTTTGCAGGACCTCGGCCTCATCCGGTCCATCGGCCGGCTGTATGTTTACGTGGACATCCTAAAGCCGTTCTTTGCCGTCTACGGGCTTCTTCGCTCCGGAATTCCGCCTCTCACCGTCAAGGATGTGGGCGATGTGCTGCGGGTGGCCGGTGGCTATCAGGTCAAGATCAATGATGAGGAGCATATGGCTGATCTGCTCCGGGCTTTGTGGGAGCGCTACGGAAGGGAGAGGGTCGAGCAACCGGCAAGGGATATTGTGATCATAGCCTCGGATACATCGCCCTCCGAGCTTATGGTGGCGGACCTGGAGGCAGAGTTCCTGCAGGATCTGACCGACGCCCTGGTGAGAGTGGCACCGGAAGGCTTTCGCAACCGGCGCAACATAATGACCAAAGACAGCTTCTTTTTCATCGCCGCTGAGGAGAGCTTGACTCCAGGAATGGTATCTGAGATCAAAGAAAAGATCCGGGAGATGGAGAATGCTTGAGCCTGTGATGTTCACGGGAGGCTTGTACAAGCACGACCTGGTCGTGGAGCTGGTAGAGGACCTGGGCGGCTACATCCTGCAAAGGAATTTGACGCAGACCGAGATCATCCTTTTGATATTGGTTCCATCGGAAGATCTGGCTGTGCTGCAGGCACTGGCCAGGGAGCTACGTGGAGAGCTGGTGCGAGCGCCGCTGGCCGGAACGGAGGTGGCGGTGGTAACACCGACACTGGCCATTCACCATCTGCCGCATACCGCCTGCGACATAGCCGAGTACCTGCGCCGCCATGGCTCCAAGACCAACATGCTGGGACTGGCCAGAGGCGTCGGTCGCGAGATCGCCCAGATCAATGAGTATGAGATTGCTCTGATAAACGAGCATGATGCCGCCGTATTCATCTTCGGCAACTTCCAGGAGTGCATCAAGAAGAAGGAGAGCTTATACCGCAACATCAACGTGCCTGTGGTGGTCACGGGCGGGCCAGAGATCGAGGCCAAAGACCTACCCTATGCCTTTGAGTATGTGCCGGCCATTGGACGTGTGGCTCACCGGGCCAGGAAGGCCACGGAGATTGGAACCTTAGACAGGATCGTTGAGTCCGTTGGGAGAGCCCTGGACAGGACGAGAGCCTCCATTGCCAAGGATCCGCTCACCACCTCGCCGCCTCGAGTCATGGATAGCGTACGCGAGCAGGTGCCGGATGTGCAGTTCTCCTATTCGCCGCTTCCCATAGCCCTCAATCTGACCGGCGTGCGAGTGAAGCTGCCCTACAGTGCTTACAAGGATGCAGTGAAAGCCGTAACCTTCGACGAGGGAGTAAAGCTGGGCGAGATTGCCACCATCAAGCCGTCGCGGATGAAAGACTATATACTTGTGAGGATACTGTCCGCATCTGAGACCGGGTTCGTCTTCTGAGGCTTGGCCTAAGAGCTTAAAGACCGAAAGCCTCAACTTTGAAACGCGCCAAGCCTGGAGGCCAGCCCGGAGAGGAGAGTATCATGAGCTTCGAGGATGATCTGGACGCCATTTTGGTCAAGGGGAAGGAGAAAGCAGCCGAGGATATCTTAAAAGCAGTGGAGGGCACTTACGGCGAAGTCCCCTATGTTTTTCAGTTCATGCAGGACAGTCCCGAGATTCTCATCACCAAGGTGCTGCATAACAATGCCATCCAAAGAAGCTCGACTTTAGATGCCAGGACCATCGAACTGATCTCGGTTGCCGTGTCTGCGGTCATGAGATGCAGCCACTGCCTGAAATTGCATATTCGCATCGCCTCCAATCTGGGCATTCCGGATGACCAGATTGCAGCCGCCGTATTTCTGGCAGGAAACCTGGCCTCGGCCAGTGTGCTGGCGACAGCCACCCGCGAACTGGACGAGGAGCGGGAGGTCTGCCGGGTCTGCGAGATTGGAAGCGGTGCGTGTGAAATACATGGGGAGAATCCCAAGAATGATTGAATAAAATAAGTATATTATTTAGTTCTCCTCACAGATATAATTAAATCATATAAAGTTCAAAGGAATTATTCAATGCTTGAAAATATTGTAATAGAAGGTTTCAGGGGATTTAATCATATCGAGCTGAAAGATTTTAAGCAATTTAATTTATTTGTAGGAAAAAATAATTATGGCAAAACGACAATTTTAGAAAGCATATTCTTGCTCATTGGTGCAAGCAATCCAGCTTTGCCGATTGTCACAAACTCTAATCGAGATCTTAAAACGATAGATAAAAATACATGGAGTCTTTTTTTTAATAATTTAAATATGGACTCAAATATACGAATAACAGGATTTCTAAACGATTTGGATCAAAAAAGAGAATTAGTAATAAAACCAAGTACAGAGATTGATGATCCAACACAAACAACAACCGATAACGCGAAAATAACATCAGACTCTAAAGAAGGACGTTCTTTTTCATTACCATCTATCAATGGCTTAATGCTAGAATATTCTCTGATAAAGAGCAAGAAAAGAAAAGGTGAAAGAAATGAAACAATCGTAACTCATGTATATGCTTCGAGTGGTGGATTAAAATATAAATTTGATAAAGCTTATAAAGAGCATATGATTGGAGTATATCTAGATCAAAATAAACAAGATGTTATAGCGAACTTCAATGAGATCCAAATTAAAAAATTAACCCAAGATATTGTGAAGATATTACATTTAATCGAACCATCATTGAATAGCATTTCTTTAGGGGCTGGTGGCTTGATCTATTGTGATATCGGCTTAAATAAATTAGTACCTATAAATATTCTAGGCAGCGGCATATTCAAGATCATGTCAATATTATTGGCGATAATTGCCTATCCAAATGGCATAGTGATGATAGATGAAATCGAAAATGGTTTATATCCGTCATCGCAAGAAATTCTATGGCAAGCCATATTCAAAGCTGCTAAAGAACACAATGTTCAAATATTTGCAACAACCCATTCTATTGAATGCATTAAGGCATTTAGTTCCACTTATTCGGACAATAATTTAGCACAAAATGATGATAATATTCGGCTATTCAGAATAGAAAAGAAGAATGACAATTATAATATAGTACGTTATAATAATAGAATTCTTGCAGCATCTCTTGAAAGTGGTTGGGAGGTGCGTTGATGGTTTTAAATAAACTTATTGCAGTTGAAGGGAACGATGAAGTCAATTTCTTTAATTGCTTATTAAAAGATATGGGATTTGATAATTATGCGGTTGAAGGTGTTGGAGGGACCAGAAGATTTAATGACTATTTTTCAGCCCTAGTACAATCAAGCGATTTTTCTAATGTAGATACCATTATAGTCATACGTGACGCCGATGAGAGCGCTGAAAATGCGTTTGAGAGCATAAAAAATGTGTTAATAAGTGTAAATTTGGAACCACCAAAAAAGGTTAATTATTTTTCTAATAGCATTCCAAAAGTTGGTGTTTTTATAATGCCAGGTGACTCCGAAAAAGGCATGTTGGAGGATCTATGCTTACGGACTGTAAAAGATCATCCCGTAATGGAATTAATAGATGTTTTCGTTAAGTTTGTTTTAAAGCTAGAAAAACCGCCGAAAAATATTGCCAAGTCAAAAGCACAGGTATTCTTGGCAGCAATGCCTGATATCGTATGCAGTGTAGGATTAGGTGCAGCTAAAGGATACTGGGACTTCAATTCAGAAGAGTTACTTGCTCTAAAATCATTCTTAAATCATTTAAAATAAATATCTGATTATTATGTTTAAGGATCTTAATTATGCCCGATGAGTTAAAAAATCTAAATAAATGGTGGGAGAGCGCCGAAGATCATCGCTTCGCCCTGGAAGTCCTGCAGCTTGGGCTGCGGCGAAAGATGCTCAGTTTTATTGCCGGCGGCATAAGAGGCAATGGCCAGATCGAAAAGGAGTTGGACCTTGCTGCTTCTCTGGCCGAGTATCACCTGCAGATGCTGGAAAAAGCCCTGGTGATCGAGCGGACGGAAGGCGGCTGGAGAGCCACGATTACCGGCCTGCTCTATCTGAAGAACGTGGAGGCAAGACGCTGATCATTCGCATCATAGCCGTGGGGCGACTTCGGGAGAAGTATTGGCAGGATGCGGCAGCCGACTATGTCCGCCGGCTTCGTATCTATGCTCGCCTGGAGACGGCAGAGGTGCCTGAGGCGCATATCAAGGAGGCGGCCTCACCGGCCGAGGAGATGAAGGCCATGCAGGAAGAAGCGCTGGCCATTCTCGAGAAGCTGAAGCGGCACAGCGGTCCGGTGATCGCGCTGGACAGAATGGGAAAAGCCCTCGACTCACCCGAGCTGGCATCCTGGCTGCACAAGACGATCCTGGAAGGGAGAGGGGAGGCGGCCTTTGTGATCGGAGGCCCGCTGGGACTGGCACCGGAGGTTACAGAGAGGGCGGACCTTGTTATCTCCTTTTCCAGGATGACCTTTCCCCATCAGATGATGAGAATAATTCTTCTGGAGCAGATCTATCGAAGCTTTAGGATAATGCATGGTGAGCCGTATCACAAATAATAATTAATAATGTATCATCTCTTCCCCACCCGCAAGCCATTCATCACAGCTAGAATCTCAGAGGTCTCGTGGAAGAAGACTGCCGTAGCAACGCTCATAATTCCGATGAGCGCAGATGGGATCATCACAGTTAGGACAAGCAATGAGAAAGCAATATTCTGGTTGCTAACCTTCCTAGCCTTCTTGCCGATATTTATTGCAAACGAAATTCTCGCTAGATCATCGGCCATGAGTGCAACATCTGCAGCCTCAATAGCGGCGTCCGTGCCCGCAGCACCCATGGCAATTCCCACAGTAGCCTGGGCCAGAGCTGGAGCATCATTTATTCCATCTCCCACCATGGCAACAGCGCCATATTTTTGCTCAAGCTCCTTCACCGCTTGTGTCTTTTCATCCGGTTTGAGGTTTGCCCTGATCTCATCCACACCTAACTCCTGTGAGATTGCCTTTGCTACTAAATCGCTATCGCCAGTTAGCATTATCACTTTGAGCCCCATTCTCTTGAGCTCCTCTATGACCTCCTTTGCCTTGGGTCTTATCTCGTCTCTTATGCCTATGATACCCTCGATGCCGTCCGAGGTTCCCACGAGGATCGTGGTCTTTCCTTCACGTCTCAGCCGCTCAATTTCGGCCCCCTCGGGAATGCTCAATCCCAGCCCTATGAAGAACTCGGGTTTGCCTGCATAAACGGTCTTACCTTCTATATTGCCGCTGACACCTGAACCTATGAGGCATGCAAAGTTTTCCACCGCCAGGGGTTCGAGTTTCATCTCTTTAGACCGTTCAACAATGGCCTGGGCCAGGGGATGCTCCGAAAGATGCTCGATGCTGTAGGCCCGCCGCAGAACATCGGTCTCTTTTCCCTTCAGGGCCAGGATATCGGTAACTACTGGCTTGCCCCTAGTAAGGGTTCCTGTCTTGTCGAAGGCTACTACCTTAATTTTGCCTAGATTCTCAAGGTGAACTCCACCCTTGATAAGTACTCCTTTCTTCCCGGCCATTCCGATTCCTGCTGCTATGGCCACGGGAGTTGACATTACCAGAGCACAGGGCGCTGCTGCAACCAGGAGGACGACAGCTCTTCTACCCCACTCAGACATACCTCCATCGAAAAAGAGAGAGGCTGCGACCATGAGAGCCGAACTCAGGAGGACCAGCGGAGTATACCTATCGCCAAAACGCTCGATGAAAAGCTGAGCCTTGCCCTTCTCTTCCTGGGCCTCCTCAACAAGACGAATTATATTTGATAAGGTGTTATCTTCGAAGGCCGTAGCGGCTATGATCTCCAAAGCGCCTTCTCTGTTGATGGTGCCTGCAAAGACCCTCATGCCCTCGTTCTTTTCGACCGGGATGGATTCGCCGGTAACTGGAGCTTCATCGATGCTGGATTTTCCTCTTTCGATTACTCCATCGGTTGGAACGGATTCACCAGGCCTGACAACGAAGAGATCTCCCACTTTAAGATCTTTCACGGGTATGGTTACTTCTTTTCCATCTATGAGAATCTTGGCCTCCTTTGGGGCAAGGTCGAGAAGTTCCCTTATGGAGCCCCTGGTCCTGGCATAGGTATATTCTTCCAATCCCTCTGCAGCGCTGTAAAGGAAAACCAGGAATGCTGCTTCATCCCAAATGCCCAGCAGCACCGAGCCAATAGTGGCTGCTATCATAAGGATCTCAATTCCGACTCTCTTCTCCTCAAGAAACTCCTCGATGCCCTCTCTGGACCAGTGATAGCCGCCCAGCAAAATGGCAACAATGAATACCGCGTTCTCGGCATACGATGTGATGAATCCCAGGTGCGCCAATCCAAATGCGGATACTGTGAGCAAACCGGAGATCAAAGCATTGCGCATTATCGGATATTCGTACCACTTGCCATCAAAGATTTCTTCCTCTTCGCTCATTCTTGTTCTCCTATGTGTGTTAATCCCTCATTGAAAAGTGAAACCACATGTTCATCATCGAGGCTATAGTAAGCGATTTTTCCATCCTTGCGAAGCTTGACTATGCGTCTATCCCTAAGAATTCTTAACTGGTGTGAAATTGCCGAGTTTTCCATGCCAAGCACGAAAGATAGATCGCAAACGCACATTTCTCCAGATAATAGAGTATTTATTATTCTTAGCCGGGTAGGATCGCCCATTGTCTTAAATATCTCAGACAAGCGCAGCACTGCCTTATCGCTGAGCTCTTTCGTCTTTGCCTTTCTTACTAATTCCGGATGTATGCAATAGACTTCACAATTTTCGTTTATACTGGTATTATGCATGATCATCTCCTACCCAAATTAGCGAACATATGAACATGTGTTCACACGTTCAAATAATACAATAGTATTTAAAGATTTAGATTAAGGCAAAGCTAAAACTCTAATGATTTAAAATCAATATCAATGGCGATATTTTCGTGAAAAAATAAAAATTGAATTCTCAGGAACTGGATCTGCTGGCGGTTGCGTTGCCGTTTTCCGCCAGCTTCTCCATCTCATAGAGCTCGTAGCTGCCTAAAAGCTCGCTCCTGACGAGAGCCATATCCAGCCTGTAATCCTTTTTCTGCTGGATCAATTTTACGTCCAGGCTTATGCCCTCCTCGGATATGGAGCCTGTGGCGGTGGCTGGACTATCAGAACCCCCTTCGAAAAGGGTGCCGTAACCTTGCAGCCGGTCACCGGTCTGGATCAATATCAAATCGATTATATTCTGCTCTGCCGGGCTCTTTTCCAGCATAACCCTCCACTTTCCAGCCAGGTCAATGGTGGGGGCCTTTTTCTTTGCGACAGCCGCTTTTTCGCTATTCTCTATCGTCTCATTCTTCGCTTTCACCGTGCCGTCCGTATTTACGGTTTCACTGCTCCAGGTGGAGGGCGCCACTGCATCGTCGAACATCGGATCTATAAGAAAATCGGTATTATCTCGAATTACCCATTTTCCGCAGCCTGCAAAGGCCGGGCAGGCGAGCATAGCTAAGATCAATACCGTGCATACAATTAACTGGCTCTTCAATTGTGGTCCTCCTTGATTCAAGACGCAAATCTGCTGGCGGTGGCATTTCCTTTGCCGATCAAATCTTCGCCGGAATACATTTCATAGCTTCCGGAGAAACCTCTGTCCACCTTGACCAGTTCGAGATTGATGTGCCTGTCTATTTGGTTGCCATATTTGCTCACTATAGTCCATGCATCAAGAATCATGGCATTCTTGGAAACAGAACCCTTGGCGCTGACCTGGAGCTTCGTGTTCTGCTCATTGAGAGTTCCCATGCCCATGGCGTTCTCTCCGGTCTGAATTAGTGTGAGGGGGTTCAGGGTAGCGCCTGCATTCTCCAGCTTTACCGTCCACTTGCCCTCCACTTCCATAAACTCGGGCTCCTGCGCCTCGACCTGTACCGGCATAGTTGCGACGGTTAACGCCTGTGTGGTGGCCGCAGTCAGGGGGATAGGTTTTGTATCGGGCATCTGCATATTGGGTCCGCTGGTTGTTGGGCTTATGAGCGACCTCTCGTCGGGCGCAACTCTCGGCCTATCCGAAATGGGGTCGGACGTTCTTGATTCAGGATGAGCATCAACCGAGGAGGATGATGAAGTAGCATCAACTGCTGCAACATCTCCACTTTGAGAATACGCGGCAATGACGTAGCTTTGCGCTTTGCTGTCTTCAGATGCAATAGATCCGTCGCGCATTACCTGGACTTCGATTTGGTTTTCTCCTGCATCTATGTCTGTAGTATTCCAGGTCCAGGAGTTTTCGACTATCCAGCCCGTCTTATCAGTCAGCTGCCCGCCCGTTGATGGACCGGTGAGCAGAAAATTGTAGCGCATCTTTTCATTATCGGGATTAGACGCCACAACCATCCAGACAATGGCCGTTCCCGGACTTTGGGGACTGGGCCTGTCCGGATTGATGCTCAGGATTGTGGCATTTTTATCGGCCTTAGCGACGGCTCCCAGAGTTACAACGGCCTTTGCAGGAGCGGACTCTGCCGTCGATGACACGCCGGAACCACCCTGATTTTGGTTTTTGCTGACATAAAAGTCGGTATCCCCAGATGTGTCGCCCAGAGGGTTTGTGCCGCACTGCCCTAAGGCCATAGAGCTGAACAAAAAGGGCAACGCTGCCAGGCAAAAGAGCACAGCTATGCAAAGAGACAACGTTTTGCACTTCATCTATCCTAAACCTCCACCATTCTCAAAGTAGCATCGGATTGCAACGGTTTAAAGCTTCCCCTTGGAACGTCATTCAACGAAATATCTTCTCATGCCTGTCCCTCGTTAGCTTTATCAATCATTAAAGATCTCAAAGCTAGAACGGCCCCAGGGGTCGAGGGTGATTGAGCATGAATGCGTGGGATCGCTTTATTTGGTAAAATTCGATTTCTAGACACTACCTTACGTGATGGTGAACAGACGCCAGGTGTCTCACTTGGCATGGATGAGAAGCTCGCCATCGCCCAGGGGCTTGATTCTCTGGGTGTGGATGTGATTGAAGCCGGCTCGGCCATGACCTCGGAGGGAGAACGCTATTCGATAAAAGCAGTTGCTGATTTTGGCCTTAAAGCGGAGATATGCAGCTACGTTCGCGCTTTGACCGCTGATATTGATACGGCCTTAGCCTGTGATGTAGATTCTGTTCATCTTGTGGTGCCTGTATCGGATCTTCACATTGAGTGCAAGCTCAAATCCGACCGAAAATCGGTGATAAATATGGCCGTGCAAGTTACTGAATATGCTAAAGATCACGGCCTCATTGTGGAGCTCTCCGGAGAAGATGCCAGCCGTGCCGATCAGGACTATCTGGTCAGCCTTTACATGGCAGGAATTGAGGCCGGAGCCGATAGGCTGGCTTTTTGTGATACAGTAGGCGTGCTGGTTCCTGAGGTGACTGGGGAGATATTTTCCCGGCTCTCTTTATTGGGCGTGCCGATCAGCATACACTGCCACAACGACTTCGGCATGGCTACCGCCAACACCGTGGCGGCTCTTCGCGCCGGTGCGGCCCAGGCGCACGTGACAGTGAACGGCATAGGCGAGCGAGCCGGCAATGCCAGCCTGGAAGAGGTGGTCATGACCCTGGAATCCCTTTATAAAATCAACACCGGGATCAAATGCCAGGATATATACCAGCTCTCTCGCAAGGTATCGCGGATGACCGGCCTTCCTATGGCCCCCAACAAGGCCATTGTAGGCGAGAATGCCTTTACCCATGAGGCGGGCATTCATGTGCACGGGCTCTTGGCTGATACCAGGACCTACGAGCCGATTCATCCGGAGACTGTGGGCAGGAAGAGGCGCATAGTGCTGGGCAAGCATGCCGGTCGGGCCTCAGTCGAACTGGCCTTGCGCGAGTTCGGCCTCCTGGCCTCTGAAGCGCAGTTAGCCCAGATCGTAGCCAGGGTAAAGGATCTGGGCGACAAAGGCAAGCGCGTCTCGGATGCCGATTTGCAGACCATAGCCGACACCGTGCTCTCCATCCAGAAGGAGCCGAAGGTGAAACTGCTGGAGGTGACTGTGGTGGCCGGCAATACGGTAACGCCCACGGCCTCGGTGAAGATACAGCTCAACGGGGCTATGAAGCTGGAAGCGGGAACCGGTGTCGGTCCGGTGGATGCGGCCATAAATGCCATAAGGCGGGCCATATCAGACGTGGCGGATGTGCGGCTAGAGGAGTATCATGTAGACGCCATAACAGGCGGAACGAATGCACTAGTAGAAGTATGGGTGACGATGGCAATGGCAGACAGGAAAATAACGGCTCGAGGAGCTGGCGCTGACATAATCATGGCATCGGTCGAGGCGGTGCTGGAGGGCATCAACCGGCTGATGCGACTGGAAGAGGAGGACAAAGCCAGATGTCTCAAAAGATGACTGGTGCTCAGGCGGTACTGGAGAGCCTGAAGAGAGAGGGCGTAGATGTAGTATTCGGGCTTCCCGGCGGTGTGCTGCTGCCTCTTTACGACGCCATCTACCAGTCCGATATTCGTCATATTCTGGTGCGCCATGAGCAGGGTGCGGCACATATGGCGGACGGATATGCCCGAGCCACGGGAAAGGTGGGAGTATGCATTGCCACCTCCGGGCCCGGGGCCACCAACCTGGTCACCGGCATTGCCAATGCCTACATGGACTCCGTGCCAATGGTTGCCATCACGGGCCAGGTGAACACCTGGCTGATTGGAAAGGACGCTTTTCAGGAGGCGGACATAACCGGGATCACTTTGCCCATAACCAAGCACAATTACTTATTGAGAAGTGCCAGGGATATCACGCGCGTCTTCCGGGAGGCTTTCTACATCGCCCGCACCGGCCGCCCCGGACCGGTGCTGATCGATCTGCCCAGAGATGTGACTGTAGATGAGGTAGAGTTCACCTGGCCAGAGGTAGATCTGCCCGGCTATCATCCTTCCGTTAAGGCGCATGAGATGCAGATCAAGAAGGCAGCCAAAGCGCTCATGGAGGCGGAAAGACCCGTCATTTATGTGGGCGGCGGAGTGAGGTATGCCGCTTCCCACCGCGAGCTGTTTGAGTTGGCCACAAAGATCAACGCCCCGGTTACTACTACCCTCATGGGCGTGGGCTGCTTTCCTGAGGACCATCCTCTATCGCTGGGCATGCTGGGCATGCACGGCACGAAGTATGCCAACTACTCCATTCAGGAATCCGATCTGATTCTGGCTATCGGCGCGCGATTTGATGATCGGGTGACGGGCAAGATCTCCAGCTTTGCTCCAAGGGCCAGGATCGTTCATATCGATGTGGACCCGGCAGAAGTGGGCAAGAATGTGCGGGTGGACATTCCCGTGGTGGGGGACGCAAAAAATGCCTTGCAAGGACTCTTAAAAGAGGTCCGCCCCAAAGGCAGAAGCGTTTGGAATGAGAAGACGGAAGGCTGGAAGAAGGACTATCCTCTGCACTACATTCCGGACATGAATGTTATCAAGCCGCAGTATGTGGTTGAGAAGCTGTGCGAGATTGCACCGGACGCCATCATCACCACGGAGGTGGGGCAAAACCAGATGTGGGCAGCGCAGTTCTTTGTGCATAAGGACCCGCAGAAATTCATATCCTCCGGGGGCCTGGGCACCATGGGCTACGGCTTTCCCGCAGCCATCGGAGCCAAGATGGGCCGGCCGGAGTGCGATGTCATCGACGTGGCCGGGGACGGAAGCTTCCTTATGAACAGCCAGGAGCTGGCCACGGCGGTCGTCAACGACATTCCCGTGAAGGTGGCGGTGCTCAACAACGGCTGTCTCGGGATGGTTCGGCAGTGGCAGGAGCTGTTCTTTGAGAAGAGGTACTCAGCGACGATTCTGGGCCGCACCAGCCCCGATTTTGTGAAGCTGGCCGAGGCCTACGGGGCGGTGGGCCTGCGGGCCATCAAGCCATCGGAGGTCGAGCCGGTCATTCGGGCGGCAATGGCTATAGACAGGCCGGTGGTCATGGACTTCATTGTGAATCCAGCGGAGAAGGTCTCACCAATGGTTCCGGCGGGAGCTACGCTTGGCGAAATTCTGGAGCTGGAGTGGTGTGATGAGGCCCAATCCTGCCATCTGGAGAAGATCTACGCCCAAGGCCGAAAAGAGATCCTGGGCCAGGAGGGGTTCTAGATGAAGCACACCATTGCCGTCATTGTGGAGAACAAGTCCGGGGCTCTAACGCGCATCGCCGGCCTCTTCAGCCGCAGGTCCTTTAACATCGACAGTCTCTCTGTGGGAGCGACGGAAAATCCGGATTATTCGCGCATGACCATCACCGTGCAGGGCGACAGGGATGTCCTGGAGCAGGTCATAAAGCAGCTCTCCAAGCTGATCAATGTCATTCGCGTCAGCGAGCTGGAGCCGGGCGAGTCCATAGAAAGGGAGCTGGCCGTAATAAAGGTGAACGCGGACAAAGAGAGCCGAAGCGAGATCATGCAGATTGTGAATATCTTCCGGGCCAAGATCATCGATGTCTCGCACAAGTCCATGATCATCGAGGTGACGGGAGACGAGGAGAAGATCAATGCCATTGTTCAACTGCTGCGCCAGTTCGGCATAAAGGAGATGGCCCGCACCGGCAAGGTATCGATGGTGAGGGGCGCGAGGGTAATCAAGGCTTGAGGATTCGAGGGCTGCCTGACAAAAAGGCAGCCCTCGAATCCATTATTTTTGCAATTATTAATAATTGGAGGAATGAAATTTGGTTAAGATATACCATGAAAAGGATGCAGATTTGAAGGTATTAAAGGACAAGACCATCGCCATAGTGGGATGGGGAAATCAGGGACACGCCCAGGGAGAGAACCTTAAGGACTCCGGGCTGAATGTCATCGCCGCCGACCTGCCGGGATCTCGGGCCTGGAAGAGGGCGGAGGCGGACGGAGTGAAGGTCATGTCCGTGGCCGACGCAGCCAAGAAGGCGGACTACATTCAGATCCTTCTGCCTGATGAATATCAGGGCAAGATCTACCGGGAGCAGATTGCGCCTTACCTGGAGGAGGGCAAGGTTCTGGGCTTCTCGCACGGCTTTAACATTCGCTACTTCCAGATTGTGCCGCCCGAGAACGTGGACGTGGTCATGATAGCGCCCAAGGGGCCGGGCGATCTGGTGCGCAGAACCTATCAGGAAGGCAAGGGTGTGCCCTGTCTGGTGGCCATAGAGCAGGATGCCTCCGGATCGGCCCTGAAAAAGGCGCTGGCCTATGCCAAGGGCATCGGCGGGACAAGGGCGGGCGTCATTGAGACCACCTTTACCGAGGAGACGGAGACAGATCTGTTCGGCGAGCAGGTGGACCTGTGCGGCGGCGTGACGGAAATGATCAAGGCTGCCTTCGAGACGCTCGTGGACGCCGGCTACCAGCCGGAGATCGCCTACTTCGAGGCCTGCCACGAGCTGAAGCTGATTGTGGACCTGATCTACGAGGGCGGATTCATGCGCATGTGGAACAATGTCTCCAACACGGCAGAGTACGGCGGTCTCACCCGCGGCAGCATGATCATCAATGAGGAGTCCCGCGAAGCCATGAAGGAGATTCTCAGCGACATTCAGACAGGCACGTTCGCCCGCGAGTGGATTTTGGAGAGCCAGGCCGGCCTGCCGGTCAAGAAATCTCTGGAGAAGCTGGAGTCCGAGCACCAAATTGAGCAGGTGGGCGCACAGCTGCGGGCCATGATGCCCTGGCTGCAGAAGAAGTAAGCTTTATATCATGGGAAATCATAGCATGGCGATGGACGGGTGTGGCTACACCTGCGCCCGGACACGATGCCATGTTACCATGGCCTCGGGATAAACACGATTATAACCCAACAACAACTACATCACAGGAGGGAGGAGCAGTTCCAGAAGCGCGGCCCACGGGCCGCGTTTCGGGTGCTGTAATGATAGAGATATTTAAATTGATCTTTAACAGCTAGAATTCTCGTTTTATAGTAGAAATATTATATTCTCAATAGAATAATATATTTATAAGGATGTTTTTAAATAGTACATTTTTCAATAGTAGCTCTCATGGCCTTAGTCCCTGGTGAAGAACTCATATTTAATCTCAAAACCGATCCCACATCTATTCAACTTACCGATGAGGATATTAACGAAAAATATGCAAAAGGTGATGTGAGAATAATAACTGAACAAGCTAGATACCCATTAACGGCAATAACTGGCATGGTAGAAAGCAAAGATTATAAATTGAATCCGGAGTTCCAAAGGCGCCGTCGGTGGGATTCGAGAAAGCAATCGAAGCTGATAGAATCATTTATTATGAATGTTCCAATCCCGCCGATATTTCTCTATGAGGATAGTTATTCGCATTACGAGGTGATGGATGGCCTTCAACGCCTTACAGCAATACATGAATTCTATAAAAATAAGCTAGTTTTAGACGGACTCATTGAATGGAAAGAGCTTAATGGACGCACTTATGATGAATTGCCTGAATTTGTAAAAAAAGGTATCGATCGTAGATATTTATCCTCAATTATATTAATGCAAGAAACAGCAAAAAGTAAGGAAGAAGCTCAAAGACTTAAGCAATTAGTTTTTGAAAGAATTAATAGTGGTGGTGTTCCGCTTGAGGAACAAGAATCGCGAAATGCGATATATAATGGACCATTAAATCAATTATGCATTAAACTATCTCGAAATAAATATTTTTGCAGGGCTTGGGGAATACCAGAACCAACTGAGGAGGAGACAATCACAGGCATAATCTCTGATGATCTTCGCAATAATGACCACTACCGGAAAATGGAGGATGTAGAATTGGTCCTTCGTTTCTTTGCATATCGACAGAGACTCAATTACCCCAAGGGAAATCAAAAGGAATATTTGGATAATTATCTAAAGAGTGGTAATACTTTACCAAGTAATGTGTTAATCAATTTTGAAAATATATTTAATAATACTATTGAATTGATTTTTGAAATTTTTGGTGAAAAAGCTTTTTATTTATGGCGATCAAAAAAAAATGGAAAATGGAACTGGTATAATCAACCGGCATTAACTGTATATGATCCAATCATGTATGTCTTTAGTCAACATTTGGAAGACCGCAAAAGGATTCTCGAGTTTGGTGACAAATTCAGGAGTTCAATAAAGGGATTCTATCAAAGCAATTATATTAGTTTTGGTGGTAGTTCAACAACAAATATTAGCAGTATTCAGAATCGAAATGATCTATTTGAAAAATTTATGAAAGATCTATTGGGCTGAAGCATGAAAGCTAGCTTACTAATATTTAAATCAGAGCTTGATGATCTTCAGCATTATATCCAGGAGCTAGAGCTAGAGTCGAAGTTGCTCTCATCTTATATCAACGAAACCGCTCCAATGATTCATGAATTAATCCTTTTGCAACTCCAAGATCATATGTCATTTAGTACTATTATAAAAAGGCGGGTTTTTAACTATAATTGCATAATTGTCACTCTTTATGGATATTTTGAGCAATTTATTGAATCCATGCTTAAAGCGTACGTTAATTATCTTAATAAAATAGTTCCAAAATATATGGAACTTCCGAGTCGCATAACAAAACACCAAATTGAATTATCATTTAGGCTTCTAAGTCGCATTGATCAAACAAGATATAGAGGTGCAATAACGCCAGAATTATTAATTTCAAATTTATATTCTTGTCTCACTAACTCTGATAAGTATCAAGTCAATGCAGAAGCATTTACTCATCATAGGGCAAATTTTAGAATTGACACAATCCAAGAGTCTTTTTCACGTGTTGGGATTAGCAATATTTCTGAAAAAATTAAAATGAATGCTAAATTTTCTAAATATCTAATCGATGAATTCCCAGGACGCAAGATTGCAAGCATCCGATCAAAAGAAATCTTTTTTTATTTAAATGATTTAGCTGAACGAAGAAACGATGTAGCTCATGGGACTCCTTCTGAAGATATTCTTAACAATAAATATTTATCTGAATACATAAATTTCTTTAGTATTTTTGGCCTTGCTTTGTATGATATAGTACGAAATGAAGCGATACAATTCGAACTCATATATCAAGGAATCGAATTAGGGTCGCCAATTTGTGTACTGGAAAAAGGAGAAGTTGTTTGCATAGCATCAATAAATTCAAAAATAAGAATTGGAGATTTGCTTATTGCAAAAACCAAGGATATAAATAATCCATACTTAATTGGCGAAATTCTAGAATTGCAGATACAAAATAATAGAGTTTTAGAAGCTGGACCAGGATGCGATGTTGGAATTCAAGTCCCATTTAGGGCCAAAAAAAATCATTCTTTCTTCGTGATTCCAAAACATATTGTCAAAGATTAAATCCTATTATGCATGAACAATTTAAGGATCTTAGGTTAGCTCATCTCATTAAAAATAAATAGCGAATCGCCAATTGTATTTATGGTCCCCCCAAGGGAAGTGAACAGCGAGCGCAGCCGGGCAATGACGCCAACAAACGGCAAGGATCGCTAAGCAGAAGACTGCAAGAAATGGTCATTTAAGCGTCTCTATGCGCTCTGTGCCTCTTGTGGTGAAATCGTTCGTTGTATGGTTATAATTATCTGCAAATAGTAATAGCGAACCGACGGCATTGCTTTCCAAATCCTGCGCCTGGAAACCTTTACCAGAGTCCAGCTCTTCCTGGCCCTCAGGCCCAACCGGCCTCCCGCGCCCGAGTGCGAGCGCGTGCACATGCTGGCCCGCCTGGCGGACGGCGCCCTGTCCCCGGATGACCTTTGCCGAGAAACGACTCCACAGACGCGGCCCGAGGGCTCTGGCGAAAAATTGTCCTTTTCTCATCGGAACTTCGCGGCTTCGCGCCTTCGCGTGAACCCGTGATCGTGGGCCGACCGGGCCTCCTGCCTACCAGCACGATCGCTTGTCAGGCAAGCCAGCCCGCCCTGACGACCGCGCCGCAACCCCGGACGGCCCGGCCCACGGGCGGCTGCCAGGAACGCAGCCCGGAAGCTGGGCAAGGCAGCCACGCGGTCGAGCGGTACCGGGCGCTGCTGCCCACCGCCCCGCAAGGATCGCTAAGCAGGAGAACTGCCTCGAATCTCTTTGCGTGTCCTTTGTGCCTTCGTGCCTTTGTGGTTTGGTCCGTAGTTGCTGGATATGATTATCGGCTAATAGTAATAGCGAAATGCCAGCGTAACCAAAATCCAGCGCCCGAAAAGCTGTTTACTCCGGCCCGACTCTTCCCGAGATCAGGCCCAACCGGCCTCCCGCGCCCGAGTGCGAGCGCGTGCACATGCGGGCCCGCCTGGCGGACGGCGCCATTGTCCCAGGATGGCCTTTGCCAAGAAACGGCTCCACCGACGCGGCCCGAGAGCTCTGTCGAAAAAATGTCCTTTTCTCATCGGAACTTCGCGCCTATAGCGCCTTCGCGTGAACTCGTGATCGTGGGCCGACCGGGCCTCCCGCCTACCAGCACGATCGCTTGTCAGGCAAGCTAGCCCGCCCTGACAACAGCGCAGCAAGCCCGGACGGCCCGCCCCCGGACGGAAAGCTCACGAAAAGTTGCCTATCTCTCGTTTACAGCTGCGTTGGGATCGATTCGCAGTTTTGGTCCGACAAAGAGCAACGTTTTTAGAGTTGTAAAGCCTCTAAAATGCCGGATAGAATATGGAGATCATCGACCTTATCAAGAGCCACGCCACTGATATCAAGACCCTTTTTAGCGTCAGGCGAATTGGTATTTTTGGATCCTTCGCCCGTGGTGAGCAGAAGGATTCCAGCGATGTTGATATACTGGTGGAATTTGAGAAGCCCTCATTTAAAAACTTCATGAACCTTTCATTCTACCTGGAAGATCTCTTGGAAAGAGAGGTGGATCTGGTCACCCTAAAAGGACTTCACCCGCGCATCCGGCCTTACGTGGAGAAGGATGTGATCTGGTCTGAATAAGGATGGAGAGCTACTGGGACACATCCTTGAAGAGATGGATTTCATTGAAAAGTATTGTGCTGTCGTTGGCATAGAGACGTTGATGGCAGATGAAGTTCTACGCAGAGCCTGTGTTAAATCCTTGGAGATTATTGGAGAGGCATCCAGGAATATCTCGGATGATTTGAGAAAGGCGCACCCAGAGATTCCATGGAGACAGATGATCGGCATGAGAAACAAGCTGGTTCACCATTACTTTGGAGTGGACTGGGAGATCGTGAATGATGCCCTTAAAAATGAGCTTCCAGAGATAAAATTAAAACTAGCGAAAATATTAACATAAACCCTCAGGCCCGACCGGCCTCCTGCCCTCCCTGACAACAGCGCAGCAAGCCCGGACGGCCCGGCCCCAGGCAGTGGCCACGAGCGAGAGCCGGGAGCCTGGCAAGGCAGCCACGATCGAGCGGCAACCGGGCGCTGCTGCCCACAGCCCCGCAAGGATGACGATGCTGGAGACTGTCAGGAATTGTTTTTAAAAGTCTCTGTGCGTCCTCTGTGCGCTCTGTGCCTCTTGTGGTGAAATCGTTAGTTGTATGGTTATAATTATCCTCTAATAATAATAACGAAATGCCGCCGTTACCAAAATCCAGCGTCCGGAAAGCTGTTTACCCCGGCCCGGCTCTTCCGGGCATCAGGCCCGACTGGCCTCCCGCGCCCGAGTGCGAGCGCGTGCACATGCGAGCCCGCCTGGCGGACGGCACCCTGTCCCCGGATAGGCCTTTGCTGAGAAACGACTCCACCGACGCGGCCCGAGGGCTCTGGAGAAAAATTGTCCTTCACTCATCGGAACTTCGCGGCTTCGCGCCTTCGCGTGAACCCGTGATCATAGCCCGACCGGTGCTCCTGCCCCTGAGCTCGATCGCTTGCCAGGCAAGCCAGCCCGCCCTGACGACAGCGCGGCAACCCCGGACGGCCCGGCCCAAAGGCCACGAGCCACGGATGAACTGCTCAGATCGGATACAAACACCATTTGCACCAAAAGGGGCAACGTTTTTAGGGATGTAACACATCTATTCTATGGGTTGAATATGGAAATCCTCGACATTATCAAAAGCCACGCCAATGATATCAAGACTCGATTCAGCGTCCGGCGGATCGGTATCTTCGGATCCTTCGCTCGCGGCGAAGAGAAGGCGTCCAGCGATATTGACATACTGGTGGAGTTCGAGAAGCCCACATTTAAAAACTTCATGAACCTATCTTTTTATCTTGAAGATCTCCTGGGAAGAGAGGTGGACCTGGTAACGGTCAAGGGTCTTCATCAACGGATCCGTCCTTACGTGGAGAAGGATGTGATCTGGTCTGAATAAGGATGGGGAGCTACTGGGACACATCCTTGAAGAGATGGATTTCATTGCAAAGTATTGTGCTGTCGTTGGCATAGAGACGTTGATGGCAGATGAAGTTCTCCGCAGAGCCTGCGTGAAATCCTTGGAGATTATTGGAGAGGCATCCAGGAATATCTCGGATGATTTTAGAAAGGCGCACCCAGAGATTCCATGGAGACAGATGATCGGCATGAGAAACAAGCTGGTTCACCATTACTTTGGAGTGGACTGGGAGATCGTGAATGATGCCCTTAAAAATGAGCTTCCAGAGATAAAATTAAAACTGGCGAAAATATTAATATAAACCCTCAGGCCCGACCGGCCTCCTGGCCACCCTGACAACAGCGCCGCATTGCTCGGCCCACAGGCGGCGGCCACGAGCGAGAGCCGAGAGCCAGGCAAGGCAACCACGGTCGAGCGGCAACCGGGCGCTGCTGCCCACATCCCCGCAAGGAATGCAAAGCTGGAGACTGTCTCGAATCTCTTTGCGCGTCCTTTGTGCCTTCGTGCCTTTGTAGTGAAATCGTTAGTTGTCAGGTTATAATTATCCGCTAATAGTAATAACGAAATGCCGCCATAACCAAAATCCAGCGCCCGAAAAGCTGTTTACTCCGGCCCGGCTCTTCCCGGCCCTCAGGCCCGACCGGCCTCCTGCCCGCCCTGACGACAGCGCAGCAAGCCCGGACGGCCCGGCCCGATGGCAGCAGCCACGAGCGCAGCCGGGAGCCGGGCAAGGCAGCAACCATGGTCGAGCGGCAACCGGGCGCTGTCGTCCACAGTCCAGCAAGGATGACGATGCTGGAGACTGCCAGGAATTCCTTTTCAAAAGTCTCTGTGCGTCCTCTGTGCGCTCTGTGCCTCTGTGGTGGCCCGTAGTGGCTCGGTTATAATTATCAGCTAATATTAACCGCAAATCACCACCGCGTCCCAAAATCCGGCCCCCCGAAGAAGCCGCCTCAGCCGTAGTCCAGCTCCGCCTGACTCCAGGCCCGACCGGCCTCCTGCGCCCGAGTGCGATCGCGTGCACATGCGGGCCCGCCTGGCAGACGGCGCCATTGTCCCCGGATGGCCTTTGCCCAGAAACGACTCCACCGACGCGGCCCGAGGACTCTGGCGAAAAATTGTCCTTCTCTCATCGGAACTTCGCGCCTATAGCGCCTTCGCGTGAACCCGTGATCGTGGGCCAACCGGGCCTCCCGCCTACCAGTACGATCGCTTGTCAGGCTAGCCATCCCGCCCTGACAACAGCGCGGCCCAGGCTGGGCCCACGGGCGGCGGACAGTCAGCGAGCCTTTAGGCGTAAGAAAAGAGCAGCTTCAAAGACTAATAAGAGCGAAAGGCTTTATCTTATCATGGATAACAATTATGCTGATGTTTGCAGAGTACATTAAAGCGGCAATGGATAAAGCGACCTACGAGATAATCGACGATCCGGAGCCATTTTATGGCGAGATCCCTGAGATTCAGGGCGTATGGGCATCAGGAAAGACGCTTGAGGCTTGTCGGGATGACCTTATGAGTGCTCTCGAAGATTGGATAGCGTTCCGCCTTAGGACAGGAAGATCTATTCCCTCTATCGGTGGAATAACAATCGCCATCTCATCGGAGCCGATCAGCGTTGCCGAATAAGCTTTCCCCCGTCTCACGACGTGAGCTTGTGAGACGATTAAGGAAATTAGGATTTGATGGCCCCTACCCAGGATCTAAACACGAGGTCATGGCCAAAGGAGACATCTCGATAATTATCCCTAATTCACATCGTGATGAAGATATTGGTGCCAGCCTGATAACCAGAATACTAAAGCAAGCAGCGCTTTCTCGACAGGATTGGCTAGATTCAAAGTAAGAGGTTTTGAATATCCAAGGCTCCAGCTCCACTTTATCCACAAGCCCGACCGGCCTCCCGCCCCCCCGAGCGTGAGCGTTCATGCGGGTCCGCCTGGCGGACGACGGCTGTGGCCCCGGATGGCCTTTGCCCAGAAACGACTCCACCGACGCGGCCCGATGACTCTGGCGAAAAATTGTCCTTCTCTCATCGGAACTTCGCGCCTATAGCGCCTTCGCGTGAACCCGTGATCGTAGGCCAACCGGGCCTCCCGCCTACCAGTACGATCGCTTGTCAGGCTAGCCATCCCGCCCTGACAACAGCACGGCCCAGGCTGGGCCCACAGGCGGCAGGCACGAGCGAGAGCTGGAAGCCGGGCAAGGCAGCAGCCACGGTCGAGGGGCAGCCGGGCGCTGCTGCCCACCGCCCCGCAAGGATCGCTAAGCAGGAAAACTGTCTCGAATATTTTTGCGCGTCCTTTGTGCCTTCGTGCCTTTGTGGTGAAATCGTTAGTTGTCAGGTTATAATTATCAGCTAATAGTAATAGCGAAATGCCGGCGTAACCAAAATCCTGCGCCCGAAAAGCTGTTTACTCCGGCCCGGCTCTTCCCGGCCCTCAGGCCCGACCGGCCTCCTGCCCGCCCTGACGACCACGCAGCAACCCCGGACGGCCCGGCCCGATGGCAGCGGCCAAGAGCGAGAGCCGGAATCCGGGCAAGGCAGCCACGCGGTCGAACGGCAACCGGGCGCTGCTGTCTTTCCATGACTGAAATGCCGTGGCCCAATAGAAACACAAAATATATCTACTTACAATCCTTACAGAGCTACTATGCCCAAAATCAGTGGCGAGGTTGAAGTCAGGCCGGTTCCGGTGCATGGAGATAGCATTGCCCAAGAAATACTGCCAAAAAACATGCATGTGACCGGGAAGATGCCTGCTACCAGCCGCATTCCCGTATCAAGAGCCGTCTGGGAAGAGCTATCAGGTCTTAAGAGTGCAGGAGAGACTTACGATCACCTCTTGGCGGAGATGATTGAGAGAGAAAAAAAGCGGCGGTTATTTGAGGATATGGACCGCATTGAGAAAAGGGGCAAGTTTGTGGCGATGAAATGGTAAACTTCTGTGTGTTGATCGATGAAGATGCACAGGAGTTTCTGGATAAGCTTCCCAAAAAAAGCAATGAGATAGCTAAAACCAAGCTCCGGATTCTCGAAAGCGACCCATTTCCCGGAAAAGGCGGCGATAAAGAGTTGTTTCGATCTTCAAAGCATGAAGATGTCTATAGATTGCATATTTCCCGATCATATACTGCTTTTTATCGTGTTTCCCAAGACGAAAAAATTGTGAGAATTCTATGGCTCGGAACTATCGAACAGGCGCATAAGAAGTACGTGCGGTTTGAGAAAAAATAAGCCTCTCTGGAGGAGCCGCCTCAGCCGGAGTCCAGCTCCACCTGGCATCAGGCCCGACCGGCCTCCTGCCCACCCTGACGACCGCGTAGCAACCCGGACGGCCCGGCCCACGGGCGGCTGGAACGAGCGCTGCCCGATGCGAAGATGTGCTGGTGATGGACGGACAGGCGAGCTGCAGAAAAATCTTATATACTTTTGTGATAAACATCATTATATGTCAACTGCTGTTTATAGCGTTCGCATTGAAGACCGTGTACGCCGGATGATGGATGAGATGTCCGATGTCAATTGGCAGGGAGAGATCAAGCAAACCGTGGAGAGAATGGTTCGGGAAAAGAAAAAAGAAAGGCTCCTGGCCGAGGCTCAGCAACTATGGAAGCATCAAGAAACCAATGCAATCGGTGCTACAGAGATGATACGGGAGGATCGAGATGCTTGATAAGGTAGCTTTGGATTCAAATATCCTGGCAGCTATGTTTTTCAAAGAGGATGCCTCTCAAAGAGCTCTGGATGCAGTCACCAAACCGGATTTGATCACTCTGGATCTGGCTGTGATTGAGGTTGGAAATGTCGCCTGGAAACAGGTGACTCTATTCGGGAAGGATAGGGATCTAACTCTCAATGCTCTGCATAAATGTCAGACCTTTATCTCCGAAGCGTGCGATGTCGTCAGAGCGCAGGATATGATGGCGAAGGCGTATGATATTTCGATTGTTACTACAGCGTCTTTTTATGATTCCCTCTTTTTAGCCCTGGCAGAAAAAGAGCAAGTCCCTCTATTGACTTTGGATAAGAAAATGTACAATAAAGCAAATTCTTCATTTAATGTGCAATTGATTTAGCGTGCATGATTGAGATGTCGTGATGCTATTGAAAGCTAATGTCCTAGTTACTGCACTGGAAAAGCCCATTATCTTCTTGCTGGCTTCGCCTGACTCCTCAGGACCGACCGGGCCTTCCGCCCCCGAGTGCGAGCGCGTGCACATGCGGGCCCGCCTGGCGGACGGCGCCCTGTCCCCGGATGGCCTTTGCCAAGAAACGACTCCACCGACGCGGCCCGAGGGCTCTGGCGAAAAATTGTCCTTTTCTCATCGGAACTTCGCGGCTTCGCGCCTTCGCGTGAACCCGTGATCGTGGGCCGACCGGGCCTCCCGCCTACCAGCACGATCGCTTGTCAGGCAAGCCAGCTCTCCCGGACGACAGCGCCTCAGCCAGGGCGACCCGGACCACGGGCGTCAGGAACGAGCGATAGCCGGGAGCCGGGCAAGGCAGCGATGCGACTTTTGGCCGATATATTTTTAGCTTTGGTGCACCATGGTTAACTCATGAGTGCTTCCGTAAAGACAATCTCATCTCCTGCAGCAGTGTCGATTGGAGCAAAAATTACTCCTGTACAGGCCAGGCAAATCAGGGAGCTGATTGAAGCTGGGGCATTTATTAACGAGTCGGACTTCGTAAGGGATGCCATACGCCACAGGTTGACGGAAATAAAGGTGGTCAGGTGCCGGGAAATCGACTACGATACCGCCAAGAAGGAAGTCGCAGGCTACTTCAAGCATCGTGGAGAGGCATTTCCGGATGAAGCGGCAGAAGATCTGGAGCTCGACTTTGATTTAGTGATGAAAATTACGGAGGAGCTGAGAAAGGATGGCACACTGGAGGAAGCCTGATGGACTATTACGAAATAGGGGATACCATTCATGGGTCTAAGATCTACGTAGAGTCCAGGAAGATCGAAGGCTACAGAGTGACTTCTCCCCGCCCTGAAGGACGGGGCTTCTAGCCGTTGATTGGCAGAGATTGAAGTCCCAATCTCAAAATGTTTATGGCTGCATTCCAATCTCGATCCAGAGATAGCCCGCACTCGGAGC
>Ga0247841_10001247_pt1 | contig 59205 bp, 57 predicted proteins | sample LaCruzMarch2015__2_FD_192410 | JGI IMG/M metagenome (GOLD analysis project Ga0247841, IMG submission 192410) | Freshwater microbial communities from meromictic Lake La Cruz, Castile-La Mancha, Spain - LaCruzMarch2015_18m | ecosystem: Environmental > Aquatic > Freshwater > Lake | place: Spain...
ACGACCTAATTATCCCGTCTCATAATTGAATAAACGAGATACTCATAAATATGGCTTACGTCCATTTTCATCCACATGGGTGACCTAAAGTCATGGTCGTTTCTCTGTGGTGGGATCGTTAGTTGTTAGGTTATAATTATCAGCTAATATTAATAGCAAACCGAATACATTGCTTCCCTAAAATCCAGCCCCCGGAAAACTGCTCATTCCGGAGACTGGCACACCCGACTCTCAAGCCCAACCGGCCTCCTGCCCCCTCGCATGATCGCTTGCCGGGCCCCGGGCCCGCCTGGCCGCCACCCACAGGGCCGCCAGGCCGGGAGGGCGAGCGCCCATGCGTCATCGGTTAAGGTGGAAATCAATAAGGGTGTGGCAAGAATTGTCCTTCTCTCATCGGTTCTTCGCGGCTTCGCGCCTTCGCGTGAACCGTGATTTCGGCCCGACCGTCCCGCGGCCCCGCGAGGACCGGCCATCCCTAGATTGCCCCGAAGACTTACCAAAAGGTCTCTGTGCCTGCGGTGGTGGGATCGTTAGTTGTTAGGTTATAATTATCGGCTAATATTAATAGCAAACCGGAGGCTTTGCTTCCCTAAAATCCAGCCCCCGGAAAACTCCCTTTGCCGGAGGCCAGCTCCACCTGACCCTCCGGCCGGGCCCGCCCCCAGGGGGCTGCCGGGACAGGAGGGCGAGCGCCCATGCGTCATCGGTCAAGGCGGAAATCGATAAGCGGAACTTCGCGGCTTCGCGTCTTCGCGTGAACCCGTGCTCTCGGCCCGACCTGCCCCCTGCCACCGGACACGATCGCCTGCCGGGCAAGCCAGTCCAAGCGATAGCGCAGCCCAGGCCCGGCTCATGGGCGGCGGCCACGAGCGACAGCAGGAAGCCGGGCAATGCGGCCACGGTCGAGCGGCAACCGGGCGCTGCTGCCCACCGCCCCGCAAGGATCACTAAGCAGGAGAACAGTCTCGAATATTTTTGCGCGTACTTTGTGCCTTCGTGCCTTTGTGGTGAGATCGTTAGTTGTCAGGTTATAATTATCAGCTAATAGTAATAGCGAAATGCCGACGTAACCAAAATCCAGCGCCCGAAAAGCTGTTTGCCCCGGCCCGGCTCTTCCCGGGATCGGGCCCGACCGGGCCTCCTGCCCCCTCGCATGATCGCTTGCCGGGCACCCGGCCCGCCTGGCCGCCACCCACAGGGCTGCTGGGCCGGGAGGGGCGAGCGCCTGCTAGGCCATCAAAGGAAGGGAGTGCTTGCAGTTGCTCCAAGATTTGTCGGCAGCAAAAATCAAATTGGCGATTATTAATAAAAGCTATTCAATGCCACGTCGCTTGAGATATTCATCCAAGCTTATGAAATCATCTTTTTCACGTTCGATGAGTGCATGAAGTTCCTCTGCGGTAGATTCATCTTCTTCCACAAGTGCGGCAAAATCCATGTCTTTAAAGGGCTCATCATTCGCTGCCATGACTTTGCTTCGAGCTGCCATTGGGTAATCTTCTCCGTTATTAGTATATTGCTTTATCTGTAACCAGATTTTCTTTTCTTTGGGAATATTTTTATAATTTTTATAACTCTTTCTGAATTACACACTTCGTATTCTACACGAAGCTTTCCGACCCTCAGCCGATACAATGTCTCACTGCCTTCCACGGGCACGATATCCGCTAATGGACGAGGCCGGTAGGGATCGCTCTTAATCTCTTCCAGATGGGTAACGATCTTTTTTACGGCATGGGGCGGAAGCTTATCTAAAGCCTTTTGCGATGTGCGTGATAGCTGTAGCGTGAACATTCTTATTCCAGCTCTTTATATTCTCTATTGCAATTGAGAGTTATGGCTCATGGGTTTGGGCTATTTGGCTCTTTTGCCCATCAACTGCAAGGGCCTTCATCAGCCCAACGGTGTCCCCGGCCACCTGAGCCCCATGGCACAACCAGGGCCGGGCCGACCGCCGCGCCAGCCCGCGCGTGGCTCCTGCGCCCGTGAGCGGTGACGGTAGCTGCCGGACTCTCGGGCCGGGAGTGGTGCTTGTCGCTATGGATAGGTCATATTTTCCCATCAGGCCCCGGATCTGGCCAAGATAATGAGAATGTCTTTGCGATAAAAACACACCCGGAGGAAATGCCTTAAAAATGTCCTATCCCTACCATCCACCATGATCAAGCTAGGAGATTACAGCGAAGATGAAGCAAGAATGCTTATAAAAGATCTGAGTAAGGCCAAGATCAAATACGATACACGCACTCATTTTATAATCGGTCACTTTAAAAAGGATTGTCTGGAGGGCAGATTTTCCGAACTCAGGGGAGTGCTGAAGGATACCCAGAAAATAGAGCAAACGCTAACGATCTTAAGATCAATTCTTGGCCAGAAGCCTGAGCCGGATAAATTTAAAGAGCTATTTCTCAAAGAATACAATCCTTTGAGAGAGAGCGAGAAGGGTCAAATCGCTGAGATCCTCAATAGAGTCTCTGGCAATATTCAGGCTCTTGATGAGAATGACAAGAACAGAGTCAGTCAAATATTCTTAAAGGCCAACGATGACGAGCAATCATATTATGAAGCCAAGAGCGTCCTTCATCGAAATAAGATAGAGATCGGGGAAGATATAGCAGGCCGTCTCGACGATCCAATAGTGCGCGCTACCAGGAATTTAACAAAATTGGGATTGGAAAGAGATCATCCCCTAGTCAAGCAAACCGTCATTATCTCCGCACAAAAGGAGGTAGAGGTTTTTATCGATGAATTCTCCACCATCCTTGCCTTGACGGGCGATTTTGATGCAACCTTTTTTGACAGATTTCCTGCGGAATGCAGTAAAATTTCCGTATTGGGATCGCTCTTAAGTGAATTGTCCAAGCGACCATCCTCCGGAAAATTGAGCATGGATGAGTTCGCCGACAAATGTGCCAAGGAATTTGATAGTAGCGGAAATCTCATAATTGCTGACTTTCAGGAATATGCCGCTGATCTGGCCAGAATTCTTGAGAAGAACGGACTTATCAAGGTAAAAGGAAATTCCATCAAATGGAAGCATCAATGATGGACGGGGTCTTTTGATCCTGGTAAAATCATTGGCTCATAGTCGTGGGATATTTGCTCAAAGCCTGGGGAAGAAATACACTGGATTTGATCCAATGTCATTCTTACCAGGCCCGCCTGGCCTCCACTCACGGAGCTGCTGGGCCGGGATGGCGAGCGCCCATGCGTCATCGGTCAAGGCGGAAATCGATAAGCGGAACTTCGCGGCTTCGCGTCTTCGCGTGAGCCCGTGCTCTCGGCCCGACCGGCCCCCTGCCACCTGACACGATCGCCTGCCGGGCAAGTCAGCTCAAGCGATAGCGCAGCCCAGGCCCGGCCCACGGGCGGCGGCTACAAGAGACAGCAGGAAGCCGGGCGAGGCTAGCCCACGGTTCGCAAAGATAGCGATGCTGGAGACCCCAGCAAAACTCTTTGTGCGCTTTGTGGTTGGCCCGTAACCGTTCGGTTATAATTTTCTGCTAATAATACTAGCCAATCGTCATCGCCTCCAAAATCCAGCCCCCCAAAAAAGCTGCCCATTCCGGAGACAGGCACACCCGACTCTCGGGCCCGACCGGGCCTCCTGCCCCCCGGACACGAGCGCTTGCCGGGCTCCGCGCCCGCCCCCAGGTGGCTGCCGGGCCGGGAGGGCGAGCGCCCACAGGCTCCTGATGTGTTTTCCATGAGAACCTGGGCCAAACGGAAGAGGGCGATGCTTTCTGCAACTATGCGAACTTTTGAGCAGATAGTTATTTATGGAAATAATGGGTAAAATGGGTAGTGAGAAATATGCCGCTCGCAAAAATCGATGAACGAGGCAGAGTGCAACTGCCAAGCCGTCTCCGGCAAAAGATGAAGCTGAAAGAAGGAGATGAATTCGTAGCGGAAGACCTGGGAGAGGATACGATTGTCCTCAAGAAGATCAACCTGCGGTCACTTCTGGAGGATGCAATTGTTAAGGCTAAGTCGGTAGACCTGGATAAGCTGGAAAAAGAGATCGAAGAGGAGAGCAATCAGCTTGCCCGACAGAAGTTCAAGATATCTGCTCGATAACACCGTCTTCATAGCCGCAGTGAAGCGAAAATGGACCAAGAGCACAGAACTTATTTATTATCTCCTGGACCGCTCGGTGGAGCTCTTCGCAAATGACCTCCTGATTTTTGAATATGAGAAGTATGCTGGAGCGCTTGGCACCTATGAGTTATTAAATTACATGAAAAAATCAGTGATTCACGTAAACCCCTCGCAAGAAGAGATTGATGCCTGTGCGCCATTCTTTCCGGAAAGTGAGCTTTCGGATATCGTCCACGCAGCAACTTGCCTTTATGCAGATGCAATTCTGATCACCAATGACAATCACTTTAACAAAATCAAAAATTCCGGACTTGTCAAGGTGTGGAGCAACACCAAAGCGATAAAAATACTCATCGATGGGATTGACGACTACAAAGATCCCTAAAGGGATTATCAACATGAACCTCCGCCTGAAGATTGTGTCCGTCATCGATCTCACCGGGTGTTTTCCCAATGCTGACGCAATCCACGGCCCATTCGATGCATGCCAAGCATCCACTGCCAACCGATCGCAACGACCGCCCGCTTGCGCGTTCTCCCGTGCCCGTGAGCGAGTGGCGCTGCCGGGGCTACCGAGCCCGCCACTTCCGGGGCTGCCGGGCCGGGAGGGCGAGCGCAGCTACAAACGGAAGGGCAGGCCGAAGATTCAAGAAAAGCCAAAAGCATTCAACAAAGTTAAAATTGAAATAAATTTAAATTATTCCCTTCGCCCTCAGAGCAGACTTTATCTCAGACACATCTCCCTTCAATTCAATAATGTCGCTCTTGTCCAGAACCTTTTCCATTTTATCGTTCAGGCTGCTATTCATATCCTTGATCTCGAAAAGTGTTTCGTCCTGTTTGCCGAGCATTTGGTCCTGCTTGTCACAAATTGAAATAAGCAGATCTCTCATGTCTTTCAGTACGCCAATTCCTTCATCCAGGCGAGAGTCGGTCTCCCCCGTTCCAACAAGTTTATAAAAGCTGCCAAATTCGCCATAATGCTGTGAATATATTTTTTCAATAGAAGTGACTTGGATGAAGGTATTCTTTATGTCTATAGATCCCTCGAATAATTTTATCTTTTCTTCATCGCCCTCTGCAATGATTCGGACTCTTCCATCGCTCAGGTTCTCGATTATCCCTTTTATTCCCAGGCCATTGGCTAACTGGATAACCCTAGCCCTATAGCCTACCCTTTGGACTTTGCCTGAGACATATGCAGTGAGCCGCTTCATCGAATACATTTCATCTCTTTTTGTATTTGGCTTTTCCTATCATATTACTGATTGGCCTTCCTGCGTGCCCGCCCGCGTGCTCCCGCGCCCGCAAGCGAGCGCCGCCTCCGGGCTCCGGGCCCGCCTGGCCGCCACCCACAGGGCTGCCGGGACGGGAGGGCGAGCGCAGCTGCAAAGCGGAGGGGCAAGCCCAAGACGCAAAAGATGCCAAAAGCGCTCAACAAAGCTAAAATAGAAATATAATTAAATTATTCCCTTGGCCCTGAGAGCTGACTTCATGTCAGCCACATCGCCCTTCAGCTCCAGGATATCGCTCTTGTCCAGAACCTTGTCCATCTTATCGTTTATGCTCCGGTTCATGTCCTTTATCTCGGAAATGGATTCGTCTTGCTTGCCTAGCATCTGATCCTGTTTTTCGAGCATCCGATCCTGTTTGTTCAGCGTAAGGTCCATCTTGCTGTTTATGTCCTTGATCCCGGAAATGGTTTCATCTTGCTTGCCTAGCATCTGATCCTGTTTGTCCAGCATCCGATCCATTTTGCTGCCCAGGTTTCTATTCGTTTCCTTTATCTCATGAGTAGTCTCATCTTGTTTATTAAGAATTTGAATTAGAACATCTTTCATACCCTTCAGGACGTTAATTCCTTCATCAAGACGTGAGTCGGTCTCACCCGTCCCGACCAGTTTATAGAAGCCACCAAAATATCCATGAGCATCAGAATATTCCGTTTCGATGGATGAAACCTTGATGAGGCTGTTTTTTATATCTATGGCTCCCTCGAATAACTTTAGTTTTTCTTCTTCACCCTGTGCTATGATTCTAACTCGTTCATCACTCAAGTTCTCGACAAAGCCTTTAAGCCCTAATCCATTGGCCAGTTGGATAACTCTTGCCCGATAGCCTACCCTCTGGACGTTGCCTGAGACATACGCCGAAAGCTGCTTCATTGCATACATTTTTGAGCTTTTTGTATTTGTCTTTATCTATCGCTTGGCGAGTGTGTGTAGTCCCGAAAGCCCGGCGGGATAGAATGAGTGTAGGAGCACTATCCTGCACACGGAAGTTAATGATTGCCAATCATCCCTGTAATTCACCTCCTCTAGGCCTTCTTCTCAATGGTACAAGGGGCTGGGCCGACCACCGCGTCCCCGCCCGCGTGCTCCCGCGCCCGTGAGCGAGCGGCCGCTGCCGGGCTCCCGGGCCCGCCACTTCCGAGGCTGCCAGGCCGGGAGGGCGAGCGCCAATGCGTCATCGGTTGAGGCGGAAATCAATAAGTTGTGGCAAGAATTGTCCTTCTTTCGTCGGTTCTTCGTGGCTTCGCGCCTTCGCGTCAACCCATGATTTCGGCCCGACCGGCCCCCTGCCTCCGGATACGATCGCCTGTCTGGCAAGCCAGCTCAAGCGATAGCGCAGCCCAGGCCCGGCCCACTGGCAACGGCCACGAGCGACAGCAGGAAGCCGGGCGAGGCTAGCCCACGGTTCGCAAAGATAGCGACGCTGGAGACCTCAGCTAAACTCTTTGTGCGTCCTTTGTGAGCTTTGTGCGCTTTGTGGTTGGCCCGTAACCGTTCGGTTATAATTTTCTGCTAATAATACTAGCGAATCGTCATCTGCTCCAAAATCCATCCCCCCAAAAAAGCTGCCCATTTCGGAGACAGGCACATCCGACTCTCAGGCCCGCCCGGTCCCCTGCCCCCCGGACACGAGCGCCTGCCGGGCAATCCAGCCCGCCTGGCCGCCACCCACAGGGAAGCCGGGCCGGGAGGGGCGAGCGCCCGCAGGCTCACCCAAGGCAGGAAGAGTCTAAAATGGAGCCAGGATCAGACATCTATTTTAACTCTGGTATCTTGCGTCCTTTTTCCGTGCGGTCAAAATCTGCATCGAAGCTCATTATCTGCAGGCCGTACTTCTGTGCGACGGCGTATTGGTAGGAATCATCAAAATCCAAATGGAACCTTTTCGAGACTTCTGCCAGAGCGAGAACCTCTTCCGGATCTAACCCGATCACAGTTATTCCGGTCTTTATTATTACGTCCTTCACGAAGCTGACGTAGGTTTCATGTCTATTCCTCTGGAAAAGGAAAACACCAATGGAATGAAGTGAGAAATCCGTTATAAAAAGATCTGTGGAGGGATTTGCGATAAACAAATGCTTGGCGGCCTTGCTCTTTTCTCGTTGCAGCAAGATTTCCAAAAATATATTCGTGTCCAGGAGGTACATTAGGCTCCTCGCATCTTTCCAATCTCATGTTGGAGTTCTACAGAAGAATACTGCTCTCCCAGATCCGCGAGATCTCCTTCCCAATCAAAAGCCGGCACCTTTTGCTTCTTTTTGGATCTTTTCTCCAGCAAAAATTCTGCATAGCTCCGAACTTCTTTTTGAATGTCAAGAGGCAATTGCTCAACGAACCTAGCGAGGGTTGTCATTTTTTCTCAATCAAATATAGGATGCCCAAGCTTTTAATATTTATCGGCAAGGATGATTTCGTCTTTCGGTTCTGGCAGCTTCTGCCTCATCTCGATCAAGAGCTCAATCAGATTCTCAGTTATATTTTTTTCCGCCGGCTTTCTGCCTGCTACATTAAAGCCAAGGCCGAGGATCTCTCCAAATTCCCGAAGCTGCTCACCGACATCCTGCAATCCCTTTCGAGAAATGGTCTTTTCATTAATGCGACGATTAACTTCCCTCACCAGGTCGAAGACAGCCTTTGAGGCGTAGGGCGTATTGAAATCGTTATCCATGGATTCCAGAAACCTGGCTTTAGCCTCAACTACAGCAGGATCGATTCCTTCCGGCGCAGAGGACTCTGGCTCTGGAGCAATCTCCAATTGCTCCTCAATGATACTTCGCAGCCTGGCGTATCCGCTCCAGGCTTTTGCCAGCCTGCTCTAAAGCCTCTTCGGAGAAGTCGATGGGGCTCCTGTAGTGCGCCAGAAGAACGAAGAACCGGAAGGCATCAGCCTCATACTTTTGCAGCATATCGCGAATGGTTGTGAAGTTTCCCAGAGACTTGGACATCTTCTCGCCCTTCACATCCATGGCTCCGCCGTGGATATCGTACTGCGCTCCGAAGTAGGTCTCGGTAATGGCCGTGTCCTCGATATGCCACCCGGGCCGGCCCAGTCCCCAGGGTGAGTCCCAGGTCACCTCCTCTCCGTCTTGCCTCTTTTTCCAGAGAGAGAAGTCTCCCGGATTTCTTTTGCTCGCATCCGGCTCAATTCTGTGCAACTTACGATCTTCTGCATTCTGATGCGACAGCTTGCCAAAATCTTGAAAACGAGATTCATCGAAATAGATGCCGCTCTCTGTCTCATAGGCAAAGCCCTTCTCTATCAGCCTCTCTATCTGGCTGATGATCTCTGGGACATGCTCGGTGGCGCGAGCATAATAGCTGACGTTAGTCACGCCCAGCGCATGCATATCCTCCAGGTATCTCTGCTCGAACCTCTTGGCAAGAGAACGGGGACTGGTGCCATTCTCTGCAGCTCTCTGGATGATCTTGTCATCTACATCGGTGATGTTTTGCAGGTAGAAGACGCTAAAGCCCTTGTACTTGAGATAGCGTGCCACCACATCAAAGGCGATATAAGTTCTGGCATGACCGATATGCGAATCGTCATAAACAGTGGGACCGCAGACAAATAAATTGATGCGATTATTATGTATGGGCTGGAAATTCTCTTTATTTCCAGTCATGGTACTTTGGATTTTCATGAGGCCGGGATTGGGAGTCGAACCCAATTCTCGCGGTCTGCAGCCGCGCGCTTATCCGGTCAGTCATCTCGGCACCTCTACCTCCCACCTATTACACAAGAAGCACTAATACCTGCGGATAGCGGCAATTTATGACCGAAGACCTAACCTCGTATTCATTCCATTCAATCTAGACACTTCACCTCAATATCGCCGGCAATTTTGGGGAGCACGTTGTGCGAGGCTCCAATGAAGAGCAGGCCCGTCTCGCCCTCCTTTAAAGAGGCATCAATGGCCCTGGCGATGAACAGATCTCTCTCCTCCAGCAGCTTATCTTTGACCTGGTTGTATCGCTCTTCCGCCCTCCGTCTCTCCTCATCCGTTTTGGCCTCCAGAAGCGCTTTGATGTAACCGTACTCTTGCCGGAGCAGATCGGCGCTTTCCGTCGCCTCAATCTTTGCCCCCCTGTCCATGAGCTTTTGCACAATCTGGTAGTTCTTGCTGCCTTTGGCTGCCGTCTCCCGCACAATTCGCTCGCCCAATGCTCCGGCGCAGGGCAGGCCATCCTGGTATATTCGCAGCTTCTCCATTTCCAGGCCCAGGCCCTCCACCTCGGCTTCCAGCTCCTGCCAGAATTTCTCAATCTTATTTTGGTTATCCTGCCAGCGTACCCTTCCCAGAGTGGATATGCCGGCTTTTTCCAGAGCAGCGCTTGCCGAGCCCATGTCAGAAGGAGCATGCACGATTCTTATTATTATGAGCTTTCTCATATTCTGTCCACTCCACTATTCCTGCTCCCCTTTTTTTCTAAACCACATGCGCATCTCATAAACCCCTTCTTCGCTTCTCTTCTCAGTATCAAAACCCATCTTCTCAAAGAGCCGCACCATGAATTTATTCTCCACCAGTACCTCTCCCGTAAATCCGAGCAAGCCCTGCCTTTTCGCCAGATAGATTAGATAAGAGAGAAGCTCTCTACCTACGCCCAGTCCCTGGAATTTGTCGCTTACCACCAGGGCGACCTCTGCCAGGTGCATGTCCGAATTGAGTTCATATTGACCAAGACCGATAATGATCTCCTTTTCCTTCTCCACAATTGTGGCCAGGATCTCCATCTTTTTGCTGTAGTCCACAGCCACATAGTCCTGCAGCCTCTTATGCGGCATGTCTTTTCGAACCGAGAAGAAGCGCTTGTAAAGACTCTCCTCAGATAGACCATAAAAGAAGTCCTTTAGCACTTGCTCATCTGTGATCTTGGCCGGCCGCAGGAACAGATTGAGTCCTTTTCTGGTGGTCCTGTAGATCTCCAGCTCCTCGGGATACATGCCTTTCTCTCCCGGAATGAAGACCTGATCTTTGTAGATGAGAGCCCTCTTCCGGGCCGTTTCCATTAGCCAGGGCCGGAATTTGGGATGAGCAATGGCGATGAGATCCATAGCTCTCTCCCGAATGTTCTTGCCGTGCAAATAGGCAATTCCATACTCAGTTACCACATAGCGAACATCGCCCCGGTTCAAAGTGACTCCTGCTCCCTCCTGAAGTGTGGGAACAATTCGAGAGACGCTCTCATTTAAGGCCGTAGAGGGTAGAGCCAGGATGGTCTTTCCCCCCGGCGCCAGCACGGCCCCGCGCATGAAATCCGCCTGTCCGCCGATGCCGCTGTAGAAGGTGCCGCCCAGAGACTCCGCTGTAGCCTGGCCGGTCAGATCCACTTCCATGGCGCTGTTGATGGCAGTCATGAGCCGGTTTCTGGCGATTATGAGGGGATGGTTGGTGTAATCAATCCTTTTGAATTCCACGGCGGGGTTCTCGTCCAGGAAATCATAGGTCTCTTTGCTCCCCATGCAAAAAGAGGCGATGGTCTTGCCGGGATTGTGGGTCTTCTTCTTATTGGTGACCACCCCTTTTTTCATGAGATTGACAATACCGTCGCTGAGCAGTTCCGTATGAACTCCCAGATCCTTTTTATCCACCAAATTGGGCACAACTGCATCCGGGATCAGCCCGTAGCCCACCTGGATGGTCGAGCCGTCTTCGATGATGCGTGCCACATATCTTCCGATACTCTGCACAATATCGTTAGGCGCTTTGACGGAATACTCCAGCAGCGGCTCGTCATGAGGCAAAAGGAAATCGATGTCTTTTATATTTATGAATCCATCACCCTGGGTGCGGGGCATGTTCATGTTGACCTGAGCCACCACGATTTGAGCCATTTCTACGGCAGATTCGACCACATCCACGCTTATTCCCAGGCTCAGATAGCCATGTTTGTCGGGAAGAGAGGTCTGGATGAGAGCCACATCCACGGGTATCAGCTCGGAGCGGAAGAGATCGGGAACTTCTGAAAGGAAGACGGGCGTGTAGTCCGCTGCGCCGCGGTTGACGGAATTTCTGGTGCTGTCGCCCACAAAGAAGGAGTCAAGCCGGAAGTTCTCCTGTAGCTTCTCATCGTTGTAGGGCGCCACCCCCAGCGTCCAGACGTGGATCAGCTCAGCATCGAAGAAAGCCTTGGGATGGTTCTTGACGTAGTTGACCAGAGCAAGAACCAGATACTGGGGCTCGCCGCAGCCCGTGCCGATGAAAATGCGATCGCCGGCATGGATATGAGAGAAGATCTCATCTTCGGATGCGAACTTCTCAGGATGGATCTTCCTAAACTCTTCCAGGAGCCTTTTGTCTTTCATCTCAGTTAAACCATATCATAGTCAGTTGATAAATGAGTTCCTTTGCCACCATCTACATAGATCTTGAAGAATAGGATACTATTCTATTATCATAAAACTATCGGTAGTGTGTGAGGTACTAAGATCGATACAAGCCAAGTCCCAATCTAGCCGTCCATTAAGCAATGGAAACTTTAATGAATCTGCAGATCATCATGAGCTAATCGCAAAGGTCGATTCTGCATGGATGCCAAAGATGCCGCATTGATAGCCAAGGGATACTTCGAGGAGACTAAAAATACCAGGTACTTTCTATTCGATGCGCCCGAGGTTCGAAGACTAAACGGCCAGTGGAAGGTTATCTGCGAGATCAGAGAACTCTTCGAAGAGAGCACAAAAAAGTTTGAGATAACTGTGGACAACCAAGACGGGATCATCCTGGATGTCAAGAAGTTGGATTAGGGCACCCAGACACTTGGTCATGGACACAATCCCGCTAATGCTATTATTAGTGGGCGCTTACGACCGATCCTATCTGCTCAAATTCAAGCGGCTTAAGTCCTACGGTTATGTGGAAGAGGACTTTGAAGTCCTTAGAAAATTCCTCCTCAGCACGAAGACCATAACTGTCACTCCCGGCGTTCTGGCTGAGGCAGCCAATTTCCTGGAAAACGATTCTCATTTTTCCGAAATCATTGTGAGGAACATGGGTCTCCTGGCAAAGCTGAAAGAGGTTTACATTGAGAAAGCTAGGATCTTGAACTGCGAGCTGGTTTTCCAATTGGCCTTCACGGATACATCGCTCCTCCTGCTGGCCCAAAATAGCGGAGACTCCATTCTTACTCGCGACAGAAAATTGTGGGCCGCCTGCAAGAAGAGCGGAGTTGATGTATTCCATCTCGATCAGGTCTTATCGGCAGGCGATCTGATTTCCCAGCGCGGATGACTATGATTCTATCTGGCTTTCTGAAATTATGACAAGATGGTCCCAAAAGCCCTCTCAGAGCCCGCCCCGTAGAAGTCGAAGCTGCAAAGCCCCTTTTCCGGAAGGGCCATCTGGCGTAGGTATTGCCTGCCGTGGCGCAGAGTGGCCAATGCAAATTTAATAATAAAAATCAAGAAACAAAGGATAAATATATAATGAATAAGAACTGTTCTCGGGTGACAGAAATGAAGAAGACTCTGGCAATTCTGCTCGCTGCCATCTTGATGATCCTGGCATGCGCGGTATCGGTTTATGCCGATGATGATGAAAGCAATGAGGCCGATAAGAATGAGGCAGGCGAAGGAGATTCGGGCGATGACGAAAAGGAAAATAGCGTTCCTGGCTTCGAGTTCGCATTTGCTGCCGGCGCGCTAATAGCTGCAGCGCGACTCATCAGAGCCCGGCTGGCATAACTGCCTGGCTTGATAATCTGAAATCTGCAATACGAAAAGTCTGAAATCCTGGCCCTCTTTTTGCCCGGAAGAATCGAAACTGTTAAGGTCTATTTGGTGCAAGAAGTGCACATGACTTTTGCATTCTTTCCCGCAGTGGATCTGCGCGGCGGCAAGTGCGTGCAGCTCATCGGCGGCGTGCCGGGCACGGAGGTCGTGGCCCTGGACGATCCCCTGGCCCAGGCGGAGCGCTGGGTGGCAGAGGGCGCGGACCATCTGCATATCATCGATCTGGACGGGGCCATCTCTGGAAAAAGAGTCAACGCCGCCATCCTGAGCCAGATCGTGAAGAAGCTGGACCTGTTTATTCAAGTAGGGGGAGGCATCCGGACAGAGGAGGATGTATCGATAATCCTTGATCTGGGGGTGGACCGAGTGATACTGGGAACGGCGGCCCTGAGAGATCCGGAAATGGTAACTCGCCTCGCGAATCGTCACGGCCCGGAGAAGATTATGGTGGCCCTGGATGTGCGACGGGGGGACGTAACCACAGAGGGCTGGCAGAGGACGCTGGGAAAGAAGGCCGTAGAACTGGGCCGGCTCTTTGTGGAGTTGGGAGCAGGCTCCATTCTCTTCACCAATATCGATGTAGAAGGACAGCAAAGGGGCATCGACCTGGGACCGACGCGCGACCTGGTGCAGTCGCTCAAGATTCCGGTAGTAGCCGCAGGCGGCGTTACAACCGTTGAAGATGTTCTGGTCCTGCGAGAAGCCGGTACAGCCGGAGCGGTGGCGGGAACGGCTATTTACACCAACAAGCTCTCCGTGCGTCGCACTCTGCATGCCCTGAGATCTCTGGATGCAGCGACCTAAAAAAATGGGGTGAAGATCATGAGAAAAGGGGAAGCAAAAGGACTCTTTCGAGAGTGCAGGGTCAGAGTAGCGCTGGACCTGGACGGCTCGGGAAAGGCCGTCGTCAGCTCTGGATCGGGATTTTTGGATCACATGCTTACTGCCCTGGCCCGTACGGCTCTGCTGGACTTGACGGCGCAGGCGGAGACGGGCTTTTACAGAACACAGGCCCTGGGGGCAGCCATGGGCCAGGCCCTGGACAGAAGCCTCGCGGACCGGAGCGGAATTCGCCGCTATGGCTCCTCTTCTGTGCCCATGGACGAGGCCCTGGCCGATGTGGCGCTTGATTTCAGCGGCCGGCCCTACTTGGTCATGGCCGGAGAGTTTCGGGGCGAGAGGATCGGCGACTTCGAGGTGCAATTCCTGCAGCCCTTCCTGGAAGCAATCTGTGTGGGCGCCAGGCTCACGCTGCACTTGCGCTTTTACGGCGAGAACGACCATCACAAGGCGGAGAGTATCTTCAAGGCCCTGGGCTTCGCCCTTCGCCAGGCTTGGGCACAGGAGGGGACGGGGGTGCCCAGCACCAAGGGTGTGATTTAAACAATGGCATAAGAAGTTTATTAATACGCATTGTATGTTAAAGGATAGCCTGCCGTATACCAGCAACCCATGGTTTGGTATTATCCTGTAGAAATATATATTATTATGGTATATATTTTGGATTTGGACAATTCTAAAAACCTAGTAGAATAGCGCACTCCGCTACAAGCTGCAGTGTATCACATTTAAAAATCAAACTGCGTGCGGCCACCCCACCCTAAAGGGATGGGGTATGCTTCGGGCCGCACGCAAGCCCGGTTAGCTGGAGATCAGAAATCATCGAGCCTTCTTTGCCCAGATTCCCTTGATCTGTGCAATTGAAACGCCCATGAGCCCAGGCTGGGGGCTCATACGTGACAGATGGGAAACAAGATCTACCGACATGATAATTCAGTTTCCCATGGGAAACTCTGCTTTCGAATTCCTGCTTATCGGCTTTAGTGAGCACAAATAACGTGCGAGGGTTCACTTCATCCCCAACCTGAAGGTAGGGGTATTCGTGACCCTCCGCGCTCCCGATGTAATAAATTGCCTATAAATTTTAAATAATATATAGATAAGCCAGAAATCATTGGGAATGCTTAGGAAAATATGCATCCAATTGTCTCTGTAAGTGTGGCGATAGAGTTAAGAACAAATATCACAATTAAGGGATGATGATGCTTGTGGATATCGAGTCAGGACCCGCAAAAGTAATTGCATCCGGTTCAGTAATATCTTTTGGAAAAGAACCGATAGTAATTAATTTAGATAATATTAAATATATTTTTGCTTTTGAAGACGAACTCGATGATAAAGGAAATCCTAAAGAAGAGTTCAGATTTAAGCAGGATTTGTTAGATAAACGAACATTAAAAACTACATTTATCAATTATAATAATCCATTAGGAATCGGAACAATAGAGCCACGCAATATTGGAAAAATTAATAACAATAATATATATATCAATTATATTGTATATGCGAATCTAGTTAGAAAAAGCAAGCTTTTTCAATATACATTTTATGAAGTAAGTCTCAACAACTGCGAGGAGTCGAAGAATGAATAACGACCTCGCATCAAAAGAGATGAACTCATTTTATGGCGATGGGCATTCTGTGCCCCGCAATAAGCATTACGATGCTGCATCTCAAGAAACCGTAACAGTAACAACAGATAGGTTAAGGATCTGGCTAGATGATTGCCAAGGCGAGCTTTTAAAAGAAAAATGTGCATTTTTTAATTCAATTTCCAATTTCATTGCAGTTTTAGGAATACTTATTACATTGATTGCTACATTAATTGTCACAGAATTTCCGTCAGCGTTATGGGAGGCAATATATATAGTTATGACCGTTATTGCATTTTTGGCCTTACTATATATTGGGTATAATTGCTTAATATCTCATAGAAGAAAAAGGTCCGAAACAGTTAGTGATTGCATAATTAGAAAAATAAGGGAGAACTCAAAAATTTCGGTGAGCAATGATGGATAATTATTTTTATATTATCATTTAAAAGTCTCTTACAATTACATCATGCTACGAAACATTGCATTAAGCTGAGCTGAAACAATATGATGTGACAATGAGAATAAATTATTTTTTTTAAAAAATCGCAATACCCCGATGCTTGCATCGGGGTGCGTTGCCGCCGTTTCACTAAGCAAAAAAATTTCGAATTTGGTTGCATATGCATATAACTTTTCAAAATTAATGATTTAATTGTAAAAATAATTTATGCACATCAATTAGAACAAGCTCCTAATCACACTCAGATCAATCCTCGCAGTCGAATCCAGCGTGAGCGGCGTCAGGGAGATCTTTTTGTCCTGGTAGATCGTCTGCACATCGGTGCCCTCTTCATCGCAGCAGATCAGATCGCCGTCTATCCAGTAGTAGGGCCTGCCCCGCGGATCAAAGCGCTCCTGCACAGTGGTCTTGAAGATCTTGCGGGCCAGGCGGGTAACGACGATATCCGTCTCCTCAGTGGCATCAGCCGGCACATTCAAATTCAAGACATCGACACCCTCCGGCAGGCCGTGCTCCAGCACCTTGCTGGCCACGCGACGCAGGACCTTGGTGGCTACCTCAAAATTGTGCTTCTCTCCGTGGTGCATATCGAATTTGTCGCCCTGGTCTACCACCTGAATGGATGCGGCGATAGAGGGAATGCCGTAGCTGGCCGCCTCCAGAGCAGCGCCGATGGTCCCGCTGGTGGTGACCGTGTCGGTGCTGATGTTTTCCCCAACATTGATTCCAGATACGACGAGGTTGGGTAGCTCGCCTTTCATAATGGCGAAGATGCCGATGATGACGGAGTCAACTGGCGTCCCTGTGACGGCATAGGCCTGAAAACCGTTCAAGTTCACCTGGGCGTAGCGCAGGGGCTCAAAGACGGAAACCGATCTTCCTACGCCGCTCATCTGCCCGGAGGGCGCAGCTACTACCACCTGACCCAGGCCCTGCACGCTTTTAGCGGCAGCCTGCAAGCCGGAGGCGTAAACGCCGTCGTCATTGCTCACCAGTATGCGATGCATCGCTCCTAACCCAGGGCGTTTCCGATATTAAAAGACCATCCTTTGTGCGCTTTGTGATCTTCTTATTGTGCGATCCATGTTAATAGTCGTCTCCGTTCGTTCGTCCTCTGTGCGCTCTGCGCCTCTGTGGTTTCTATTCCGTAAATCACCAGGGTTTAATTATTCAGCTACTAATATTAACCGCAGAGGATCATGGGGTTTTTGTGGCTTAAGTCCGCAAAGTCACTTTCTGAACATCTCCAGTAGCCTCTCCACGATCTTGTTGAAGCTGCCCCCAGCTTTCGTCCCGCTCTCAACGAATGTCTGCCCGCGATCGCCCAGGGCGCAAACACCCGGATCGATGGGAATTGCCCCCAGGAAGGGCACATTCATCTCCTCTGCCATTCTTCGTCCACCGCCGGCGCCAAAGATGCTGATGCCCTCATTGCAATGCGGGCAGATCAGGCCGGACATATTCTCCACGATGCCCAGCACGGGAATCTTCATGGCCTTGACCATGTTCACTGCTTTGCGGCTGTCCAGGAGCGCCACCTCCTGGGGTGTGGTTACTATTATCGCTCCCGCCAGCTCGGGAATGAGCTGCACCACGGAAAGCGGCTCGTCACTGGTGCCGGGCGGAAGATCAATGAGCAGAAAATCAAGCTCACCCCAGTTCACATCCTGGATGAACTGCTTGATGGCGGCCATCTTCATGGGGCCGCGCCAGACCACAGGTGTCTCGCGGCTGCTGAGAATGAGAGCCATGGAGGCAACCATAATCCCATCAGCCAGAGCGGGCTGTATTCCATCCGTCCCCTGCTTCAGCTTTGCTTCCTCGATTCCCAGAAGCTTAGGGATATCCGGGCCGGTGATATCGGCATCCAGTATGCCGACCTGAAGGCCTTTCATCTGCAGAGCACGGGCCAGGTTGACGGAGACAGTGCTCTTGCCTACGCCCCCCTTACCGCTGGCGATAATGATCTTGTGCTTGATTTTGGCCATGCGATCGACCTTACAGGTGCATTCTTGTCCATTGCTTTGATCCTTGCAGGAGCCCTTCTGGGCGCATGAATCGCAATTGTTGTCTTGTTTTGTCATGGGAGTCATTCCGCTAGTTAGCATGCAATTGTTTGTTATGATTATAATTCAATTAATACTAATAGCAATCATTATTGGCTTTTCCGACGGCATGAAAATAGAGCTTGCCGCTATGCAGCCTCCTGGATATCAGGCCGTCCTTCTCCATGATCTTGCAGTACTTGATGGCATCGCTTCCATTTATTTCCAGGTTCCAGCTTATCTCTTCCACGGTGCAGGGCCTGGCCAGGAGTTGGTCTATCAGCCTATCCCGGATTCTGGCGGGAACGCTCCAGTCCCAGTCCGGTATCAGCTCGGCACCTGGGAAAATCTCCAGCATCCTTTGCATCTCCTCCTCGCTCAGAGCTTGCACCGGCTCCGCCGGCGGCCGGACCACCGTGTTGAGCTGAATTCGGTCCGGCTCGGTAGATTCGGCGGCCCGGGCAATCTCTTCCGCCTCCTGGTCGTTCATGCCCCTCACCAGCATCACCTCCAGCCAGATCTCGCCGGAAAATTCCTTTCTGAAGTCCTTTAAGCCCGCAATCATCTCTGCGGCAAAAAGGCCCGGCGCCGGCCGGTTGATGGCCAAAAAAGCCCTTTCGCTCGCTGCATCCAAAGAGGGAAGGACCACATCGGCAGCCAGAACCTCTTTTCGAACCGCAGGATTGGAGAGAAGGGTACTATTGGTGATCACTGCTACGGGAGAATCGACGATCTCCTTGGCCTGGGCCACGATCTCGCCCAGATCAAGGCTTAACGTCGGCTCTCCTGATCCGGCAAAGGTGAGGTGGTCGAAAGGCTCGCCCCGTCTAAGTTCGATCTCTTTTAAAACCTTCTGGCGGGGCACGAAACGATCCCGGCAGGTGGCTAAGCTGGCAGTGCGGCCCAGCTCACAGTAGACGCAATCCAGGTTGCAGGTCTTGTATTTGAGCAGGTCCACGCCCATGGACAGGCCCAGGCGGCGAGAGAGCACCGGCCCAAAGAGATATCCCATTATTCGTTCCCCATCTGCCTCTTTCAGTTCAATTTACGCTTTTTCAGTGGATGACTAACCTGCACACGGATTTAACCTTATTTATTTGCCCGTCCCTTCCTCTTACCGATAAAGCTTAAATGACTGCATGCCCGAACAATCAGCATGGATAAGGCTCGTGAACTGATCGAAATACTCGGCAAGAGTGATGACTACTTCGAACGTCAGAAGGCGGCATGGGCCCTGGTAAATCTGGGGGAGGCCGCCGTAGATCAGACGGCCATTGCCCTGGAGACCGGCGAATTCTCCGATCTGCGATATAAATCCGCCTGGATTTTGGGAAAGATCGGCAGCTCTTGTGCAGTAGAGCCGCTCTGCCGGGCTTTGCTTAACGATCCCGACCACGTGGTTCGCGAATGGTGCGCCGCCGCTCTGGAAGCTGTAAGGAGCCAGGAGGCAGTCCCTGCACTGGTTTTGGCTATGAAACGGGAAAGCTCTAACGATGTGCGTCTGCGAGCGGCAATGGCGCTGCGCGCATTGGGGGCAGCAGAGGCTCTGCGTGATCTTTTGGGCTATGCCGAGCCCGAGATCAGGGGTATGGCGGTGACGGGTCTTGCCAAGATCGGGCACCGGGAATCTCTGCCGGATGTGGCAAGGCTGATGCAGGATGAGGAGATGGAGGTTAGGCGTAGAGCTGCCGCCTTCATGGGAGAGGTGGCCTGCGATGAGGCTATAAGCAGTCTGGCCCAGGCTTTGCAGGATAGCGAGAGTGCCGTCCGGTGCGAGGCACTAAAGTCTCTGGGCAAGATTAAGGGAGAAGGGGCCTGTGATCTGGCTTTGCGCTCCTTGCAGGACCATGACCCGCAGGTTCGCTTCACTGCCGTCACAACCCTTGGTGAGATCGGCCATAACAATGCACTGGTGCCGCTGGTGGAGATCATGTTCGGAGGGGAGGACGAGGAGATACGATCCTGGGCGGCCTGGAGCCTGGGAGAGATTGCAGATGAGAGGGCGATAGAGCCGCTGCAGCGTGCCTACAAGACCTGTCCCACAGAAGTTATGAAGAAGGCCAGAGACTCACTGGTAGAGGTCTTCAAGGTAATAATTTGATAGGGGATTCTTAAAAAATATAATTACCATTCATTCTACTATTTCGCGCAGCTTCGCAGATGAACTCAGGCTAGATTTCTGTGAAGGTTGCGAACCGTTGGCCCAAAGATGCGGGATTCTCAAGTTTTTTTTGGATTAAATCACTATCTTTAAATCATTGTTCATATTTATATATATTTATGATCTTGTGCTAAACCTTTACCATAAAAACCGAACCCATTGAAGATGGACGACCTCTTTTTTAGGGATAAAAATGCATATCAGTCAAAAAATTTAAATAGCATTCTTTTAGAGACGTTAGATTATAGAGATCTTGCTGATCAATAAACGATTTGCCTGCACATAGGGAGATGGAACTCATGGGAAGCCAAGAAGAGATTGAAGTATATGATTCATTAGATCGGTTGAAGGAATTTTACCCCGGGATCAATTCTGTAAATAAGATTTTGAGTAATTATCCCATTGCGTTGGGCGGGGAAGACAGCTTCGTACGGGATTTCGCAGGAAAACTTGCGGGTGGGTCCAGGGAGGCCAGGCAGATTTATAGAACCGCTGCCGATATTCAGGAAAAAGCGGCCTTGATATGGGCAAATATCAAAGATGCCGTTGATCCATATTATAACCAGGTCATCTTCAATAATCTTCCGGATAATTTCTTGAATAAACTGCGCTCGATCCCTGCTTATAACAGGCTGTTTGGCAGCCTCGATTACATAAATTGTGATCATTGTCGTTCCATCTTCGGTCCGGCTGCTTACTTTGCCGACCTCATGAGGTTTGTGGACACCTACATAACCAAGAAAAACGCGGGAATTCCCGGCAACTGTGCTCTGGGATACAGGAGGCCGGATCTTGCCCGGATCCGGTTGGACTGTAGCAATTCAACCAATATGGTTCCATCCATCGATCTTGTAAACGAGCTTATGCAAGCCTTCCTGGAAACCACAGGAAACTATAACGATGCCTATAAAGAAGCTAACGATGCATTCTTTCCCCAATCCCTCCCCTTCAACCTTCCCCTTGAGCAGATCCGCAGCTATTTAAAAAAATATGATACCAGCCTCTATCAAATATACCATGTTTTTGCAAAGCCGTTCGCAGTCAATCTATTTAGCGATAAGATAAATGGTCAAATGGCCAGAGAATTCCTGGAGTTATCGCCGAATGATTTCAATCTAATTAAAAACGAGATCACCTCGCCGGAAGATGTTTCAAGATACTACGGCGGAATAGGCCTAAACGGCATAGACGGTCTGGAAAATGTGGATGTTCTCCTGGAACAGACAAAGCTGACACGCGAGGAGCTAAATGGACTGATCACCCAGAATTTAGACCGTCATGAGATCAATGCAGGATTATCCCGGCTTTTTTTAATCAACAGCACAGATGACGGTCTTGGTCCATTGTCTATATCTCAGGATGAGGGTATCGGTTACGATAAGCTGGAGAATCTCAGCTTCAGCAAACTGGACCGACTTTATCGCTTCCTGAAGCTTTCACGCAAGCTTGGCTGGTCCTTTGTCGATCTGGACTGGTCTATACGTTCCCTGCATGAGCCATATGTCCCTGAGAAGGCGCTCAAGTTCGATGGCATTGATGACTATGTTTACTGCCTGAATGCCTCTTCCTTGGGCCTTCTGACTTTCCAGGATTTCACCATAGAATCCTGGATCAGCCCGGATAGCTCTGGCAGTAATGCGATACTGGGAATGCTTGTGAGCCGGACGGTCAACCAGTTGCATCTGTTATTTGGAGTAAATCCCTCCAATAAACTGGTATTTTGCGTTATGAAGCTCTATGAGGGAACGAATGAAAAGGCCAAGTCTGAAGAGATATTTAAGGTAGAGAGCAATGATTCCATTCCTCAGGATGTTTTTACTCATGTAGCATTAACAGGCAAAAATGGAAAGATATCGCTTTTTATTAACGGAAAGTTGGATATTGAGAAAGATGCCGCGGTATTGAGCGGCAATCCCTTAGGCGGCTTTGATCTGACCAGCATATACATGAACTTGGGCAGAGACATTTTTGCTAAATACTTCGATGGCATCATAAAAGAGGTTCGGATCTGGAAGAATGCCCGCAGTGAGACGGAAATTGAGGAAAACCGTTACCAGCGCTTCACCGGTCAGGAGCATAATCTTGTCGGCTACTGGCCTCTGACTGAAGATCGTTGGGGTTATCTCCCCGACCTTTCGCCAAATGGCATGCATGCGGTCATGGGCAATGGAGAGTTTACCGCTCAGCCGATATGGGTATATCGCGATCTGATCCTTGATCCTTTGCCCGATCGGGAGGAAGATCGGAAATTCTTCCAATTCAACGGTCAGGACCAGTACCTTGCGGGTAGGATTGGATTTGATGAGACAAGCTGGATCACTATAGAAGCTAGGATTAAGATTGAAGAACGATCGGGCGCACCCAGACAGAATGATTATATCCTATGCATGAGGGATGAATCTCGAACAGAAAAGCTTGCTTTATGGTGCGATAACCAGGGATATCTGAATTTCTGGATTGATCCGTTGTCAACTCCCGTTAAGAGCATCAACACCATCTCCCTGGGCCAGTCTGTGCAAGTCTGCATCGTTTTAGCAGAGAATCAAGTCCTGATTTATATAAATGGCATCCCGGAAAATCCAATATTATTCTATTCCACGATCAAGCTGGGATTGATCAATGGTGAATTAAGCATCGGCCAAAGCTTTGATGAAAAATATTTCTGCGGTCGGATTGAAGAGGTTCGTATCTGGAGCCGGGTTCGAACCGGTGAAGAGATCAACTCCTATATCTTCCGCCCTATTCCTTCCTCGAACCTGGATCTGATTGGATACTGGCGGCTGGATGAAATTATCGAGGGCATGGCCCAAGATCTTACCTATCATAATAATCATCTCTACCTGGGCGGTCTACCCAAAGACTACAGACCTTCCGTTGTGGCCACGGACACTCTTCCGCTCTCGCCATCCCTTCCCGTGCCTGCCCGAGGAACGGTACTGCAATTCGATGGAGACAACGATGTCATCGTCATCAAGAATAAAGAGAACTGGGGCCTGGGCAGATACGAACGCCTGACTTTGGAGCTGTGGATAAATGTCTCTGCTAAAGGCGACCCTGGCCGTAAACAGGTGATATTCGCCCAAGGGGATGCTGAGGCAGGATTGAGCATATACCTCTACAATAGAATAATTCATGTCCTGGAGTGGAATAACGGTTATGAGAATGCCGCTCAGAACATACTCCCTCTGAATAGATCCCTTTTCACAAAAACCTTTCCCTATGACGGCCACTGGCACCATATAGCATTGACTCACAATGAGTTCCCCAATCAAATCGCAACAAGCGCCGACTTCCCTCTGGATGATTGCTTCTTTAAAAAAGAAGATATTGAATTCAGAGCATTTCTGGATGGGACACCTATGCAGAATGCCGGCGGAAATGAGGTCTGTAAGGGATATAAGTTGAGCCCGGTCGGGGCTGCCTATCTGGGGGGTCTCGGCAAAAAAGGCAGGACTTGCTTTGAAGATGCTTACTCCGATTATGACCATATCTACTTCTTTGCCGGCCAAATAGCAAATTTAGGTATCTACAACTTCATCAAATCAGCCGATGAGATTGCAAGAGGCAGATATTTTGCTCCGGCGATTACAAAAGATCTGGTCACTTATATGCCCATGGATGAAGGAAAAGGATGGACCGTAAATGGATGGGAGAAGGAGAATTGTCATATAGGCACTTTGCAGGATCGAAACATTGGCCTTGTTACCGATAAATCCGATCCTGAACTTATCAATATTTACTCGCATTACTCTTATCCAGCTCCTGATGAATCTGCGTTATTGTGGAAAAATTATATTTACTCAGGAAGGATGCGCATCGCAGAAGGTAATGCTTCGGTCGGCGTCACCTTCCTGAGTCGCCACCCGAAAGGCATTGATCAATGCTATCTGCTGGGAAGAGATGCCGATAACAAGACATTCCGTCTCTTTGCCCATCCATTTGGTGTCCAGAAGATAAAAAGTTCCGATGCCGTCCAAGATAAAAGAGATTCGGGTATCGAGCCCCAACTGAATATCTGGTACCATTTTCAGATCAGGGTAGAAGATACAGGCACCCGGACGAATATCACAGCTAAAATCTGGCCTGAGACTGCTGTTATGCCGGACACGCCCCAGATTGATGCTTACGATGACAACAGCAGCATCCGCATTATTTCAGGAACAGTGGGGCTGTGGACTACAGGCACCAGCTCTACCTTGAGGCAGTATGACAATTTGAGGTTATGGCCAAATAATGTTATCGATCCAACCCCATCTGAGCTTCTTCTAGACATCAACTTCGAGGCGGAATCTCAGGTCCCGGAGCCAAATAATTGGCTGGATGCAGAGGATCGTCAAATGCTACCGGTCCAGGCAGGTTTATTCAAGCAGATCAGTGTCTTTGGAGGAGCTGCGGGAGAGACTGCCTTTGGAACAGATAGTGCAGATATCAATATCCACTCCTACTATAACCCACGAGATGCAGTTGTCAATCCATTAACCTGGAATAATTACATCTATCAGGGCAGGATGCGTATCTCTGATAAGGATAGCTGCATTGGAGTGATATTCCTCAGCCGTCAGCCGGAGGGCATTGATCAATACTACGGGCTGGTTCGAGATGATTTGAGCCGTACCTTCCACCTGGTGGCCCACCCCCAGAATATTCAGAATGTTAAGAGCTTTGATCTAACCAGAGACAAAAGAGACTCAGGAATCGAGCCGCAACCTAACGTTTGGTACCGTTTTCTTATTGATGTCTTGGATACGGGAAGCCAGACCAGGATCAGAGCTAAGATCTGGCCGGAATCTGGACCGATAAGTCCCGAATATGCGATTGATGCATATGATGATAGCAGCATTCGCATTATATCAGGTACGGTTGGTGTTTGGGCTTCGGGGATCGGCTCAAAGTATTACGGCGACCTGAGTGTTTGCCGGGACTTCCTCATCTCTGAGAACTTCAATTCTTACTCTGTGAACCAGGACCCGGTAAACTGGAGGGACACCAAGGAGGATCGTAGCAATGAAGAAGACAATAGCCTCTTCAAGACATTTTCTCTAAATGGCAATATGGTCTTTGGGACAAAATCCCAGAAGAACCTTATCCACTCGCATTACATTGTTTCCAATATCCTGAACTGGAAGAATTACACATATACAGGCAGGATGTGCATGGGAGATTCGGCAAGCTCCCGATTTGGCGGCATAGGCGTCACTTTTCTCAGCCAGTATCTAAAAGGCCAGCCTAACAATCCTGGATATTATACATTAATGTACAACCCCCGCGAAAACGCGAGGAATGGATTCTATGTCTTGCCAGGCCAGCCGGGACCGGTAACTATGGCGCTAAAAGGAAAGAGCGTTTCGAATCTTACGCCTCAAAACAATACCTGGTACCGTTTCCTGATAGTTGTGGTGGATACCGGGACCGTGACGACCATCAGAGCCAAAATTTGGCAGGATTCTGGAAGCGAACCAACTGACTATCAGATCGATGCCTATGATGATCGCATCAATCGCTTAAAGAGCGGCACGGTTGGTGTCATGTCCATGGAACCTGGATCCAATTACTTCGATGATCTGCAAGTTGTTGGAACTGTGCTTCTCTCAGACAGGCCCCTCCTTGAGAGCTGGCACGATGTGACGGCGCGAATCTATAAAAAAGGTGATAGTGTCAATGGCCTCTTTAAAGCCGTTGATCTGCTCGACAACACTCCCCACTGGGTCGTCATCCCTAATACTGATAACAACTCTCAATATCCGGTCCTGCTGCATCCACTAAGTAAAAGCGCCCTGGAGTTCGACGGCCTGCATAAATATATTTCCACAAATGATTATGGAACAGCTTCTTTGAACCAGTTTACAGTGGAGGCATGGGTCAGCCCCTCCGAGCTAAGAGAAAGCTCGATTATCAGCTTCACAGGCAAGGATTCAAGCGGCGATGATATAATCGTAGTCTTTGGTACAGATGGCTCTGGCAATCTTCGGTTATTGCAGAACACTTTAGGCACAGTATCGCAATTAGCTATCTCCAGCGGAAAAACATTGCAGATAGAGAAATTTTGCCAGGTGGCAGTGAGTTTAAAAAGCAGTGGCACAAATCGCATTTCTTTCTTTATGGACGGAGAAATGATCAACACCGTGACCACTTTGAGCCAGACCAATATATTCGGCTCAATTGCGGTTCGATTAGATATAGGTAAAGGAATTGCCGGCATTGCCAGCCAATACTTCCACGGCAAAATCAAAGATGTACGGATCTGGAATACTGCCCGAAGCGCAGAGGATATAACCTTCTCTATGTATCAGCGGGCGGTCAAATCTGCTAACCTGATCGGCTACTGGTCTATGGGAGAGGATGACAAAGATGTGGTGATCGATTCGTCCGTGATCGATCCGTCCGTGATCGATCCGTCCGATATGGGGCACCCCATGAGGCTGGGTGGCCTGAAAGGTGATCGATGTCCTGCATTGATCTATCCACAGCCTTTAGGATTCTGGCATTCCCAGCGACAGGTGCTTGATTTCAATGGCAGCAGCAACACAGTTTTGCTAACATATGATGCCGAAAATGCCATAATACAACGCCGCACGGTAGAGGTCTGGTTTTGGGTGGAGGACAAGACCATCTCCCGGCAAAAGCAGGTGATATATCAGGAGGGGGATAACCAATGCGGACTATTCATTTATATTTGCGACAGCTCTCTGTACTTTGGCGGCTGCAATCTGTTGGATGACCGGTGGCAAGGCACATGGCTTCATACGGAAAGGATTGAATCGGGCAGGTGGCATCATGCCGCTCTCGTCCTGGACGGCAGAGATGAGAAAAGGGATGCATCTCTCCATGTCTATTTGGATGGAAAGCGAATGGATGAAGGCCCAGCTTCTCAGTTGCAAGGACCGAATATATCCCTCTCTTTAGGTGGTTTAAGGAATCGGATCAAGTTTCATGATGGCGACAGCATAAATACCACCGGGCATTACTTCCGAGGGCAAATATTGAGTCTGCGGGTGTGGAAGACGGCGCGAACTGCCGAGCAGATCAGAAATAGCCTTTACTGCCTGCCAGACAATGCACCAGGATTGCAGTTTAGGGTTGGAGCCAATGATGTGCACTGGGTGCTGGATCATATCACTTATACCTGGGACACGGATGTATCAGAGAATATAGCCGTTTCAAAAGAAATTCCGGTTGAAGATAAATTGAATCTAGATCTATGGTGGGAGTCAGATCGTGTCGATTCAACTACCAATACCATCAATGATCTTTCCGGGAAAGGCCATACTGCTTCATATGCAGAAGGACAGATTAAGCCCATCAAGCTTCCTGGGAAATATGTTCTTCCTGCAATTTCACTGGATGCATCTACGATGGACCTAGTTGCCGAGATCAAGCGTATGCGGGAGCAATACTCTCAGCCCATTGATCGCTTGACGGCATTATGGTATGGCATAAATCACATGGGAAAGGATGATCAAGCCACGCTCTTTGATCGAATCTTCAATCCCAAGGGAACGGTGATTGAACGCTGGGATTATTATCTGGATCTGCCGATGAGATGGGGTAAGAATGGAGAGGTGGATCTCAGGCGTGATAGTCAGATACGCTCGCGCCTGATGGGAGCTTTGCGCCTATCTCACGAGGATCTCAATCTCATCGTCGAATACCTCAGCGGCAAGGACGAGAATATCATCGAACTGGACCGGGATTATCTGACACGATTATTCCAGCTTTCAGGGCTGGCAGGGATGCTGCATTTAGGCGTCGAGGACCTTCTCTGGCTGCTGGAGATGCAGGGCAAGACCTCGGTGGCTTCTCTTCAGGATATTCTGGATGTCTGCGGCTATGCAGAATGGATGACGGGCACCGGTTTGAGTGTGACCGATCTGATCTTCCTAACTCATGATGCAAACGGTCCGAAGGGTGCAAATCTCACCCTCTACAGCGAGGAAGATCTCCGATCCCTGTCCAAGAGCCTCTTTGATCAATCGTCAAACTTCCTTGTCGCCAGCAAATCCTTCCTGTCCGACCATTTGAGTGAGGCTCAATGTGCGGACATATTCTCCTTCTTCCAGAGCAACGGCATAATCAACACCATTGGAGCTGTGACTGCCAATTACTCGGAAGATCTCGATCTCACCGGTCTGCTGGAATATCTGGCAAGTCTTGAGAACTGGATGGTCAATTTCGATGCATTAAAGGCTGAATTCGACAAGATCAGGGCGGGTTTGGGAAATGAGATCGTAGCAAGACTGCAGTCGCCGTCCCACAAATTTATTAATGAGTATGGTTTGGTGCTGGAAAAGTCCGGTGGATATGGCAAAGATAGCCTGATGGTCATCTTCGACGGCCAACCCCCCAAAACCAGCATCCTGGATCTGCTGCCCAGAGTTACCGAGATCCTGGAGCTTAGAAAAGCAATTCAAGACCAAATTATTGATGCAGACGGACCGGTCCGCACAGTTTTAAGAAATTCTATGGGTCTTGTGGAAAACGCAATCTATTCCGAGCTGGCTGGTCTGTTCCAGGTCAAGATCGAGATGATAGCGGCTGCATCAGGATATCTCCAGGAGATGCAGGTGATGGATCTTTCTCATCTGCTCATCGATTTGAAGGCCCTCCTCGAATCTGGGCTTGTAGCAGAGGAGCTTGAGGTCTCTCTTTTCAAACTGAGCAAGCTGATCTACCTGGCCAATGCCTTTGAGCTGACCGCAGAGGAGATGAAAGCACTGCTCGCTTATCCGGATCATTTTAGCGTTGGCAGTTGTCTTCAGCCGTCCTTCCAGGATCTGGATAATCTTCACAGCTTCAAGCAGCTCCAATCGGATTTTGGCGACACGCAGGGCCAGCTTATCCATCTATTAGGTTTGAACCTTGATGATAAGCCTGCAATCGAAGAGGCCCTTTGGGATCTGGCAGTCTGGGATCCTCGCCAGTTGAGATCCCTGGTCTCTTATTTTGAGGCCACGAGTTATAACCGGATTCCGGCTCTATGCCGCCTGAAGGAATGCTTTGATATGGCGAAAGTCATGCAGGCAGGCATTGACCTCCTCATCCAGCTTGCAGACAAAACTTTGCTGGAATCATCAGAAGAATACGACTTCTACACCCGGCAGGCTCCCGGGCTGCTGGAGGTTCTGCGCGCCGGATACACTGAGGAGAAGTGGCCGGATGCCTATAAGCCGATACATGACGAATTGGCGGTGAAATGCCGGGATGCCCTGCTCGATCTGGCCCTACTGAAGCTGCCTAGGTACTGGCAGGAGTATATATTCTGCTGGGATCGCGTTCCTGGCGATGATGTTGATCTGCTGAAGATATTCCTGGGACGGGATCTGCAACAAAGCTGGGTTGAGAAAGCCGACGTCAGCAAAAAGGCCGGCAATACTATTGAAATCTCTATCCAAGGCGGGAACAGTGCAGAAATAGTAATCGTCGATGTGGCAACGGAGAATAAGCAAGGCACGGCGACTCTCATTACAAGCGATGGCCTGAGCCTGACACTGATCACCAAGCTCGAAAAGGACAAATTGGACCAAGACAAATTGAAATTGTACATCTACCGGCAGAATATGTTCCGCAAAGGCCCGGATATCTATCACGAGTACTTCCTGCTTGATCTGCAGGTGGGAAGCGAGATGGAGACCTCTCACATTGTGCAGGCTACCGCTGCCTTGCAGTTCTACATACAGCGATGTTTGATGAATCTGGAAGCGGGAATCGATCCGGCCACCATTCCCTTGCAGGAATGGGAGTGGGTGAAGAACTACCGGGTTTGGGAGGCCAATCGCAAGGTCTTTCTCTATCCTGAGAACTATATCGAGCCGGAGCTGCGCGACACCAAGACACCCTTCTTCGAGGATCTGGAGCAGGAGCTAATGCAATCCGACATCAGCCAGGAGACGGTTGAAGCAGCCTATGTTCACTACCTGGAGAAGTTTGCCGAGGTTGCCAACCTCAAGATCGTGGGAAGCTATCTGCATGTAGATCTTCTGCATGTAGATCTGGAAGATCCGGCCAAACGCTGGGAGACGCTTTATCTGGTGGGCAGAACCAACACTGAGCCCAGGATCTTCTATCAGAGGACGCATGTGAAGGATGAGAATGGTGAGCGCTGGTTGGCTTGGGAGAAGATCGACCTGGTTATAAACTCCGACTTCGTGACTCCAGTTTACGCTTTCGGCAAGCTCTTCTTGTTCTGGACGGAGTTTACCAAGCTAAAGAAGGGAGTTGGAAATAGTGGTGAGACAGTAGATGTCTATAATACATCCCTAAAATACTCCTACTTCAACTTCAGCCAGGAATGGAAGCCGCCCCAGTCCTGGGTGGAGCTCGACAATGAGCTCTCCAGTAAGGAGCATCAACTGATCCGATGGCAACGAATCTATGCTCAGCGCATAGTGGATCTCTCTCTGCCTGACAACACATCCCAACCAGAGGTAGAAGAAGATGCTTTGGTTTTGCAGATAGATGAAGCGACTTATCTGGTCAAGACCGTTACCTCATTTGACATGAACAATCTCACCTGGGAGTTTTGGGCGAAGTTCATCAATGCCAATCCAGGAGGCTGGTCCGCTCCAAAAACAACTACCGGGTCTGAGACAGATGAAAAAGCCGCGCTGGTCAGATCCTGTATACTGATTGATTACGGCAGTGGTAAATTCAAAGTTGAAGCAAAAAATAAGATAACTAAGATCCCGGGCTACCAGGAGAGAGTGGATGCTTCAACCTATGTTGCCGGCAAGACCGAGGTTGCCCTCAATGAGATCAATTACGGGAATTTTATTGCTGGAAGCGGCTATGAAGAAGAGGCAAGGGACAAGGCAGAGCACGTAGTGTTCGAAAATCACACTGAAATAGCGGAATTTGCTCTTGCTGCCAAGAATTCGTCGGATAACGCCGACCAAAAGGCAACCCTGGCACAAACTGCCAGAGCGGCTGCTGATGTTGCCTGGGCGAGATACAACGAATCGGGCATTTCCGAAGCAGAGAAGCAAAGCCGCCTGGAAATCTTCAATACACTTAATGCGACTGCCCTGGCGGCTGAACAGGAGGCAGCATTAGCATGGGCTGATGCCAAGAACAAGGCGAATGTGGCAAATAATAAGGCCGTTGCGGCCAGGGATGTCGAGCTGGCAAAACCCAAATGGGAATCGACATTGGTTATTGTCAGCATTAAGGCCTGGAATCACACCTCATGTGATATTGAAGTCGCTCTCGACAACTGGCAGCATATCGCAATAACTCTTCAGAAGACCGGCACCGGTTATGACCTGTGGGCGAACAACCTCGAAAAAGTTGAGCTAACTGAGCAGAACGTTCTGCCGGCAGGAGATACGATTGTCATCGGCAGACAGGAGGCAAATGTCCGCGATGCATTCATCGCTCAGATGAGTGAGGTGAGGCTATGGGACCACATAAGAGACAAGGCCATCATTGAGGCAGAGAAAAACCTGCGAAAGAGAAAGGAAACAGGCCTTTTCTGCTTGCCTTTGAATGTAATTGAGGCTGGCTCCAGGATGAATCCGGTGAAATCGGATGGATTTGATTTCATCATCCCGGCCGCGTTCAATGGCAATGTGCTGCCCAGAATTGCCAAGCGGGAGAGACTGATACTATTTTACGGCGATAAAATCGCAAGCTTGAGGAATAATCTCAAGGATCAGAGCTTCCAGTTGAGCATAGAACTGCGGACCGACCAGAACATATATGATGTCTGTCTCAAGGCAGAGGTATACTCGTTCGACTCTCCCAAAGCTTTCCTCATGTTGACCGAGACCAAAGGCTTGAGCCTGAAGGACTATGCAGAGGGAATTGATGAGTATGTCAGGAATGCACCTACCAGCCTGTCTGGAAACTATCTGGTGCGCAATCTTGAGATGAAAGAGTCATATCTGGCGGACATTGGCAACCAGCATGGCTGGTACATTGCCAACCTGGGTGATGAAGAATTCCTCGTAAAGATGCTGCCCTCCGGCCAGGGCCAACCAGTGATTATACCTACGACCGAAGAGCTGCTGAAGGTAAAATATGGCGACATCTGGAATCAGGAAGGCGAGCCCCAGGTCATCTCTATTTACCTTGACCTGCAGCAAATCAGCACACTGGTCGTGCCGTCCCTGTTGCAGAATACTCTTCGGTTAGGTTCCAATCCAATAGAAGCTGCAGCTATATCCGCAGATGGTACAAGATCCGGGTATATCTCCAGTTATGGAAAGCTCATGACGAAGAATCTGCAAAGTCCTAGTTCGCCCACGGTTCTGGCGAACGGCAGCTACATGACCATAGCTGTGGCCATGACCCCTGATTGCAGATATGCAGTATCCGTCGAATCATCCCAATGGGAGTATTTGGGTTCTGCCGTCTTCAAGATATGGGATATGGAGAATGCCGCTAATAATAGGGTTTTGGAAATATCCGATAAAGGCGGTGATTCAATCCGATTGCTTGCCGTGACCCCCGACCTCAGCAGGGCTGTATCCATCTCTCATTATGGAACTGCCATATTGTGGAATCTGGAGGATGACCCGATCCCGCTGCATGGTCAGATCCGGCTGGCAGAAAAAATGGCAGAAATAAATATCTATGAGCCGATAAATGCAGTAGCTGTAACCATCAAAAATTCCCAAGTTATAGTAGTATTAGGTATGGAAAATGGGATCCTTAAGTTATGGAACCCCCTGGATGGAAACATTCAGGACTTTAACGCTCGCCACTCTGGTCCGATCAGAGCAGTGGCAATCTCTTTCGATGGCAGCAAGGCCATATCCGCTTCTGCAGATAATACGCTCAAGTTTTGGGACATTGAGACGTTATTGGTTAGAAGGACTCTGGTCGGGCATACCGATCATGTGGTAGCAGTAGCCATGACCCCAGATGGCACAAGGGCCCTATCCGGGTCGCAGGGCGGGCTGGTGAAAGCATGGAACCTGGAGAGCGGCCTGTTCTTGAGGAACCTGGAAGGACATACGGGTTCAATCAGTGCTCTGGCTGTGACTTCCGACTTTACACGAGGTGTATCTGTATCAAAGGACGGTAATCTTAATGTATGGGATCTGACCGGCCTTAACGCCCATAACATCAAGTTCTCATTTGAGAGATTGAGCACATTTGCGGTCCACCAGCTCAGCGAGAATCTTTTCACCGGCGGAATCGACGGGTTGCTTAGCCTGGAGTCGCAAGAGACCATTGAACGGAATTTCTGGGCAGAGTATGATCCCAATACAGAGCTTGTGCCCCACGAAGACAATGACATCAAGACACAGATCGATTTCAAGGGCTCTTTCCGCCTCTATTACGAGGAGATCTTCTTCCATATACCATTCTTGATCGCCAATAAGCTGAACTCCAATCAGAAGTTCGAAGAGGCGCAAAAGTGGTATCAATATATATTCAATCCTACGGCCAATGATGAGGCAGCCGGCAACGGGAGCGGCAAAGACCGATATTGGAGATATCTGCCCTTCAAGGAAGATCATTTCCAGAGCTTGAAGACGCTTTTGACGAACCCCGAAGCACTGGCTGCCTATCGTGAGGATCCCTTCGATCCCCATGCCATCGCCGCTCTGCGCATGACTGCGTACAAGAAATCTGTGGTGATGAAGTACATTGACAATCTATTGGACTGGGGAGACTCCCTGTTCATGCAGGACAGCCGCGAGTCCATCAACGAGGCGGTGGGTGCCTATGTGCTGGCCTTCAATCTCCTGGGTCCCAGGCCGAAGGTGAAGACCATCAAGAGGTTCGAGGAGATCGGCACCTTTGAGGATTTTATTAAGGATTGGGAGGATTTTGTTCCGAAGTGGGAGGATTTCGAGTTCCTGACAGAGGTCGAAAAGAGTGTGCCCGGTAGCGGAGGCCCTGCCGTGCAAAGCCCGCACCGGAACATCATCACTGACTTCTGCGTGCCTGAGAACGCGAAGTTCATTGGCTACTGGGATCTGGTGGAGGACCGGCTCTACAAGATCCGGCACAGCCAGAACTTTGAGGGCATCTACCGGCAGCTTGCTCTGTTCTCGCCTCCCATTGATCCAATGGATCTTGTGGCCGGCATGGCCTCGGGAGGCAGTATCAGCGGCGCTCTCTCCTCTCTGAATGTGGCAGTGCCCCATTACCGCTACCCCATCGTTGTCGGCCTGGCCAAGGAGATGACCGGCAATGCCATCAGCCTGGGCTCGTCTCTGTTGGATGCCATCGAGAAGAGGGATGCGGAAAAGCTGGCCAACCTGCAGAACACGCAGGAGAGGACCATCCTAAATATGATGACATCAATCAAGGAGGAAGAGATTGAGGAGGTTGAAAAAGAGATCGAGGCTCTGACAGTGAGCAAGACTAGTGCCGAATCAAGGAGAGACCATTATAAAAACCTCATTTCCGTCGGCAATTTCTATGGCGAGGATTTAGAGATTGTTTATAAATTTATATCAGCTGGATTAAGAGGCGGCCAAGCATTATTCAAAATGTTAAAAGGCATTGCCTCTATCTGGCCATATTTGGCTTCAGGTGGTGCCGGTGCTGGTGGATCGCCGGTGGTAGTTGCATCATTAGGTCCCAAACAATATGCTTCGCTCTTTGAATCTGGCGGCGATATCCTTGAATGTCTCTCCGAAGAAATGGATCACTCCGGGGAAGCTGCCGGCAAAACCGCTGAATATGAACGGCGAGATGAGGAGTGGGAATTCGAGAAAGGACAGGCTGATTCTGAAGCAAAAGAGATCCAGGTCCAGATCAATAAAGCCAATATCAGCTTGCAGTCTGCCAATAGGGAACTGGCTATCCACCAAAGAAATATCGATCAGAATAAAGAGATCGAAGACTTCTACCGCAGCAAGTTCTCCAATGAGGCGCTCTACAACTGGATGATTGGAAGGCTGTCATCCCTCTACTTCCAGTCCTACAAGGTTGCCTACGACATGGCCAAGTCGGCAGAGAAGTGCCTGCAGTATGATATACCTTCAACCGCGACCTACATCACATCGACTCACTGGGACAGCCTGAGAAAGGGCCTACTGGCCGGGGAGGCTCTGCTGCTGCAATTGGATCAGATGGAGAAGTCCCATCTGGCCCAGGACAGTCGCTTCATCGAGATCGAGAAGACCATCTCCATGAAGAAGACTTATCCAGGATCTCTGCTGCTGCTCATGTCCAAAGGGGCCTGCGAGTTCAAGCTTAATGAAGGAATATTCGATAAGGATTACCCAGGCCACTATTTCCGGGTGATCAAGACCATCGAGCTGACCATCGTCACGCAAAGGGACCTTGCATGGTATCCGGATCTTGAAGAGTATAAACCGGTAAACGTGACCCTGATTCAACTGGGCAACAAGACCCTGCTCAAACCGGACATCAATGGCGTGAAGTATCTGATGGGTCAGGAGGGCTTGGAACAGCCAGACACCGGGACGGTGAGGGCCAACTGGAGGGCTAACCAGCAGGTAGCAGTGTCCAAGGTCAATTTGAGGGATGCGGGCATGTTCTACATGGACTTCATCTTCGACAACAGGTATTTCCCCTTCGAGGGCACGGGACTCGTTTCATCCTGGAGGCTGGAGATACCTCTGGCCAGCAATCCTGATCTTGTGGCCAGCAACATCCTGGATCTCGATGATGTTCTCATTCACATCAGGTATACAGCGAAGAGCGATCGAGGACGCTTCAAGACGGAGGTAGAGACGGAGGTGGAGAAGCTGCTGCGTTAAAGAATGCAGCGTCCATTTAGGGTGTGATGGTCAACTAACCAGATATACTCCCACTATTATCAAGAGAATGGCGAGCGTCTTCTGAGCCATCGTCTTTCTATCCAGCTCCTCCTGCACAATTCCCGGAACAAACAGTCCCAATAGGATGACATAGACCAGGGTGATGAAGGGCTGCAACGCAGCTACGCTGGAGACCAGGGCCACGGAGCCGACAGCATAGGCGAAGATGAAGGCCCCTCTGCCCAGGAAGTCAAAGATCTCATCGGCAAGGAATGCAAAAAGCAGAAACGGACCGCCGCTAAAATATGCAGCAAGCTCTTTACGTACCGGCTTATGCCCCAAAAGCGGCAGGACCGCCAGAAGGCTGCCCAGAGATGACCAGAGGATCAAATGCCATTCGTTCATGAAAGCGAGAAGGTATTTGGCAGCCAGGGCATAAGCTGCAGTAAATATCCAGAAGACGGCCATATACTTTAAAGCAGGTGAGAGGATAGCAGGCTTGCCTCCTTGCGCTGGCCGGTAGGATACTAATAAGGCGCTGCATACCAGCAAAGCGCCACCTTCGTAATCTTTGGCGGCAAGAGTCTCTCCTAAGAAAAGAAACGCACCCAAAAAGACGAAGACGGGAAAGACGTAGACCAAGGCTGCCACCCGGCTGGTCTCCTCCTGCTGAAGGGCGAGCAAATAGGCGGCCCAGAGTACTACCTGGCAGATGCCTGCCGCCAGGGCATAAATCGACTGGGGGAAAATATATCCCCATCCCAAATAAACCGGGATGGCGACGATTAGGAGCTGCTGCATTATAACCAGGGCGGCCAGGTAGGCAATAGGGTCTCGCACATACCTGTTGAGGATGAACTTATCGATAACCCCGGTAACTGCAAGAGCAGAGGCGCCCAGAAGAGAGAGGAAAAGCCAGTCCACAATTCTAATTGATGCATTGCTGGAAGAATATAAGGATAGCATCTAATCGAGCCTAATCCGGACCACTGGTATGTCTCTTGTCTTCTCCCAAACTACCTCATCCGCTGCTGCCTCTGGATCAAATCCGTACATGGAGCGATTTAGGCCGCTGCCTAGCAGGATCAGCCTCATTGCCTGCAGCTTTTCTGCAATGTCATAGATCTCCTCCCCGTGCCCGGAAAAGCGGCTGTCAGGCAGGAGCACCTCAACCTCTGGATTGGCCAGAAGGTTCAGATACCACTGTCCTTTCGTCTCTTTTCCCTGGTAGCAGTAGATATTCTGCCCGATCCTGGCATAGCTCACCGGATTATAGCGAATCTTTCCTGTCTTTCTGCCCGCTATCCCCAGCACCATAATATCTCCTGTGAGGGAATTGGATATGATTCGCCCCCAGCCTCTCTGAAATGCCGGAACTACAATAAACCGATTGACAAACCGAAAAAACGCTCTTAAAACCGATTTCTTGTCCATTCATCTCTTCCTCTTGCCCCGATAGATTTTTCTGTTTATGCCGATACTATTATTTCAGTCTGGCCTTTAACTTGTAGGATTGCGAAGGACGAAGTGGGAAGTCCCCGTCCTTTAGGGCGGGGAGCGTTCACGGATAGCTATATTTGGGATGATAATCAATTATGATTTGATGATCCAGAGGAGACTTATGCAACTTATCTGCGACAGGCATAATGCATTACTGATAGCAATAGTCGCGCTCTTTTTGTCGGGCATGGGTTGTGCGATCGATGTCTCGCCCAAGGACGATGCCTACCACTACATGTCCAATGGCGTGGATGACCAGCTTTACAATGAGTGGTGGTACTTCGATGTAGCGGATAATGACACTTCGTTCCAAGTGGTCTATCTCCTCAGCGACCCGGATAATATCTCTTCTACCCGAAAGATTCAGGTGCAGGCTGTGGTCATGCAGGATGGCCTGCCTAATCTCATGGGCCAGCACCACAGCCGTGGATATGGAGGAGACAGAAACTCTCCCATGTTTGACATTGACAAGAGCGGCTTTTCCACAGAGGAAGAGCCGAACCTTCGCGTCTGGGGTGAGGCCCTGGACAGTGCCACCGGTGACCCTATCCGCTGGGATCTGGTTTATCAGCCCACGGCTCGCCCCTGGTTTGCCATCCCGGTCCAGGTGCATATCGGACACCTCAAGGGTGATTGGATCAAGTGGCTGGTTTACATGCCCTCCGCTCAGGTAAACGGCACTCTTACCATCGGCAACAGCACAAAAAGCCTGCGGGGTACAGGCTATCACGAGCATGCCTGGGGCCGCTTTGCCCTAAGCGATCCTCAAATAATCAGGGCCTCGGTTTCAGTTCCCCTTGATGGATTCAGCCTGGCATTCGCTGAGATCTTGGGCGAGCAAAGAGTGGCATTTCTGGGAATAGAGAAAGACGGCAAGAGCATCGTCTTCTCAGATAAGCAGATCAAACTAAATTATTCAAATGCATTTGACAATATGATGGCTGGAATCTTTCCTGCCGCCTATAATGTAGAAGCAGATAACGGAGACTACATCCTGGATCTGGCGGTAGATGTGCAAAAGAGCGCGGCTACTGCTCTCGACTACCAGCCTCCTTTGCCAAGCGTTCTATTCTTCCAGCAGGTCTCTATTTTGCAGGGGACACTTGAATCAAAGTTTGGCGAGAAGTTCTCCTTCCAAAAACAGGGCTTTTCCGGATTTACAACGGCAAGGCTTCATCCCGTCTTCGGCAGAATAAACACCTCATGATCTACCAGGAGTTGATGGAACTACATAAGGAGACGGCCAAACCCGCCCCTAACCTCTAAGTAGCTCCCAAATTGAGAATGCATCATCAAAAAAAATCAGGCTGCAGCTAAAGCTGGCTCAGCAGCGATCCGATCGCAGAAAGCTTTGACCTGTGCCTCATCCATGCTGTTCTTGGGAATGACCATGACTTGATACCCATCGCTCTCCAGCCGGTTAATCAGATCTCGAAACTGGCTCATGGCTACTTTGACCTGTTTAGTCAGATCCGGCATCTTTAGAATAACTATCTTGATTGAAGGAATGACCGCGTCCACGACATAACCCCAACGGGTGGGACGATGCATCAGCACAACTATCCCTCTTCTTCCTAGCTCGGAGATTATGCCGTCAAATTTCGCTATGTCTTGCCTCTCAGGTTGTTTCATTTCGACTCTACCCCATGCCCAATTTCTAATTTATTCTAATCAACATTCATTATTTCGTCCATCATAGCAAAAATTGCGAGGGCTTTATATACGAAACCCGGGCCCTCTTATAAATAGATCATTAAGAAATATTGAAGGTTTAGTATCTACCGGGTGATCGGGCAGGTCTGTGCTTCTGATAGCATTCGCTACAGTATACCGGCCTGGATCCATCCGGCTTGAAGGGGACTTGTGTCTGCTTGCCGCATTCTGAACAAGTAACATCTGTCATTTCTCTAGGACCGCTATTGTAGCCACTTCTGCTGCTGCTACCGCTGTTTTCATATTTTCTCTCAAACATTTTTATTCACTTGCCTTTTGAATCGATTTAAGGAATCGAAACTGTTCCCGGAAACATCTCAACAAATCTCTTTGAATCGACGAATCCAGCATCGCTTAAAGAACCGCTCAGGTTATATACTTACCGGTTAAAACAAAATATTATTTATTCTTGCTTTCCTACCTTCTCTTGGTAATTATGGAGAGTATATCACTATCTTTGAGCTCATGATCCAGACCCACCGATTGACCGGGGAACTTGGCGCTCTTGCCCCAGACCAGAGCATAGCGGAAGAGGTTCACAAAGTCGCGATGAAGATGCTCGCAAACCGATCTGACGCTGCTTCCGTCCAGGAGTACCAACGGCTCTTCCAGGTCTGCTTTGCCCCCTTTTGGCTTGAGATAGACACGAATGAAGCCCAGCCGATCGTAAATAAGTTCCTTTAGCTCTTCCAGGCCCTGGGTAGTGGCGCAAGAGAGCGGCAGATAGTCCCTGTTCAGCTCCTCTTTGATCCTGGTCTCTACGTCTCCGAATCGAAGGTCGAACTTATTTATGGCCACCACTGCAGGAATGTAAACCCTGTTTCCGGCCAAAAAATCCACCAGGCTGTCGGTATCTATGTCTTCGCGAATCGTGATATTGGCATTGACAATTCCGTAGGCGCGAATGATATCTGCGATCTGAAACTCCGTCATGTGGGTGAGCTGCACAGTGCTGCGTATGATTATGCCGCCCTTCTTGTCCTGTGTGATGTGAATATTGGGAGGCTGTTTGTCCAGCCGGATTCCTGCATCGTAAAGCTCGCGCTCCAGAATATTCAGCTTGTAGTTGAAGACGTCCCCCAATAGTAATATTATGTCCGCGGCGCGAGCTGCCGTTATGACCTCTCTGCCCCGGCCCTTGCCTTTGGCGGCTCCTTTGATGATGCCCGGCATATCCAGTATCTGGATCTCAGCGCCTTTGTATTTCATGACCCCCGGAATGACCTCCAGGGTAGTGAATTGGTATGCAGCAACCTCTGATTTGGAGGCGGTCAGGTGGTTGAGCAGACTTGACTTTCCTACGGAAGGAAAGCCTACCAGGGCCACCGTTGCATCTCCTGACTTCTTGATGTAGTATCTTCTACCCCCACCGCCGCCCTTGATCTTCTGAAGCTCTTGCTGCGCCTTTAGCTTCGCGATCTTGGCCTTGATCTTGCCCAGATGGTGCTCAGTAGCCTTGTTCTTCTGAGTGTTAAAGATCTCCTCTTCCAGTGCCTTGATCTGTTCCTCGATGGTTGCCATTTATTGTCCTCTTAATCCGCCAAGAACAGCGCGCTTTGCCGTCGGATTGAAGTGTTCTTGGTTTCGTAGCAGCAAATGAGGCTTCCCCTTTATAAGGTATAGGTTTGCACGCCTATATAAAAAAATCTTAACGCCAGACTATGCACGGGTCTCGCAAATCTCTCTGCCTTATTCTGTCTCAAAAAACGATGTGGTTAAAGGTACTTTTCTATCAAATATCCATCTGCTTGAACTTCTCGAACTCATCCGATGTCATCATTTCCCACCATTCAAGTGGCCTCACCAATGATTTCACGCGGCTGCCAGCAACTACCAGTTCCACTCTTACCAGGCCATTCTTTTCTAAGCGTTTTACTGCCCCATGGACCCGGCCATGCGTCCTGCCTTTCAGCTTTGCCAGCTCATAAATGTTTAGCCTTGGGCGTTCATCTATAAGCTCATATAACTCCCAATCAGTATCTCCACCAATCGCGCGCCGGGCCTGGACGGCTTCAACAGTCTGACCTGCCATACTATCTTATTGAGGTGCTTTGAATATAAACATTAGATGTTAAAATGGCTCGGAAAGCCTTGAAAAAGCTGGTCTCAGGTGGGTATGTGGCGAGACATCCGACTGCGGGTGAGATGACTTATCAGATGACACAGGCTGGGTGGGAAGAGTGCCGAAGGATGAAGGCTGAAGCATCGCGGCTTTAGAACGCATTGGGGAATGGCTAAAGAAGAAGAGTAAGACTTGGTTCAAAGCGCGTCAGAGGAATATATACGACTACCTTTGAGCCAGGCGTTCTAGCAGTCTGCGATGACTCCTAGTGACGTCCAGATAAGCATCCCTCACTTCGGGTGGAAGAACGGCTAGGGTCCTCATCCTATCCTTTTCTGATATGCGTTCTCCAATGGCATGGTGCTTGTGCATATTAGTACAGTGAAATCGCAGAGATCAAACTGCGTGCGGCCACCCCACCCTAAAGGATGGGGTATGCTTCGGGCCGCACGCCCTCACGCCCGGTTTTATGGAATCCAGAAATCTTGGACCTAAAGTCCTATGCCTGCACCTAAAGTCGGGCCTAATAGGGCCTTTAGGTGCAAAGCCGCCTCAATGCCTCAATAAAAATGTATAAATACCGCCTCAGTTAACAATTGTGATTGGTGATATGAAAATGAGGGATCGCCTTTGCAGACGCGGAAATACAGTCGCATAGCTTGAACCTGGACCGCTTGCCGCCATCGGCCAAGCTGGTAATCAAGGTGCTGGAATCGGGAAGCCTTTTGACCCAAAAGGAGATCATAAACAAGACCTACCTTCCCGCCAGAACCGTCAGATACGCCTTAACCAGGCTGAAGGAAGAGAACCTTCTTCTAAAGAGATTCTACTTCCCAGACGCACGCCAGAGCCTCTACGGCCTTAACGCCACATCCCTGGAGGTGATGACCGCATAGTCATATTTTTTAACATAATTTCAAATATTTTTTAAATCATGCAAAAAAAAGAACTGACTTGAAATTTCATGGGCAATTTTATCAATCATGGCGTTCAGATATTGATCCGAGAATGGGAGAAATGATATGGAACACATAAAAATGCAGCTAACCGGAAAGCAAGCAGATGGATACGTCATCGCTCTTGGACCGGTAAATCTTGTCAACGTCGTCACCGATGTGGGAATGGTGGGCTGCGGGGCCTTTGACGTTGCGGCCCTAAACAACTTCGGCTACCCGGCTGCCAAGGTCAGGCCAGCTCAGGGTAACTCGATTGCCACCATCGAGGACCTTTTGCAGGGCATAGTCAAGGAAATGAATCCCTCCGCTGAGAAGCTGGGATTGAAGGTTGGGCAAACGGGCAGAGAAGCACTCGAATTGCTGTAACCGAAATTTCTAATCGCAATACTCAAAAAAATTTTTAGGCCGAAAGGTGCGACCATCATCGGCACACGCTCACCAGCCGGCTGACTCCGTCGCTTGTTATCATGCCTATTACCCGTTGATCGGCATCTACCACCGGCAAAGCCGAGATGTTATGCTCATTCATGCGCTTGGCGGCTTGCTCGACTGGGTCTTCCTGGGCGGAGATGACCACATTGCGGGTCATTATCTCTTCCAGTAGAGTAAGCTTCAAGGCCACGGCTTTGGATACATCCCAGGCGGTGACAATTCCCACCAGCTTTCCGGCCTCGTCAGTCACAGGCAGGTGAGTTATGCCTTCGGTCATCATAATCATGGCCGCCTCCTCCACACTGGAGCCCTGCCTGATGGTTACTACGTCCTTGATCATCACATCCCCTACGGATCTGCGGGAGAGAAAATTCTGAATGGTATAGTTCATCTGCCCGGATTCCAGGAGAAAAGCATCATGCCCGTAGTTTGATCTGATTGTGCAGTGACGCACATCGATATCATTGGCACTAAGGGCCTCAGCGATCTCTTTGCACTGGTAAGGCGGATAGAGCCAGTCAGAGCTTATGGATACGACCAGGAACTTTGTACTGGTACCCTTGAAGGCCTCAGCCAAAGAGAGAGTGCCGTTCTTCGTCAGGTCGAAGTAGTCAATGGCCTTGGTGATGTAAAGGTAGGAATTGGCATCGAAGCGCTTCACGAAGGCATCGCCGTGATAGCTCAGGTAGCTCTCCACCTGGAAATCGAGGGACGCGAAGTCGAAGCCAAACTCCGTCTTACCCTGCAATCGCCTGCCGAACTTCTGATGCATGGACTCGTCGGAGAGGTATGTGATATGCCCAATCATCCTGGCCAGTGAGAGACCGCGCGCAGGAGGAGCCCCGCCATAATAGCTGCCATTATCCCAGTCGGGGTCTGAAGTTATCGCTCTGCGGCCTACCTCATTGAAGGCGATCTGCTGAGGCGAGGAGTAGGCACTGGTGGCTATGGGCACGGCGAGACGTACCATCTTTGGATAGGATACGCACCATTGCAGAACTTGCATTCCGCCAAAGGATCCGCCGATAACAGCGAATAGCTTATTGACGCCCAAATGGTCCAGGAGCCTCTTCTGGACATCCACCATATCCTTCACGGTGATAAACGGAAAGTCCAGGCCGTAAGGTTTTCCCGTTTTGGGATTTAGCGAGGAAGGACCCGTAGTGCCTTTGCATCCGCCCAAGACGTTTGAACATATCACAAAAAAATTGTCGGTATCCAGGGCTTTCCCCGGGCCTATTATGATATCCCACCAGCCCGGCTTCTCTTCGCCCTTGTGCCAGCCTGCCGCATGGGCGTCGCCGGAGAGGGCGTGACAGATGAGAACTGCATTGCTCTTTTCTTTATTCAGCTTGCCGTAGGTCTCGTAGGCCACAGTGGCCTCGGCGAGCCGGCCGCCGTGCTCCAGAGCTATCTCTTCCGGAATCGAATAGCACTGGGTCAAGACCAGACCAGCAGATTCCCGTTTCATAGCACCGCCTTGGCCAGGGCCTGATCCAGATCGGCGATGATGTCCTCAACGTCCTCGATACCAACGGATACGCGGATGAAATCGGCTGTGACTCCTGTAGCCTCCTGCTCGGCGGGCGTTAGCTGCTGGTGCGTGGTTGATGCGGGATGGATGACTAAGCTCTTGCAGTCGCCGATGTTTGCCAGATGCGAGAGCAGTTGCAGGGACTCGATGAACTTCTTGGCGGCAGGAAGGCCGCCTTTGATGCCGAATCCCAGAATGGCGTTATATTTGCCCTTCAGATACTTCTTGGCCAGGACGTGGCTGGGATGCTCCTCCAGGCCAGGATAATTGACCCAGGCCACGGCAGGATGGCTTTTCAGAAATCGGGCCACCTTCAAGGCATTCTCCGAGTGTCTCTCCTGACGGAGAACCAGGGTCTCCACGCCCTGCAGGAAGAGGAAGGAATTGAAGGGGCTTATAGTCGGTCCCAGGTCGCGAAGAAGCTGCACTCTTACCTTAAAGATGAAAGCCACATTTCCTAGATCCGGGAAGTTGCCGAAGGTATCCCAGTATTTGAGACCATGATAACTGGGATCAGGCTGTGTGAACTCCGGAAACTTTCCTTTAGACCAGTCGAACTTGCCTGAGTCGATAATGATGCCGCCGATGGAGTTTCCGTGGCCGTTGATGAACTTGGTGGCAGAATCCACGATTATGTCGGCTCCGTATTCAATAGGTCTGACTATGCCGATTCCCACTGTATTGTCCACGACAAAGGGAAGGCCCTCATCGTGGGCGATCTCGGCGATCTTCTCGAAGTCCGGCACATCCAGCTTGGGATTGCCGATGGTCTCGGCGTAAATGGCTCGGGTCCTGGCAGTGATGGCTTTCTTGAACTCTTCCGGCCGGGAGGAGTCTACAAAAATAACCTTTCTGCCAAGCTTGGGGAAGGTGTAATGGAATAGCTCATAAGTGCCGCCGTAAAGGTTGTTGGCGGAAACGATTTCGTCCCCCACCTGGGTGATGGCCAGCAGCGCCAGGGAGATGGCGGCCTGGCCGGATGCCACAGCTAAGGCGGCGACGCCGCCTTCAAGAGCTGCAATGCGTTTCTCGAAGACATCACTGGTAGGGTTCATGATCCTGGTGTAGATGTTGCCCAATTCCTTCAGGGCAAAGAGGTTCGCCGCGTGTTCTGTGCTCTTAAAGACGTAGGAAGCAGTCTGGTAGATGGGTACAGCCCTCGATCCCGTAGCGGGATCTGGTGACTCCTGGCCGGCATGAACCGCCAGGGTGCTTAGCCCGAATTTTTTCTCGCTCATTTGAAATCCACTCTAATTAACTAATATTCAACCCGTACTTGCTCGCTATATTCAGGAATGCGTCTGATGTATACTTTATCTGGTCCCAGGTGAGACCATAGGTGTTCAGCTTCCAGGTGCGCGTAGCGCCGGCGAACTCGCCGACAACTCCCCTATCTTTTAGCTCGTCACTGAAGAAAAAGCCACGTCGCTTATGCGTCTTAGCAACTACATCAAAGCTTCCCGTGGTGTCCACCTTGGTCAAAGTGTGCTTACGTGGCCACTCGCTCAGAACCTTTGAGCCCTGCACGTGCATGAATTGCTCCAGGAGGTAGTTTGATTTCTTGACCTCCTCATCCCACTGAATGGTCCTCGCCTGGACACGGGGGAAAGAGGCGATCATGGAGAGAAGAGTTGCACCCATTAATGTGCATCCCATGTTCTCCACCTCTTTTATCCCGAATTTCCGTTGGGTCAGGTCTCCGATCATCTGCGTTGTCCGAAAGACCTTGGGTGCCCATTCGTCCGTAGTTGCCAGCACGCCGGAAGGAGCCACAGATGCCATGCTTTTATGGCCTGAGCCGATGATGAAATCGGCGCCGATTCTGTGGCCGTCAACGGGCATTACTCCCACGGTATAGGCTCCGTTGTACAGAAACGGAATGCCATACTCTTTAGCTACTTTAGCTATGCCATAGACGTCGTGCTCATTAGCAAACTGATAGTCAAAGTGATCTATCATAATCAGCGCCGGAAGCTTTCCTGTTTCCCGCTTAACGTCCTCGATCTTCAAGGCAGTTGAATCTGCCGTAACTATGTGATTCTCGTTCAGAGGAACTTCTTTGACTATTCCGCCGGCAACCTCAACGGCCAGGAACTCTGTATAATGTGCCAGAGAAGAGACAATCACGCGGTCGCCTTTCTCCACAATGGACTGAGTTACGGCTTGAAATCCCCTGCGGGCACCAGGGACGACCCGAGCCTGATCCATATTCAAGAACTTGGCCAGATCCTGGTGGAATTCCTCAATGGGTGGCCGGGTGATTTTATCGAGCCGGAAGGGCTTTCGGCAGTAGTCGCAGGTAGAGTAGCCATCTCCATAAGATATGATGGCCTTGCGGGCCTCGGGCGTAAGCCTGCCCGCTGCCTGGATGGGATGGATGTTTATGAACTCCTCTTCCCTGGTTCTTGGTTCGAGCTTTCCTACTCTGTTGCAGGCGGGTTTGCCTTCGCCCTTCTCTAAGTCGGATATGATGCTCTTAATCCTCGTAACAGTGTTGGAAAACTCCTCTTGCTGTCGCTCATCAAAACCTGCTGGTAGAGATTGCCTGAAGATCTCTCTGATATCCTCCAGGGCAAAGAGTGCCTCATATGTTTTCTGAATCTGTAGACTCTTTCTGGATTTGCTCACCTTTTTCGGCCTCCACATATTGAAGGAAGTGTTAGCTCGCCATTTTGCGCTTCCTGCTGGACGCACATTAGCCTGATCTTATTGGCTCGGGCCTATTTCATGATTATGAATAACGCCTTAACAATTGTTATGCAATATAAAGCTATTCTCCCGGGGTTCCAACAAATTGTCGGCAGGTTTGACCCATGAGAAAAGGCCTGTCAAAACTTAGTAGCTAACTTATTTAAGAACTGAGATTGAGGCAAAAATTATCAGACCTCATATCCAGTGGAAGACTTATATAGCTCGCGGATGCGCTCTGCCGCATCACCAGGAACTTTTTTTTCCAGAAGATCGATAAATATGCGGGCGGATTCGGGAGATATGCAGAGCAGACACTCAGATTTGTCAAGCACTTTCTCGGCAAGATAATTGAAATCTTCAGCGGAAAGTCTCTCAAGCCTTTCCTGGAAGTCCTCTACATCTGTCGCATGGTGCATAGAGACCGGGGGAAGAATTGAGCGGTAGTGAACGGGCTCACTTATTTCCGGTGCCAGCTTTCTCAGGATCTCTAAGCTCCTGGCATCTAATTTTCTCATGCATTTCCCAATATGTTTCGAGATAATTAATCTTTTCTTATCCGCTCATCCAACGGCGCAGTTTCATACCTCTGCCAGGAGAACCACGTAGTTCTTGCCATAGACTTTGGCGCATTTCGGGCAGGTCGTATAGAAAACGTACGTCTTCTTTGCTGTTTTCCCTTTTGATGTGACAAACGAGTTCATATCTCTCATCCACTTGCCTGTGTCCTTGTACGACCCCTCAAATACTTTAGTCAAAAATGTTCCTGAAATTTTTACGGCGTCCGATCCTACGAAATCTTTTTCAATTGCAATATATATGTCCGATCCCCACATGGACTTCTCATCGGAAAGCACAATTGTCTCTTTGGCAGAAGCTTCGGCTTTTTCGATCTTATCCATATTCTTCACCATAACCTGCCCGAAATTAAGAGGAATATGAAGAAAGCTTCTGACCTTATCCTTGACAAATAATTTCTCGGTCCACGTTATCTCTTTTTCGTCCCAGGCTTCAGGATTGAATCTGGGGCAGCATCCGGTTTCGCTTGTTTCATTTTTTGTATTCATGGCTCTCATACTTCCCGCGGAATAGACATTTCAAAAATTTAATATTTAAATATTTGCACGGATAGACAAACCGTAAATCTCGGTTGGAAAAGTCTTACCATCTAATTTCTCGATTCGCTAGTTTCGTGAGCAAGATCTCTAACCTGTTGCTCCGTCTGCAGATAAATTAGAGGAATTAAGCCCGCTTGCAGCAGGGCTAATTCCAGACATGGGACTATTGCGCTTTGCCATTTCGACCAGATCCATCGTGGTCACAAAGGTGGCGTTCTCGGATGCAGCAAAATCAACGAACTTTCTGAAGGCCGCCATGTATTCGCCATCCTCCCCGGACACGAAATTGTGAAAGAGAACCACCATTGGGTCTCCCCTGTCTGAACATTCCTGAAATTTGCTGACCAGGAGATCGGACCACTCTGTGCCATTCAATCCAACCGATTGCTTGGAACATAGGTCACAGGTATAAACCAGCTCCCCTCCTACACTGTAAGTGCTCACTGGTACTGCATAAAAGGTATGGTTCTCCACAAGATAAGGCCAAGTATCATTTTCATGGTTTGGGGCGTAGAGAAGGCCTGCTTTATACCCGGAATCGTATAAAATCCCCATCACGTCGAGGACTTTATATGTGTCTTCACTTTGATTGAAGTACTGTGGCCTGAAACCCTTTATTGTCAAAGATTTATTATCTCGGATATATCCCGTCTCAATAAGGGCCTTTGCCCCAGTAAGCAATGAAAGCTGCTGCTCGTGGGACATGAGCCCGAGCTTATCCGCTGTCGTCATGCTATGCAGAGCAATTTCGTGATTTGGCTTAGATGCCACGCGGATGAGATAATCCTTATAAGAAACATTTCCAATTTGCTTCGAGGCAAAATCGCCTGTGAAATAAACTGTGGTATTGATGCCCTTTGAATCAATATCCTCCAGCATTTCGACTAAAGAACTTAACTCTAGAGACTCTTCCTCTTGAGGAGTTAAATTCTGTACAGATGGGCGCAGTTCTGCATCAATCATAATGTTGACCACTACCGGGCGATTTGTTGCCTGGCCTAGCGCAGCCAAAGATAGAAAAACACAAATTATGCATAATATCGACAATTGTTTTGATCGCATATTTAACTCACCTATACTTATCGCAAAATATTTTTTCATATGAAGTCGTCTAAGCAGGTTGGTATTCCTGTAAATCGATAAATACTTATGCATTTGGGCAACAATATGATTGGCAAACTTTATATCCTTTAGTGGATTAACAATTGTGAATAAGGACTTAAATTTGAATTGATTTCGGAAATTGCCGCTATAAGGACCTTTATCATCCGAAAATGGCTAAGGGAATGTGGCCGAAAAGAGCAATGATTTCATGAAACGAAGAGGTTGACTTATTGGAAAGATCTACGAAGATCTCACCAAGACCGTTGGCAATACGCCACTGGTCAGACTGAATAGAGTTACCAAGGGCCTGGATGCAACAATCGTTGCCAAGGTTGAGTACTTCAACCCCCTGGGAAGCGTCAAGGACCGAATCGGTGTGGCCATGATCGAGGCGGCCGAGAGAGCAGGTCATATCAAAGAAGACACCATCATCCTGGAGCCGACAAGTGGAAACACCGGTATAGCTCTGGCCTTCGTCTGCGCCGCCAGAGGCTACAAGCTGGTGCTGGTTATGCCCGAGACCATGTCGATCGAACGGCATAAGCTGCTTAAAGCCCTTGGTGCGGACCTGGTTCTGACTCCCGGACCCCTGGGAATGAAAGGGGCGATCGCCACTGCTGAGGAGATACTGGCCAAGAACCCCAGCTACTATTACATCCCCCAGCAGTTCAGAAATCCGTCCAATCCAGAGATCCACCGGAAGACTACTGCCGAGGAGATATGGCGTGATACGGACGGTGAAGTCGATATTGTGGTGGCAGGTGTGGGCACGGGCGGAACGATCACGGGCATTGCCGATGTGATAAAGTCCCGCAAGAAGGGCTTTAAGGCCATTGCCGTCGAGCCTGCCGCGTCGCCGGTGCTGGAGGGCGGAAAGCCTGGGCCCCATAAGATCCAGGGAATCGGCGCAGGCTTTATTCCGGATGTTCTGCAGCTTGAACTGATTGATGAGATCATCCCGGTAACCAATGAAGATGCCTTCAAAACCGCCCGCAGACTGGCCAAAGAGGAAGGATTGCTGGTAGGAATATCCAGCGGTGCGGCTGCCTGGGCTGCTCTGAAAGTGGCAGAAAGACCTGAAAACAAAGGCAAGATGATAGTGGTAATACTGCCCGACACGGGCGAGAGATACCTGAGCACGGAGCTCTTCGAGATTTAGAGGTGGCAGGAAGATGAGCATCAGAGAGGATATCAGGACCGTCTTTGCCAAGGACCCCGCTGCTAAAACGACTTTAGAGGTAATCACCTGCTATCCGGGGCTGCATGCCATCTGGATGCACCGCATCTCTCACGTCCTCTGGACTCATAAGTTCTTTTTTTTCGCAAGGCTTTGTTCTCACATCGGCCGCTTCCTGACTGGTGTTGAGATTCACCCCGGAGCAAAAATCGGCAAGCGTTTCTTCATCGATCATGGCATGGGCGTGGTCATCGGCGAGACGGCTGAGGTGGGAGATGACGTGCTGATGTACATGGGCACCGTCCTCGGCGGGACAAGCCTGGACAAAGTCAAGCGCCACCCCACTATTGAGGACCGCGTGGTCATTGGAGCCGGTTCCATCATCCTCGGTCCGATAACGGTGGGAAAAGGTGCCAAGATCGGTGCGGGCTTCGTGGTAGTCCGGCCCGTCCCGGCGGGCGCGACTGTTGTCGGCGTGCCTGGGAGAATTGCCGAGCCCGAATGCCCAGCCACAGGAACGGACCTGAACTATGCAAATCTGCCCGATCCCATGCTGCGCGTGGTAAGCAGGCTGCTCGACCGGCAAAACCGTCTGGAAGAGCGGCTGCGCTCCATGCAAAAAGCCCTGCCTGGGCCGGAGGGAGAGAGGCTCATGGCTCAAATGGAGCGGGAAGAGGAGATCCGAGAGGCTTTGCGGGATGTGCTCGATCCAGAGGTTGGCATAGATATCGTGGACCTGGGCCTGATCAAAGATATTATCATACTTGGCGACGATTCAGTAGAGGTGGACATGGTGCTGACGGCGCAGGTTTGCCCCATGGTCAGCCACCTCACTGAACAGGTCAGGCGCCGGGTGGAAGGTCTGCATGGCATCCGGCAGGTCGAGGTGAAGGTCCTGGATGAGCCCTGGAACTGGGACCATTTCGTTCGGCAGCAGAAGGCGAGAGTTTAGATATGGCCTAAATAGGATCTCCGACCTTAGGAACTACCCTGTGATCAAGAGTTCAGCTTCTTTCTTATCTGCTGTTGCTTCCGCCGCCCCGGCCAGGGCCTCCTCGAATTCATCCCTGTCCGAAAGGGATATGCGCGCCCTGCCCTGTGGATAAATCAGTTCCAGTTCCTTTCTTACTTCATGAGAAGCAGGCACTCTCAATACACATAAGTTCTCTCGTGGCGTCTCAAAGAGGACCTTGCCGGGAGTTTTGACCCAGAGAATGATTCGTTGGCTGGTGATATTCCAGATGCCGGGCACCCAGCATTGGATCAGCCCTTCATCCTCCCGCAGATATCCGAAGGCCTTGTAGAGGATCTCTTCGCCCGGAAAAAGAGGCAGATGAGTTTCCTCTCTCGCGTACAATTCCCGGCTGCTCTTATCCCAATCTTCCATTATGCCGTACTCCAGCATGGTCTCCATGCCGGCAATCATGGCCTTCAGGGTCACGCCGATCAGTGGAATGCCGGCCACCGAGATGATCAGATCGGCATTAAGAACCGCTCCTTTGTTGAGGAGCCGATCCAAAACCTCGACCAGACAGCTCTCCCTTTCCGGATTCATCTTGTCTCCATAAGACGCACAAAGCTGAAGGGTGCCCAGGGGCCGGTGAACCTTACTATGAACCCCTCTTTGCAGTTGATCTCCTCAAGGACCTCGCCCAGTTTTTTCACGTCCTCATCTGAGACAAGACAGGAGTAGGTGGCCAGAAGCTTCATGTCCCTGTATTTCTCGGGGGTCCAGGATGTTTTGCTAGCAAACTTCATATCTTTCACCAGAGGCTTGATTTCCGAGCAAAACTGATCAGCCAGCCTGCAAACTTCTGAGTAGGTCAGGTTCTTCAGCTTCAGGTCCAGATTGCGCCTCTGCAGGTAGGCCTTTCCTTTGGACTCTTTTTCGATGCTTTTCATAAGAACGCATAGCTCCTGATTTTTGGCAAAAACCAGCGTTTCCAAATAAGCATGATCGCAGTAGATCTGGATTGAATATTCCGCCGTACCTTCCATGCGGAGTAGCTCGCCAGCGAGATTTTCGTAGTCCCGGCAGAGCCAGTCTTTGACCGCATCATCATTTCCCTTGATGATAACATCGAAGGAGAAGGGAAGCACGGTTCCGAACATCTTGGTTACCTGGTCTATCACATAGCTATGCTCCAGGACCCACCCCTCCGCCAGCTTTTTGTCCTCCGTCTGGTAGGGCTTTGCCTCGCAGGCATGAACTATCGCAGCGATATCTTTGTAGGGTACTATGTAGACGTTATTCTCCTGGATGCCGATGCTGCCCAACATAGCTTCGTGTCCGGTCTTGGCGATCGAGTAAAGGTACCTGGCCTCTTTGACCATTATCTCAGGGCTCCTCCAAATAGGTCTCCTTGATCGTCATTCTCATCCTAGTCTAACTTGAGCTCCAGTATGCCGTTCTTGAAGCTCTTCATAATGATGGATTTTGCCGGTCGCGGCAGAGCTATTTTTTTGCGAAGATCGCCAGCAGCAATTATTAGAGAATCTCCCTCCAGATTCATCAACAAATCCTCCACATAGACTCCGAAAAGCTCGGCAATGATGGTGATGCCGTCCTTTCCTTCCATCACGTCCACCGTTTCCCGCCCATGAAACTCATACTCAGGCATACTTGCTCCCTCTCCTCTCCTGGCGGCCCTCAAGGCGGCTCTCAGAAGCCCCTGCCAAAGAAGCCTGGTATAAATGTGCTGGTTATGCCGCCCTGTTCCGGCGGCCAAGTGATGGTATCTGTCTCTGCCGACCATATCTCAGGACTCCTCTTTTTGACTTTCTTCATTCCAGCTTGCGGGGTTCAGGAACTTATCTATCAGGTCTTCCGCGGCTAGATCCAGATCACTGCGAACCGATTGCACAGCATCTATGATGTTGTTATCGGACTTTATCTTATCGAGTGCCTCGGTTAATTCAGAGAGCGCCTGGCCCAGCCGCTCTATCTCGCAGTCGCTCAGACTTCCGCTCTCCATTCTCCTCAAAGCCTGTCGTTCCAAAAGCTCCTGGATGATCTCCACCAGGGCCACCACCAGGCCCAAAAGCCCCTCTTTTAAGTTTCCTTCATCCAGGTTGATCGCCATTTTTCCTGACCCTAGTCTAGCTTAAGATGAAGTATGCCGTTCTTGAAGCTCTTCTCAATGATGGATTTTGCTATTCTCGGCAATGCTATTTTTTTGCTGAACGGGCCGGCAGTTATCTCTAGAGTTTCTCCCTCCAGATTCAGCTTCAAATCCTCCAGAGATACTCCGGGCAGTTCGGCAATGATGGTGATTCCGTCCTTTCCTTCCATCACATCCACTATCGGCTGCCTGTGAGGAGCAGATTCTGGCATCTTAACGCTTTCCGTTCGGGGAGCCGCCCTCCTCGCTCCATGGCCCGGCCCATGGCCTAGCGGCCTGGTAGAAACGTGATAATCGACGACGGGTTTGCTGGACCAGCCTACATCGATCCTGTGTTTTATCTCCGCGTCCGTGTCGGCAATCCTCTGCCGAAATTCGGGTGATGACTGTTCCAGGGACTTGATTATGCCCCCCAGACCGGGGATGAACTGGCTCACCACGCTTTGCACTATGCCTTCCACCTGGATATCCTCACTTTGCTTATGGGACCCCTTTTCCAGTTCTTCGATCCTCTTTTCCAGGCGCGCTATCTTCTGTGCATCCTGTTTGTCAATACTAGCATCCTTATCCTTTGAGTCCTCAACCATTTTTGTTATCCCTCCCAAGATCAATCGTAATTTCCCAGGCTCTCCCTGATGATAGGCAGGGGTGCAGGGCTTGACCAACCACAGATGTGACAGCCCTCTCGAATCAGCAGATCTTCATCTCTTCTGTTTCCGCATTCTGGGCAGCTAGCCTTGGGTTTGAGGGCATCTTTCCAACCAGGTGCATTCAGATTGGTGCCCGCGGGCATCTCCAGGCCGTACTTGGCCGCGGTCTCAAAAGAGGCTAAAACAGCCCGAATCTTGATGCCCAAAAGCTCCGTGCCTGCCAAAGATACGGCTATATCTGCATTGATCACCAGGCCCTTGTCAAGGATTCTTTCTACAATATCGGCAAGATTCTGGCTTTTTGTCGGCGCCAAAGAATTCATCTATACCCCCACTTACCTTCGGTTGGCCATCTCGTCCCTAATTCGCCTCTTATGAGCCAGCATCTTGGCTTTATGAATGAGCCTTTTCGTCCTCTGCACATCACTAACCTTTGCCTTTTGAGTATGCCATCTCTCTTTGATCATTCGATTGCTTCGTTTGGAGCTCTCATACCAGGTTCTCTTCGTCTGCATAAGTGCAGGCATGACCTCGTCTCTTATCCTCCTCTTATGAGCAGTTACCAGGGCGTGCTGACGTCTCCTGTTGTCCAGGATCTTTTGGCTTAGAAGGGCCATTGTCTCGTATCTCCATAAGATTATTTATTTTCATCCTCAAATCCCATCTGCACTCTGCCCCGGTAAATTGCCCGAAAGAAGCCTGGATATCCCATTGATCCCGAAAACAGCCGCTTATGTTCATCGTTTTCTTCCATCTCTAATAGGATCTGCAAAAAATTCCTTGCATCTTTAGCAGGGCAATTTTCCAGATTTCCAAATTCATCGGCCATATCTTATCCCAGGATGTCCATCTTTGAACCGAGGTCCATCTCTAAAACCTTCTTAGCTACATCCAGCTTATGCAAGAGCTCCGAGTTCTTCCGTTCGTATTCCTGGCGATCAAGCTCCCCAAATTCATAGAGCAGACGGGTCTCTTTTATCTGGTCCTTGATCTTTTCCGGATTGTAGTATCCTTTTAAGGCAAACTTCTGGATCTGCTCCAGAGTCCAAATCATATCCAGCCCGGGCAGGGATATGCCAATAGATCGCAGCAGAATATCATCTATGATGAACATTCTATCGAAACCCCCTTCGCTTGCCTCCCAAAATATGAATATCTACGAAGTTATAGGCTGGCCAGGGACCGGAGTACTGCACCTTGAGTTTCGTATATTTCTCTTTGAGCCTGCCTACTTGCAGAGAGAACTCATCCATGCCGGACTTTTCTACCAAAAAGGTGCAGTTTAAAATCAAGCGGTCGGAAAAGAGCTTGAGCTTTTTGTTATCGGAGGAAACTGCTAAGAGGCTGTTTAGGAAATCGGCGCTGCATTCCTCTTTTTGGGCGCTGCCCATAGGTTCGAGGTCTTTGGGAAGAAAGACCTTGATGCCAAGTTCCACCTTGCCGTCTACAATCGGCAGTGCCTTTTGCATGGCCTGATAACCGGCGCTCATGGCAATTTGCAGCAGCTTTCTGCTCTTGAATGCCATGCCGTAGGCCACGGGAATTACGCTGTGCTCTTGCATTACCTGTTCCACTACATTCCTGTGGACCTCTACTTCCGGCTCATCCACGGCGTAATCCCTGTAGGTCACATCGCTGACGACGGGGCATAGGTCCCTGTAGTCCAGAGTATAGACCTCACTGGCATCAAAGCCGAGATTTCCAAAGCTCTTCCTCTCCTTAGTGGGGAAAGGAATGACGCAATAAACATACTTTCCCAGGGTTTCGGGGACCGTATTCTCAGCTTTAAGAATCCTCCTTACCAAGAAGCTACACCTCTTCCTCGACCATCTCCATGTCCGCTCTTCTGCGCAGCATTATCCTCTTGTAGCCGAGCAAATCTCCCTCCGGATCGAACTTCATCTCGTACCTTCCTAGAATATCCTGTGTGTCGGGCACAGATTTTCTTTCCAGCACCTCTACCTCAGCCACCCAGCCTTCTGCATCCTTGTTCAGGCTGATGATGTTGTCGAGTTTCTTCTTCAACATGGTTTCTGCTGCTTGGTTTGCTATCCCAAGAATTTCCTGAATCTTTGGCTTACCGGTCATGCAATGTCACCTAAGGAGTGTAGATAGAGAGCTCTTTGTGGATGGGGATTACTTCCACGATCCCTCCCTTGAATTCATGAATTCTCTCTTTCAATTTATATTTATCTACTTCGTCAGCCAATTTATAGTAGCGAAGAAATGAGGCAAGCTTATGCCTCCTGGCTTTGACGGCATCTCTGCCTAAGGCTTCTTCCTCAAAAGTTCCATCCGGTTTGAGGCAGAAATAAAAGGTGGCTCCTACCTGCCTTCCGTCCTGCATCCTGGCTTTAATGACCAGAGCATCAGTCTCATTGAATGCAAGTCCCGGAGGCTTCTTTGTAAAGAGCTGGCTTATTTTATAAACTTCAGCCTCTTCAACTACCGCAGTTATTGGTTGCATATCGATCCTTAGGCCAGACTCAAGTCGCCGACTCCATAACCAGTCTCTTCTTCTCTTCCATGTCCTGGGGAGAGCAGGTCTTGTTGGCTATGACATCGATACACAGTTGCTTGAAATCTATGGCTAAATCATCGCGTCCCTTCAGGGTCTGCATTCCTTTGGCGATCATGATGCAGGCTCTAGTGCCGGGCTTCTGGGCATCGGGAAGCTTCTCTCTTATCGATCTTATTATCTGCACGATTCTTTCGGCCTTGTCCTGAGCAATTCCCGTATGCTCCATCACGATTCGAACCTCGGTCTCATAGCCGTAGTAGTCTGCATATATGCCTACCATACGATCGAGCAGTGCATCTTGCGGCCTGTGAATTCCTGCATATTCAATGGAGTTGCTGGTGAGGATGGCCTTGAAATCAGGATGAACTTTTATGTACCGATCTTCTCCGAATTTAGTTGGTAGTTCCAGGATGCCTTCCTCAAAGACGGACAGGAGAACATTATTTGATGCCGGCTTGGTTCTGGAGAACTCGTTGTAGATGAGGGTGTAGCCAAATTTGCAGGCCAGAGAGAGAGGATTGTCCACCCACTCGATCTTCATGGTATCCTTGGTCTTGAAGACATTGTGGACGTAGTTGTCACGGACGCTTTCGCTCTGCATCTGAGAATAGCCACCAATCAAATCAGATGTGGTTATGGCTTCATCTCCGTTTATCCAGACCACAGGTCGACCTAGGCCCTTGGCCACATGCACAGCCAAACTGGTCTTGCCGCAGCCCGTAGGCCCAATCAGATGCACAGGATAGCCAGCTTGAAGCCAGAGGGACAATCGGCTTTCCATCTCTATTACCTCCGGGGTGCTGATGAAGTGGTTTGCCTCCGGCGTGAGGAAAGCCTCCTCAATGGCCTTATGCCTGGCTTCTTCTGATATCAGCTCGTAGCTGCAGTCCATATTAACCGGAGACCTGATTCTCACCTGAATGCTGGGATTATTTAATCCTGCCTCGGAATTGTGAGACATCTCGCTAGCCTTCTTCTCGGAAGCTGTCATATGAACTGCTTCCCCTCTCACCCTCCTGGGATGTGACTCAATATACGGCATCGCTTAGCACCTTCATGGAGTATGAATAATAATAAAAAGTTCTACTAAGGATTTACCCATAGTAGAAATCACGGACATAGTTCTTGAGATCCTGCTCTTGATATGACGCGGCTCTTCCCTGAAGCTCTCTTGCGCCGGAATATATCCTGGAGACAGCTTCACGGTTCTCTTTGATCTGTGAGTTGAGATTGCTTTGGAACTTTGCCACGCCATTCTGCAAATTCCTGCAGCCCTCATCTCGGATGCTCTTTCCAGCCTTCTGAAACTCCCGAGACATCTTTTCCTGAGAGGACACAATCTCCCTGGCTCCGGAGTGCAGTTTTGCGGTAGCCTCTAAATTCTCTTTGATTTGGGCATCAATTGACCGCTTAAATTGCACTTGGCCCTGATTGAATCTCTTCTGGCCGTCTTCGATCATCTTTTGACCTTCAGAGTGCATATTTCGAGACAACGTTTTGCCGGCTGCATGGAACTCTTTTACCGCCTTAGTCATCTCTTGGATGCCTTCATCACGGATCTCTTTGCCTGCTTTCTTGAGATCTGCGGCTTTGTTGTCGATTGCATTGGCCTTAGCCAAAACACCTCTTTTGCCAAAGCCTGCCGGTTTTACTGCACTCTTCGGTTTTTCGATCATCGGAGCCTCCTTAGGACTCACCATTGGCGTGGACTTGGGCGGCTCTTGACTCACCATTGGTATGGACTTGGGCTGATCTTTTTGTTTCTTCATAGCCGCCAGAATGTATTCAGCCAACTGGGACTTTGTTCCACCCAAACTCTCTATGCCATGCTTCAGAGCCAGTTCTTCCAGTTCTCGCCGAGTGCGCTTGGACATAAGCTCGTCGAAGGTCTCTATTTTGGTGTTTGCGTAATCTTCCATGGCTCTTCCTCCAAAAATAAATTAGGAAAAATCAATCCTAAGCAGGAACCCCAGGGGTTGCGCCGATGGCTGCCTGCTCGATCTTGGCCATCTCCTCAGAGTAGTGCAGGTAGGTGTCCACCGATGCTACGACAACGCGTGCCTCGACGGTAAGAATCTCGATGCCAACCAGGCTAATCCTGGCCCAAACATCTACTACGATACCCTTGTCAAGAATCCTATCCAGAACCTCAGCAAGACTTGATGCGTCCGGTGTAGCGGTTACCATTTTTTTTCACTCCATTTGATTTTAGAATATTTTCTCTAAGCTGGGGCTTTGGGGCTGGCGCCGATGGCTGCCTGCTCGATCTTGGCCATCTCCTCAGAGTAGTGCAGGTAGGTATCCACCGATGCTACGACAACGCGTGCCTCGACGGTAAGAATCTCGATGCCAACCAGGCTGATCCTGGCCCAAACATCTACTACGATACCTTTGTCAAGAATCCTATCCAGAACCTCGGCAAGACTTGATGCGTCCGGTGTAGCGGTTACCATTTTTCTTCACTCCGTTTAATTTTAGAATATTTTTCCTAAGCTGGGACTTTGGGGCTGGCGCCGATGGCAGCCTGTTCGATCTTGGCCATCTCCTCAGAGTAGTGCAGGTAGGTGTCCACCGATGCTACGACAACGCGTGCCTCGACGGTAAGAATCTCGATGCCAACCAGGCTGATCCTGGCCCAAACATCTACTACGATACCCTTGTCAAGAATCCTATCCAGAACCTCGGCAAGACTTGATGCGTCCGGTGTAGCGGTTACCATTTTTCT
>Ga0247841_10001248_pt1 | contig 59195 bp, 52 predicted proteins | sample LaCruzMarch2015__2_FD_192410 | JGI IMG/M metagenome (GOLD analysis project Ga0247841, IMG submission 192410) | Freshwater microbial communities from meromictic Lake La Cruz, Castile-La Mancha, Spain - LaCruzMarch2015_18m | ecosystem: Environmental > Aquatic > Freshwater > Lake | place: Spain...
CTAGTATAAGTAGTGTTACTGCTACAGCCTCTGGCTCTATGACTGCAACATCTTCAGAGTCGCCTGTAGCAGCAGAATCACCAACTTCAAGTGATGATGTAGTTGTAAATGTCACAAACGAAGGTAAAACGGCCGAACAACTCGATGCAGAGACAAAGGAAAATATGGCAGAGAACGGTATTCAGACAAGTGAGAAGTTGAATAATTTGAGTGTCACTATAAGGCCTGGATTTAACACGGTGTATGTGCCTCGCGATGATGCTAGTTGGTCGGTTGAACCCTTCAAATCCAAGGGCTTGGTGGTATATGACTTCAACTCGGATGGCTCCAAGTCGTGGAGGCTGTCATCTAAGAACCAAGTGTCTATTATGAAGCCTGGTTTTGGATATTACGTCTACAACCCAGATCAGGACGAAGCAATTGTAATAGTCAGCGTTGCCGGAATCGCAGATGTTCGACCACTTCGCACTGGATGGAACCTGCTTGCGAACTCGACCAGCCTGTATGCTAAGCTAACGGACATGCTCTACAAAGTTCCAAAGCCCGACCAGCCTAAGTGTGCCAAAGCAGGTTGTATGATGCAGATCTCACTCTTTGAGTACTTCAATAAGACGATTGCGCAGAACCTTGCCTACAAGAATCTGTTTGTGATCAAGGACTCAGCTGCTACAACGGCCGACAAAGCTTTCGAAACCATCGAGGTTACAGCTGAAAACGCAGATAATATCGTCTTTGCTCCCGGTGATATCTTCTGGCTCTATCAGTGGAAATAATAAGAGACTCCAGATCCGCCGGCTGGCGGAAGACCTAGACAGCAGTATCAAAAGACCCGCGTAGGCGGGTTTTTTGATGTCAGGATAATTAAGTGTTCACTTTGGTAGTTTTGTCACCCATTGACTGGCAATTTCGTAAATTTGTTTGATCGAAGGCCAAGCTGCTGGAAGCAGCAAGATGAATACTACCACCCACAACAGATGTTTTCTCAAAAAATTTATCAGAGCGAAGACCAAAAAAAACAAAATTAAAACAGCAATTGGTAGCCGATATGCAGCGGGGATTAGGGCAAGACCTTGGTTGTATATATTAATGACTGAGCTCATAGTTATTCTTTAACGCATGTGCCGAATCTTCCGCCAATTGCCTCGAAACGTGAAGGCGTAGATGTGTCGAGCGTATAATCACAACGGAGATCCTTGTCGCACATTCTTGTAACCCACTCTACTTGACCGCAAGCCCCGCCCTCTGAGCTGATAAATTCCTTGTCATAATTGTCCAGTTCGTGGTCCCGAGTATATTTTAGCCATATACAAAATCCGACAATTACAAGTATGAGTAAAGCGGCCACAACAATAAGAATTTTTTTAATCATTTTCTGCCATTATATCAGATTTCTTTTCTGGCTTCTGATCTCTGGACTCTGAATTCTGTCTGTTATGAAATCTCTCATGCACCTCTCTTAGGTGTTTGTCTGTAACGTGGGTATAGACCTGTGTAGTGGTGACTGATGTATGTCCAAGCATGTGCTGAACTGATCGCAGATCAGCGCCGTTTCGTAAGATATCTGTTGCAAATGAATGTCTGAGTGTGTGCGGGGTGACATCTTTGACAACCCCAGCCCTCTTGGCTGCTTCCTTTACTATACGTTCAATTTGACGGCTTGTAATGCGCTGAGTCTCTTTTTCCTGATCTTCCTTGCGAACTGTCACTACGCGGATAAAAACAGCATTGTCTTTATCGTGGCGCTTTGCAAGGTATTTCTTGAGCGCATCTCGGGCATCTTCTGACAAAAACACCACTCTAACTTTGCCACCTTTGCCAAATACAGAAAACTCGCATCTCTCTAAATTGATCTGATCAATATTCAACCCAGCAAGTTCTGACACTCTAACCCCTGTTGAAAATAGAACCTCCAAAATCGCATGATTTCGAAGATCCATCAGATCAGAGCCATTGTAAACTTGTAAAATCCTATCAACCTCGTCTTTTTCTAAAAATGAGATCTCGTGCTCTGGAGTATCGGCTAGCTCTATCTTTTCTGGTGCCATAGAAACGCGGTCGTTTTTTGATAGATACTTCAAAAAACTTCTGATTGCAATCATATAGTAGTTCAAAGTCTTATTTGATAATTCTTTGCGGTGTAATTTCAGTCGCCACTTCTTAATGATGTCCATATCAATTTTAGAGGCATCTTTAATCCCGTTTTCCTCAGCAAAAGCAGCGAATTTGCTCAGATAAGCATTGTAGTTCCTAATGGTAAGCTGAGAGTGTCCACGCTCAAGTTCGATATATTCCAAAAATTCTCTAATATCCTTGTCCATAAAATTATCTCAAAAATCAGATCTCAAATCTCAGAATTACCACCAATGACTTAGATCTTGGTTTTTCCTTTCATAGTTAGCACTGCAGAAGTGATAATCTTGCAGAGCTGGTTAGCTTCTTCAATTAAAATGGATGCCGTTTGTTGGTATCTCGAATCTGCTTCTCTCAAAAGAATGAGCCAGTACCTCGTCTCGTTTGCACTTCTTAAAGCAATTTCAAAGAATCGAATATATTCCTTTTTTGATCCGCAAGCCTTTGCCTCTATGATATTTGCCCCGATTGATGTTCCAGACCTTATAAGTTGGTCGGCCAATGCCTTCAAGTTTGCGTTTTGTCTTACCAAACTGCAAAATTTGATGATATCCAGCGAAAAGACAACTAATCGCTTGTTAAATTGTATTTTGAAATCTTCTTTGTCATTTTGAGATCTGAAATTTGAATTTTGCATTGTACTTATTTTACGACATAAGTGTCTTATTCGCAAAGTTCTTGCCTCGAGAAGAGATTCTGCTAGAATTAACCCGTGAATATTTTAACTTTAGATCAAAATTTTCTAGAGGGTCTAAATAGCTTCTTTATTGGGCGAAGTGATCTGCTTGATAATATTTTTAAATTTTTAGCCGTATATTTGATCTATACTTTGCCAGCCATTCTCGTCTTAATGTGGTTTTTGGATACCGCAAAAGAAAAAAGAGTGGCTCTCATGATGTCGATGGTATCGGTTGCAGTGAGCGTATTTGGGATCAATAAATTAATTTCTCAGTTGTGGTTTAGACCGCGCCCAGATCTGAGTGCTATTGGACTAAAAGAAGTGTTTTTTCATAGACCCGACTTTTCGTTCCCATCCGATCATGCTTCCGCGCTATTTGCTTTGACTTTTGCCTTGTACTTATTTGGTTATAAAAAAGCGGCAAATTGGTTCTTGTTGTATTCAATTGTTATTACCTTCTCTCGTGTAGTGATTGGGGTTCATTATCCGCTTGACATAGTTGGCGGAGCAGCCGTTGCGCTTGTTGGTTCACTGATCATTTATTGGTTGCGAAAACCTCTAGAAAAATATGTGTACGATCCACTCGTTTCTATCTTAAAAAAAATAAGGTTAGCATGAAAGACCAGGTTACTCAAGAATACAGACATTTTTTGGCCGAGGTGGTGTCTTGGGCATTTTTTCCGCCACTCGTCGGTACTGTATTTTTCATTTTTTTACTTTTTTGGTACTCAAAAGATATTTCTCAGGGCCTGCAGTGGATGATTTTTGTCGCACCATTTTTATTGTTTCTGCCGTTGATATTTTTCGCGGTCTCGTACAAGCTAGGGTGGGTAAGTGACATTGATCTATCGAATCGCGAAGAAAGACCAATCTTTTTACTTGTCTTTGTGATATCGCTTTTGGCTGCTTCGATTGTCCTGTTTTTTTTACACGTACCAACAAAGCTTTTTGTTTATGTATTTTCAGGGCTAATAATGACAGCCGTAACGAGCTTTATTACTCTGTACTGGAAAATTAGTTTTCATACTGCCGCTACCACATCGGTGGTCACAGCGATCAATATTTTAGGCGGGCTAAGATTTGCGCCACTTTTTCTTTTAATCCCAATCATTGCTTGGGCGAGGCTAGTATTAAGAAAACATTCGCTCTTGCAAGTTATCGGAGGATTTGTTGTAGCACTTATCATTACTGAGGTTATTTTTTATCTATTTGGCTTTCCAATTTTTATTTAAAAAGTTAAGCTTTTAGCAGGTGCAATTTTAATCGTGAGGAAAAATGACAGAAATACTATCAATCTTAAGCAACTTCGTCATCAATACAATTTCGCATATGGGCTATGGAGGCGTATCGCTATTGATGGGAATCGGTGCATTCAACATTCCTCTCCCGTCAGAAGTGATATTGCCTTTCTCGGGCTTTTTAGTTTTTGAAGGACGGTTCAATATTTTTCTTGTTGCTTTATCGGCTTCATTGGGCTGGCTGGCAGGTGCCTTTTCATCTTATTATTTAGGAGTTTATGGTGGTCGGCCGTTGATAAATAGATACGGAAAATATGTGTTGTTGTCACATAAGGACTTGGATAAAACCGAGGCGTTTTTCGCTAAATATGGGGAATGGACGGTTTTTATAGGGCAACTTTTGCCCGTTGTCAGGAATTTTATCTCTTTGGCCGCCGGTATATCTAAATTAAAATTATGGAAGTTTATCGTCTATACGATGATTGGTTCTTTCATCTGGTCACTTTTGCTGACCTGGATAGGGCTAAAGCTTGGCGAAAATTGGGATTCGTTAAAGGATTACTTTCACAAATTCGATTATCTAATCGTTGCAATAATACTGATAGGCATGGCTCTATATATTTATCGACATATCAAACATAGTAGGTCTAATTAGGCATAGCTGCCCCGCATAACAAGTGGAAGAGGGCTAGGATTTTTGCTCAAATCTTTTAGGGTCAAATATTTTATCCCTGATTTTTTTAGGGATATGTTTTAAAATTACTCGGTCAAGAAGCGGCATCCCTCCGATTAAAAATAGACCCAAAAAAATAAATGGCCAGCCGGGCATAATCGGCAGGAGCACCCCAGCTACACCGATTATTATTAATAAAATACCCCCCATATAATACAGAAGAGATCGTTTTTCTCGTTTTGCATGGAGTGATGATTGATCCATTATTCAATCTTATCATAAACGAGCAAGGCGTCTGAGGCTTGGGGCCACAGACGCCTTTGAGTCGGGGACTGGCTTAGTCGCCGGGGAGAAGCTAGAGCTTCAAGCTTCGGTTAACGTCTAAGATCGCGTCCATATGGGCGATCCCTTGCGCCGGGGGCTGATCACGTATCCTGACGGCTCGCTCTGCTTCTTCGAGCAGGGTAGGGTGGCGCAGTAATCCGGTGCCGATTTTGACTGCATCCCCATACCGAAGGTACTCTTCGATGTCTTCGCGACACACGATTCCACCGCCGACTATGAGCCGATTGATGTAGTCACCGGACTCACAGACTTGTCTGGCAGCCTCAAGGTTGAATCGCTTTATTGCGGGGCCAGAGACCATTCCGGGAAAGGGCATTTTTTGACCCGGAAAGACAAACTCATGCCAGACGGTGTTGCCGAGGTTGAGGGCCTCGACATGCTCGCGTAGGAGATGAGCGCGGATTCTCAGGGTCCGGTACTCTTCCTCGAGCGTTCCTTGGTGCCCGAGGCCGATCTTGGCGATGACGGGGTGAATCGAGCGCTTACCATACTCTTCTACCAGGTAAGCGCCCCAATAGGGTGTGATGGGCCTTACGTTGCCGCAAGTTTGAGTTAGCTCGATCGCGCCGCAATCGAGATCGTTCGTGTGAGCGACGAGCTCGATGACGTCTTGTTTTGTCCACGGGCAGACATTGACGACGGGGGTGCCTACTCGCCGGCAGAATCGCCGTAGCTTACGCATTTCGGCCTCAATCCCAGGTTGGGTGAAGCCATGTCGGTTGATCTTGTTTCCATCGGGAAGGTCTTGGATGAACTCGGGGTACCTCCAGATCGTGAACTCGCCCATACCATTCGCGGTCGTAGTCTTCGAAGCGAACGCATGTTCCTTCAACTCCAACGTGCGGGTGATATAGATGTCGATCCAGTTCTGTGGCAGTCCGTAGCCCATCAGAACCGATCCGGAGTCGCCGAGTGCATCAATAACGACGCCATTACTGAGCTTTATCAAGGTGCGACTCCTTCCTGCATAGGATGAGTGCGGAGTTTCTAACTCGATCATAAGTCAAAAGCTTTATAAACGCAAAAAGATGCCTACAGAAATCAACATCACCGGATGTTATAATAAATTAAGCGTTCAGCAGTCAGCTCTCAGGAGTCAGTAGAGTTGTAAGTAAAGCTGATAGCTGAAACCTGAAAGCCGGAGGCTGAAAATGCTTATCGAATTAAAAAATCTCGAAAATATGCCCGTTGGGTCTTTTGCTGAGCAAACTTTGCTTGGCAAGGTTGATTCGGCGATCATTAGCGCCGAAGAGGCAAAGCTGTTAGGTGTTGTGGTTAAAATTGGCGGATGGTTTCCAAAATATAAAGTTGTTTCTATGCAAGATATTGTCGATATAGATCAAAATGGAGTCGCGGTTCGATCAGAGGATTCATTGGTCGACGAGGACGAAATAGTAAGAATCGCCAAAATTATAAAACAGAAATTCAATTTGATCGGTTTACACGCGAAAAATCAGAAAAATCAAAATCTTGGTCGCATCTCTAACGCATTATTTGAAGTCCAGAGCGGGGATATTATGCGTATCTATGTCAACAATCTTTTTCAGGAAAGAATATTTGAGCGCTCAAGAATTGTTAAAATAGAACCTGATAAGATTGTGATCAAAGACAATCCTGAAGTTCAAGAAAAAATTCCATCCAAGCTGACTAATCTAGCAGTGACCCAAAAGGCTGAGACGGCCTGACGCTATTTAGTAGTTTTTCTCTTCTCGTGTAGTTCTGTCGCCTGTGCCCACGCTAGGGCATAGAGCTTGCGGTGAGCGTCCGCAATATCTTTTGATTCGATCATTACGCCGAATCTCTCCTTGACAGACATGAAAGACACTTTGTCATCATATATGTAGCACTCGGGCGTTCCGACCATCATTTCTCTGGGAACTATCCTGAGTTCTCGTAAAAAATCCTTTGAATTTTCGGCAAATTTACGTGAAATCGGGTCATCATTGACAATTGCTTTGATATGAATGCCCTTTTCGGTTCGTCTTTTGTAATAATCATCAAAATATTCAAATGAGAAATCATGGGTTACTTGGATATCCAACCAAGATAGAATCTCTGTTTTAGAAGTTAGAGAATCTTCATACATCGCGATAATCCCTTCATCTCCCTCGTAGTATTTGACCTTTGGTTTGTGGGGGATGAGGTTATAAGCACCTTTGAGTTCAGGGAGTATCTGTTTTGCTTCTTCGGCTCTTTGTTTAAATTCTTTGCTTTTGTTCTCTAAAAACGAAATTAACAGTTCAGGATTTTCGGCGACGAAGTGTTTAGTTTTGTCATCGCCAACATAGCTTACAAGACCGTAGGCGATAAGGGATTCTAAGACATCATATGTGGTAGTCCGATTGATTTTCGCCTTGGCGGCAATTTCAGAAACAGGAGCAGAACCAACTTCAATAAGTGCTAGGTAAACTCGTGCTTCCTTTTCGGATAACCCAAATTTTTGTATTGTAGATAAATTCATATATTGTGTGGAAAAGTTTCGACAAAATAATTATATCTCATATTCTAAAACTTGTCAATAGGGTAATTTTCAGGTGTAAAACGCTGGTTTTTTGTCGAAAAGTATTGACAGTGTGGTAATATTGTGTTATATTTTCGCGTCACTTAATAAGTGGAGAAAAAATGACAAAACAATGTAAGCAATGTAGCAAGGAATTCAAAGTCACAGATGCTGACTTAGAATTCTACAAAAAAGTCTCACCGACGATAAGTGGGGAGGTTTTAGAAATTCCCGCACCGACCTTGTGTCCAGAATGCCGGATCCAGCGCCGATTTACGTTTAGAAACGAACGTAAGCTGTATTCGAACAAATGCCACAGTTGTCAGAAGCCGATTGTAACCATATATGCACCAAATTCGCCTTATCAACCATATTGCCAGGCTTGTTGGTATTCGGATAAGTGGGATGGGGTGAGTTTTGCGATGGATTATGAGCCAAATAAGCCATTTTTAGAGCAATTTAAGGATTTAATGCTCAAAGTGCCACGATTGGCGGTAATGTCTCCGAACAACGAAAACTCCGAATATATCAACGGGGCTACCGGCAACAAAGACTGCTATCTGATCTTCGTCTCTGATCACAACGAAAACTGCGCTTATTCAGAAAAAATTCTCAATTGTCTAGATGTTTTTGATTCAACCGATTGCGAAAAATGCGATTATTCGTACCAATTAAATGGTTGCACGGGTTGCTCTAGAAGCCAATATTTGATTGATTGCCACAACACCAACGATTCAAAATTCTGTTTTGACTGTCGAGGTTGCAATGACTGTTTTCTCTGTACTGGACTCAGGCAAAAACAATTCTGTATCGAAAATCAGCAGTTAAGCGAAACAGACTATCGCAAAAGAATTGCTGAACTTGACCCCCATACTCAAAAATCAAATGATGAAAATATGGCGAAACTACTGAAATTGAAGAAAAATATGCCACACTCGTTCATTCATGGAAATAAAAATGAAAACTGTTCGGGCGATTACATCAATAACTGCAAAGACTCTCATGATTGCTATGAATCGCACTATCTTGAAAATGCAAAATTCTCAATCGCCGGAAACCGCGCCAAAGATATTTACGACTGCTATGTGCCGGTTGATGATACAGATTTGGTTTTAGAGTCGGTCTCGATGAGCAATTTACACTCGAGCGCCTTTACCTTTGCTTGCTATAACGGTTGCCGCAATCTCTACTATAGCGAGTACATGGATGGCTGTCATAACTGTTTTGGCTGTTCTGGACTTAAGAAAAAAGAATTCTGCATCTTAAACAAGCAATATACTGAAGAAGAATACAATAAATTAGTTGCCCAAATCATTGAGTCGATGAAGTCCACGGGCGCCTGGGGAGAATATTTTCCGATCTCACTATCGCCATATGGCTATAACGAAACTGTCGCCAATTCGTATTTTCCACTAACGAACGAAGAAGCTTTAAAGATTGGCGGGAAATGGCAGGATCAAGACTTCGCGCCGAATTATGGTGGTGAGTTCTACATTCCGCATGAAAAGATTGAAGAATATGTAAGTTCGGCAAGCGAGTGCGACAAACTTCTCGGTTCAGCAATAAAATGTTCGACAAGCGGCAAGCCGTTTAGAATTACCAAGCAGGAGCTGACATTCTATATGAAGCAGCTTATTCCGATTCCGACTAAACATTATGATGAAAGATTTGCCGAACGACTGGTACTTCGCAACGCCTATAAGGTTTATCATAGAGAATGCATGAACGACGGCTGTACGAATGAGTTTGATACAACTTATGCCGAAGATAGACCGGAAAAGATTCTTTGCGAAAAATGCTATCAGAGAATTGTCAGTTGAAGAGTTCTACCTGCACTTACCAATTAGTCTTGTGAACCAGCTGCAGTCAGTTGTTGCAGTTGTGGTATTTGAGTTTGTTTTTGTATTGCATGTTCCCGTTAGTCTTCCAAACAGCGAGCATGTTCCCGCCGTTGCAGTTGGTCGTGGAGTGGCAGTTCGAGTTGGGGTAACAGTTGCCGTTCTAGTAGCAGTTCTCGTAGGAGTCGTGCTAACTAACGCTGACACTGTGGTAACTGCTGAAGCTGTTCTGGTCGGGGTTGTAGTGATACTGATTGTAGCAGTTGCGGTTGGTGTAGCGGTGGTTGTTGATGTAGTGTTGGAGGTTGGCGTTGGGCTAGCGGTTGCGGCAGTTAAGCTTCTCGTGCAGCTTTTAATCGGTTCTTTTAGATTACTATTCGTCGAAGATACTCTGTACCAGTCGACTGAAACTATATCGCTGTAATCTCGGTTGATTCCTTGCCTTTGCCCTGCCTTGTACCAATACTGGCAAAGCCCACCTGCCATACCTTGAAGCTCGATTTGCTCTGAAGTTCCGGACTTTCTTGATCCGTCCCTAAGCAGAAAATCACCCATTATTTTATCGGGTATTTTTAGTTTGGCTCCATTAGCCAGAGGGCATTGATAAACGTCGTAGTATACAGTGAGTATTGTCTTAAATGGGGGATGGTTGATTTGTGCTCCGGACATCACGCCTGCTCCGACGCTAAAAGTTTTGCCGATAATCTGCTGAACCGAACTGGCTTGCGATGGATCAAGCGTTGAATATGTTTTTTGATATCGGCCTCGGGTTGGAGTGTTGGCAGTCCAGCCGGGTGCGGTAGTACAGGTTCCGAGCCTATATGCTTGATTATATTGGCTTACGCTAATAGCCGGCGCTTGGTATCTGGAGACTCCGACTTGTGCTCTAGCGGTTCCCGAGGCGCTGCAGCTTACCATGAGCTCTGACGATGTACCAACTCTTCTCGTAAAATCGATTCTGTAGTATCTATTTACCCGCGCAAGGTTCACGGCAGTCGCTGATGCCGTATCGGCGTTGTAATTTAATTTTCCAAGATTGATCTCTCGGGTTGATCCATTTCCATCTACATTGTATAGGTTGATTATTATATCTTCTGGTAAATCGGCGTTGTTATATAAGCCATTACCGAAAAAAGATACATATGTGGCGGTAGCGTGAAAAGCGTCTTTGCCTAAATTATATTCAACTGGCATGCCTTGTATCTTGGATAATACGTTACTGGGGAGGGAGCCGAGAGTTGTATAGTTTCCAGTTATAGAAATTGATGTATCGGGGCCGGACCCATTGCTGGTAATTCTATAATTTTCACCTGCCACGCAGGTGCTCGGAGTCATTGGCGGAGAATAGTGTGTCGCGGTATCGGCGGAAATCTTACCAGAAAGAACTAGATAAGCTATTGAACCTATTAATACAGCAAAAACTGCTACCGAAAGAACAGCCAATCTCTTGTTGTTTTTGATTTTTGACCAAAACACCATATCCCCCCTGTGAGATTTAGATCTAATAGTTATATTTAATCACTTGCCGGAGCTATCTGCAATTGTTGTAAAAAGTTGATATTATCAGATCATGCAAACTGTTTTGATCTGGGCGAGTAATGTTTTTGTTTTTTCCTCATATCTTGTTTATGAGTGGGGAATAGTTAAGGGTAAAATAAAGCCTCACAGGACAACGCGACTTGTGCTGGCCATTATTATCGTAATGGGATTTTTGGCTGTATTAAAACAAGACAATCCAGCAGTTGCATGGTTTTTGGGGATTTGCGCCGTTCAGTCTGTTGTCGTTTTGTTTATGAGCATTAAAAAAGGAATGGGTGGCTGGGCGAAGACAGACATTTTTTGTCTTGTTATTGCAGCTCTTGGAATAATTTTATGGAGGGTGACCAATAATCCGGCCTTGGCGCTTTATGCCTCGGTTACTGCCGACGCATTTGGTATGATCCCGACTTTGATCAAAACCTATCGTTTTCCGGATACGGAATTTTGGCTGGCGACGGCGTTTGATCTCTCGGCTATAACTTTGACCTTATTTGCCGTCCGAAATGGCGGATTCAACGAATATCTGTATCCGTCATATCTATTCGTCGTAGAGACGCTAGTTTTTATTTTTATATTAAGACCGAAGCTGGTTCACAAAACGAACTAAACCTGTTAGAATTCGACCTATGAGTTTATCAATTGGAATTGTAGGACTGCCGAATGTGGGGAAATCGACGCTGTTAACGCGATGCTTAAATCTGAGCTTGCGGAGGCGGCAAATTTTGCGTTTACAACAATTGATCCAAACGTCGGAATTGTTGAGGTTCCAGATGCTCGTTTAAATGCTCTAGCCGAAGTCGAAAAATCGGAGCGAATCGTAAATGCCACCGTTAAATTTATCGATATCGCCGGAATTATTGCCGGGGCGCACAAAGGCGAGGGATTGGGCAACAAGTTCTTGGCTAATATTAGAGAAGTCGATGCAATCGCGATGGTAGTTCGAACATTTGAAAACAAAGATGTGATGCATGTGTCGGGGGATTTTAACCCGAAAGATGATATTGAAACGATTATGACTGAGTTGGTTTTGGCCGATATGGAAACGCTCGAAAAGAGAATGCCTGCAGCCGAAAAAGAGGTTCGTGCAGGCGACAAATTTGCGGCCATCAAGCTTGCAGCCTACAAAAAAGTGCAGGCACAATTTGATCCGCCAGCTGGCGGATTCCCACGACCCGCAATCGAGGCTGATTTGTCAGACGAGGAGAAGGATTTACTGAAGGAAGCGAATTTCTTAACTTTGAAACCATTTTTATATATTTTCAATGTTTCCGAAGATAAGGTAGGCGAGCACCCTGCTGACGTAATAGAGTCGTATGAACTTGAAGACTTGGTCAAGGACTATGAGGCAACAGTAATATCGGCGAAGATTGAGTCGGAGCTGAATTCTTTGCCAGAGGCTGATCGTGAAGAGTATCTGAAAGATTTGGGATTAGAAGAGCCGGGACTGAACAGACTGATACGCTCGGCATATAAAACTCTTGGTTTAGTATCATTTTTTACTGCAGGAGTGATGGAGGCTAGGGCGTGGACAATCGACGAAGGCGATACTGCACCACGCGCGGCGGGTAAAATTCACAACGATTTTGAAAAAAAATTCATCAAGGCTGAAGTTGTTAATTTCAACGACTTTGTCGAACTGGGGGGCTGGACTAAAAGCAAAGAAGCGGGCAAGGTTCGACTAGAGGGAAAAACGTATATAGTTAAGGAAGCAGATGTTGTATATATTCACCATGGGTGAATATAGAATTTCCCAATTAACAAATCCGAATGTCGAAAAAATGTCCTAAATATTCAATGTCAAAATTCTAAACATTTAGTTATTTTTTCATTGATTGTCCATTCTTAATTTAAGAATTTTGATTGTCATTGTCCTGTGATATAATTGCTCTAGATATACGCAAGGAGGACAAATGCCAATTACAATCGGAGGAGGACCAGAAGGTCCACAACCACCAGAAGCTACTGGTGACCAAATACCTATTATAGTTAACCGACCTGACGCTGTTGAGCAAGCTGCGCCAGCTAGGTCGGTCGATGGATTGAGGGTTGAAACGAGTGCTGGCTCTGATGAGTCAGGGCCTTTTCCAGTGGGAGCTGCATCTGCTGAGCCAGCCTCGGGGGTTGATACAGTTAGAACAGGTATCGCTGGCGCAGAAACTCAAACAACAGCCGATGGCGTAGTGACAGAGCCTAGTGTAGTTACAGCGGACAGACCAGATGCTCAGGCTGCAAATGCGATTGCAGGTGTGGGAACAGCTGATGGCTCGACAAACTTAACTGGTGCGGCAGACCTAGAGAGAATTTTAAATGCTGTCCCTCCAGCCGATGCAACGGTGATCGGCCCAGAAGGTGTTGAGCCTCCTGCCCCAGCGCCAGCCGAAGAGCCAAAACCTGCTTCTGCAGTACCAGAACCGACGGCCACAGGCGAATTTCAACCAGTACCAGTAGTTACTTATCCAGAAGCAGGACGACCTTTGCCACCACCAGAACTATCAGATAAGTCAACGTTGACGTCCTTTTCGGCTCAACCCGCAGAACCCAGCAGGGCCAGAGCGATGGTTCAAGAGGGTGCGGCTAGAAGGGACCAGGTAGACCAAAAATCTGCAGAGTCGCTAGTCGGTGGTCAAACTGAAATAACTCCGAGACCGGAGATTGATAATCCGGACCAGTATACTCAAGCTTTTTTGGATGTTAAACCAGATTCCGTTGCCAAAGAGCTTGCTTCGCATGTCCTTATGGCGCAAGCTCAAGTAAGGGGCTTTATAGATCAGGGTAGGCCAATGGCCATTGTTGCTCAATTTGTTTCCGATGCCCGATTGTTGCTCGATCTTCCAGAAGCTAGCGGTGGTGCGGGAGAGGCTCAATAATGTCTGTTGTTCAGATTCTCTACATTATTCTGGGCGCCTCAATTGTTATCATAACAGTTACGATCGTTTGGTTGGCAAATGAAACAATCGGACTGATCAAGTCTTTGCGCAGATCAAGTGAAAATACCGAAGTCGTCACTCGCGAACTCAAAGAGAAAGTGCTCGTTGTTTCCGAAGCGCTAGATCGTGCTGGCACTGCTGCGAGTACCTTGATTGGATTATTTGAAGATGGCATGGAGGCGATTAAGGAGCGACGCGATCAGGTTGTTAATGCCATCAGTGTAGTAGCTGGAACGGGAAAATATATTTCAAAGAAGAAGGAAGAAGCGGCGCGAGAAGACAGAGAGGAGTCGTCAGCTATCAGCAATCAGCCATCAGTTTCCGATAAAAATGGAAAAGATGTGGCTGAAAGTGATAATGAAAAGGAAGAAACATCCGATACCAAAAAATCCAAAGAGAAGGAAGAAAAGAAGAAATAGTCAAACATAAGTTATGGCTCTGGGTCGGTTTGTTTGTTTTATTGATCGCGGCAGTCGCCGTATTTTTTGTGTTGCGCGGATTAAACAATGACACGGCGGCAATCAATCAACAGAAATCCGAGCTGCCGAGTGCGATTGCGCCAACTCCAGAATTAACGACGCGGAATTCAGATGTTGCGATTACACCGATTCCAACAGAATTAAACCTCAAGGTTCCATTTACTTCTCAGGCGCCCACGGGCAACTGGGATCGTCAGCACGAGGAGAATTGTGAAGAAGCATCGATGCTAATGGCCAATAGATATTTTCAAAATAAAACAATTGATAGTTCTGCTGACGCAGAAGCCGGAATGGCACAACTGGTTGAGTGGGAAAACCAAAACCTTGGAGTTTCTGACTCAATGACTGCAGAACAAACGGCAAAGGGAGTGATGAATTTTTTAAATCTAAACGTGAAATTGGTTGACGATCCAACGGTTGATCAGATAAAAAATGCAATTGCGGACAATCAATTAGTTCTCGTTCCAGCCGCTGGGCGATTGGTTGGTAATCCTTTTTATACTTCTCCGGGGCCGCTTTATCATATGCTTTTAATTAAGGGTTACACCGAAACACAATTTATAACTAATGACCCAGGGACCAAGCGTGGGGAGAATTATCCATACGGATTTAATGTGATTTTAGACGCCAACCATGACTGGAATGACGGGGATGTAAATAACGGTTCTCACACAGTAGTTTTTGTTTCTAAATAATTGATCAAAAAACAGTCAATCTGCAAGGGGTTTTGGATTGACAGAGGCCTATTTTTCAGGTATAAAACACATATCGCGCCACGCACCAATCACTGGAGGCCGTGATGCCATCGCAGAAGAAGATGAAGCGAGAGCCGACAGCAAGAGAGAGACGGGAAGCCGAAGGGATACCTTATCCATACAGTGCTCACTGTGAGGGTAATCCCAGTCAGTTCGTCACCGACAGTGGTCATCCATACGACTCGCTACTGTGTTGCAGGGCGAAGTGTACGAAGACTGGCGGCTGCGGAAATACTGCGGCGACCCGGGGCAACAGGGGCGTACGTCTGAATCACCAGTAGTAGCAGTGCTGAGTAACTGACGTAGATTCACTGACGGGTATCAAGTGGTGCGATACAGGGCAAGCAACTTACGCGGACGAACACTAGTGGTCTGCGCAAGGGACTTGCCCTTTTTTTTATAGCAATTGGCGCCTATCTTCGGATCGTTCATTCGAGGAGCAATTCGATTGATCGAAGTTCAATTTTATGGTATAAATTCATAGAATAATTAAGGTTAATTCGGCGATTCCACCTCGCCGAAGCATCGTCTACCTGCCCGCAGACGCTTAAGCGTCAGCTTATGCAGGCGGGGTGGTTAGGCATTCGAGGGTGGTACCTCGAATATTGTAGCGAGGCCTCGAAAATTAAAAAATAGCTGAAGGCCCCATCGTCTAGTGGTTAGGACATCAGGTTCTCATCCTGAAAACCGGAGTTCGACTCTCCGTGGGGTCACCAGCTATTTTTTAATTAAATCAAATGAGCGAGATTTGCGGTGCCGCCCGCAAAAAAGTAAACTAAATTTTCGAGTGCCGCCTCGAAAATCCCGCGTGAGGTCACCAGCTATTTTTTTAATTAATTTTGCTATACTTAAATTATGAAACAACAAAAAAGAATATCATCTGGTCTGCTCCTGCTTGTTCTAGGCGGAGCAATGACGTATCTTGGGAGCAGTTTTGTCCCGACAGCTTCTGCAGATACCTTGATTGACCCGAGCACGATAGTCATGACAAAGGTTGTGTTTATTGTGGGAACAATTCTGGTTTTGGTCTCATTCGTAATCTTGGCGCTTTCCACCATCGCGACGACAAAAGAATAGGCCTAAAGAGAAAATATATAGAACCAGAAGCCGGTTTTTGCCGGTATTTTATTTGTTTTGGTCAAGTCAATTTTGGTGAGGCCTATGCCATTTGAGGTTTGTTTGAGTAGATATACATCCTTTGAGGCTTTATTTTGACTGAGTAATTCGCCTAGTGAAAATAATCCAGTCTGGTTCTTATCTGAAAAGTCATATTTAAGATCGCCAATTGAAGTTTCATTATCGGATGAATTATAAAGAGCGTTCCAGCCCCGACCGGCGATGAGCGTCGAAGGTGAGCTGGGTTCGGATATGATTATAGTTTGTGATGTTCTAGAGGGATTGAATACATAAGTTGTAGCCTGATGGCTGAAAATTGCCGATTTTTTGGAAGTGGGAGTTATTTTCGTCCATTTTCCAGAAAGCATTTGCATCGCAGTCATATTCTTTGAGGACAAGATATTGCTAGAGATGTCATTTGTACTGCCAAATACATTCCAGCTGCTCTTAATCGTTGTTTGATTTCCAGTAAGTGTTGGAGTTGCGGGCTGGGTTGTCTGTGTCAGACTGGGGGCTGGGGAGGCAAATTGCCTTGTGGCCGGAGTTAGACTAAGGCTTGGCGACGCGGTTGCGCTCGCCGTTGACGAAGCACTGGCAGTCGAGTTTGCATTTATTGTTGTCATCGTGACTGGTCTAAGGTTGAATTCTTCTACCGAAAAACCTCGGATACTAATACTACTATTTCCAGTACATTTAAAGAAGAAATAGCTTTCTGGATGATCGAATTTTGGAGCGGAATAAGCAGTAAAGCTGGTTTGGTCGGGTGAGAATTCGATTGCTTTTGACTCTATGACGTTGCCCGATGCGCTATCCTTGAGAAAACCGAATTGGGCATTTACGCCTTGGCTTATATTCTCATTTACATATGAAATTTGTAATTTATAGAATTTGCCACCAAGTAAAGGTGTCTTTTGGCTTAATTTTGCAAATTCTCCCTCGGCTTTTCCGCAGACAATATTGATAGTTTCGCCAGATTGACCGACTGTCGAATTGGAATCTGAGGAAATAAATGACCATGCCTTATCGTCAAAGGCTTGTTGGTCAAATTGACTGTTTGTAAGCATCTCTTTGCCTTGAGGGGTGCTGATCTCGGTGTCGGCAGAGATAAGCTCGACGATTTTTGGCGACAGAAAGAGTATCGCTGCTAACGTCAAAACAACGAGAATATACAGTGGGAGATTCTTCCTTAACATACTTAATCAAGCAGTGTAAATTTAACTATTGTTGCCGATGTGAAGCGTCGTTAAATTTCTACTGCTTGGCCTCCTTAAACAACTTAATTATACAGCAAGGAAGTTTAGTATTAAAGGATTTTACAGGGGTTGATTTTAGATTGTTTAAAGAATAGAATTTTTACAACTTCGAGCCGTTTCAATCCGCAGCAGGAGGGTTACCATGTATTGCGAAGTTGTTGCAGAAGTACAACCCGGAGCGGTGCAGGCGAGGACTGTGCTGGGAGAGCTGCTCAGGATTCCGTGGAAGGTGTCCAGCTACCTTCGCGAACACCTGAAGGCGAAGTCTGTGGTGTGCTTTCTGGCCACGAAATGCGCAGCTGGTCTCGTGGCCTCGCGGGTGGTTCGCGTAGTGGGATCCGTGGAAGGTTACGAACAGGGAGGAGTCGTGGTTGTTGAGGTTCCCAACATCGCCGGGCATCGGTCTATCACGACCCTCCGCGGTCGCACCTATGCAGGGTCGGATGTCGCCCCGAACGTAGTGATCGAGGGTGAAGCGATGCTGGCTGTAGCTCGCATGGTAGGATTTCGCAGCGGCTTGTGGCTGTTCGGGTTCTACCTCAAGTCGGCAAGCGGTGGACGCTACGTCGTAAACGATCCACTGCAGATACGTACCTTGTTCAATCGGCGACCCGTCGCAACCACAGTCTGAAACGGCTCTCGAAGGCCAGTCTCATGGGCGTCTCGCCAACGGCGGGGCGCCCACTGTCCTTTTGTTGAATAAATCCTTCTAAATTGCTAAAGTTAAGCCATGAAACTATCTAAAACATTTACCAAAACTACTAAAGACGCTCCAAGAGATGCTCACGCCGCGAGTCATAAATTTCTACTTCAGGCGGGATTTATAAAAGAATCAGTTGCAGGTAGATATTATTTTTTGCCTCTAGGAATGCGGGTTAGGGATAAGATCGTCAAAGTGATCGAAGAAGAGATGGATAAATCTGGTGCATTAAAAATGATTACACCGGTATTACATCCTCTAGAACTCTGGAAAGAAACAAGTCGTACCGAATCGGTTGGTTTTGAGCTGATGACGATCAAAGACCAGCGCGGTAGCGCATTTGCACTGGGTGGTACAGCGGAAGAGATGTTTGTTGATCTTGTCAGGCAGTACAGCGTCAGTTATAAAGATCTTCCTTTTAATATTTATCAATTTTCACAGAAGTTCAGGGATGAAAAAAGAGCTCGTGGCGGGTTGTTGAGGGTGAGGGAGTTCTTGATGAAGGACGCATACTCTTTTCACGCCGACGAAGAAGACTTTAAAAAAGAATATAAGAAAATGTGGATCGCATACTCACATATTTTCGATCGACTTGGTCTTAAAAGCGTCCCAGTCGAAGCAGATAATGGCTATATCGGCGGAGATTATTGCCATGAATTCATTGTAGAGGCCGAAGAAGGAGAAAGCAGATTTTTGATAACGGAAGATGGGGGTTATGCTGCGCATGAAGATGTAGCTAAATTTACCAAAGAAGAGAAAAATCTCGATGAAGAATTGAAAGATTTGCAAGAAATTGACGCCGAACGTGGCACAACCATGGAAGATGGTGTCAATTTTCACAAGATGCCACTCTGGCAGCAGATTAAGGATGTTTTATTTGTCGATAATAAAGGGAAATTGATCTTAGCGATCATTCGGGGTGATCTTGATGTGAATGAAACTAAGCTGATGCATTTAACAGATTCTATTGAGTTAAGGCATGCTTCCGAAGAGGAAATCAGAAAATTAGGGAGCGAGCCGGGGTTTATCTCTCCTGTTAAAATTGATGAAAATGTGATTGTGGTGGCCGATGATTCATTGCGAACAATCAAAAACGCTTATGGTGGCGCCAACAAAAAGAATAAGGATTTATTAAATATTAATATAGATCGTGACTACAAACCCCAAATTGAAGGGGATATCGCTATGGCCCAAAAAGGTTTCTTGAGCGAGTCTGGCAAAGCCTTGGCCGAGAGCCGTGGTATTGAAGTGGGTAATATTTTTCAACTGGGCCATCATTACAGTAAGAGAATGAAAGCTTACTTTACTGATCAAGACGGAAAAGACAAGCTGTATTATATGGGTTGCTATGGCCTTGGCGTGGACAGAACTATGGCTACAGTTGTTGAAAAGTATCATGACGAGAAGGGCATGATCTGGCCAGAAATAATCTCTCCATTTAAATATCACTTGATCGCACTAGGCGAAAAAAATCAGCAAAAAGCGGAAAAACTTTACAATGAATTGACCGAAAAGGGAGTCGAAGTGCTATACGATGACCGTGACCTTTCGGCAGGTGAGAAGTTTGCCGACGCTGATCTGATCGGAATTACAAATAGACTTGTCATCTCAGATAAAACAGGCGATAAAATAGAACTCAAAAAACGAAACGAAAAAGAATCGGACCTGATCTCTCAGAGCGACTTGGTTTAAGTGGCTTTGCCGGTTGCCCAACCCCAGAACTTAGTCAGTAGGTCCTCATCAGCCCCTGCGTGGATATTGTATGGTGTGTGTTCGCTTCCTCCTCCGGCTCCACCACTTCCTGTATCGTAGTAGCTTCCGCTTGTCTGTTCGTCGATGTCAGTTTCTAAATTCTGACCGGAATTTTTGAATCTTTCGTTCATCGCCTCAGAGAAGGCTTTTGCGCTTCCAAACAATGGCCCCAACTCTGGAATTGCTGCGAGTTTATCGATGAGTTCCGAGGCGGTTATATTTGTCGGATCGATCCCATGTTCTTGCATTATTTCCTCGCGAGTTTTGCCGAGCTTGCTTGTTACGAAATTGATCATAACTTCGGGGCTCTGAATATGTTGAGTTCTGGAGCGCATAAAACTTTCCGTGTTGCTATCCGCTCTTAGGAAATAGGTAACATAGTCAGCCAAGACTTCTTCGGCGACTGCCATTCTCTCGTCGGCTTGTTGCTCGGGCGGCATTTCCGCCATGAGCTGAAATCTTTTTTGGATGTATGATCTGAAAAGTGGGGAGTTGCTCTGCGGATCTCCAACGATTCTTGCAACCTCTCTTAATTCTGGATAATCAGCTAATTTGTTGAAGTCTGCCTCGCTCTGACTTTTAGCGGCTATCAGAAAGAGGTTATAAACATTTACAGGCCAAATACCCGGCCTTGCTATTCCGTGAGCCATTTCATGAAGGAGGTTGAATGATTGTCCGTCTTTGCCGTCATTGAAGAATTTTTCATAGAAGTAATAAACTGGTCTGCCATTTACAATGTCGCAAGAAGAAACGATTTCTGTTGTCGGAAATGAGCATCCATCGAGCTCCCGACCTGGTTGTTTTTGAATAACAATATTGCCTTCTAGAAATGCCTGAATCACCTCGGCAGACATTTTATTATTCATAACTAGGGCAAAAACTGTCTCGCGCATTGCATCTATAGCGCGATCGCATTTCTCGGGAGTAAGGTTGGGTAACTGAGTTTTTAGCTGTTCAACAAAAGGTCCAACAATTGCTGTTTCTAGTGCCAATATCTCTTGAGCTAGTTCTTCTGCGGTCGCGAACTTGAAGAGATCGTCCTGCTCTTGTTTGTGCTGGAAATATTCCTGAATAGATGCTGGCGTCACTGGAGCGTCTTCAGTTGCAGATTTAAATAATTCCGCCATCATTTTTGGCTCCGTCGATGATTGCTGGGCAAACGTTCGGGCTTCGGCGACACCTGCCCCCGTCATTTCTCGAAACCATTGGGGCTGTTCTTGCTGCCTCTCGGCATTTTCCGCTGGCGATTCAGCTGTTGGTGCATCGGCTGAATTCTCGGCGACTGGTGCTCCAATTACAGGTTCAATCGGCGGGTCGTTTTGCGACATCTCAGTTGCGGGCGGTGCGGGTGTATCCGCTGTAGCCGGCGGAGTATTTTCAGTAGAATCCAGTTCTTCTAATTGTTCTGGAGATGGCATTCGAATTTCACCGCCTGGTTCGGTCATATCATTCCTCTTTATTATTTCGTTTGGCTGGGTGTCGCAACAGATAGATCAATCGTGGGTGCTTTACCAGTTAGAGCGTTTTGGATAGTTTCTGATATTTGATCTTCAACCACTTTGGCCGCCTCGTCTGGCCCTGATTTGAGCTTTTCTTCATTAATACCTTTTTTCTGTATAGTTTCGATTGTCTCTACGACATCATTTCCATGTTTTGCCAGCTTTTCAATGTCTTGCGGATCTAGGTCACCATCTGTTTTGATCATTGCCCCCGGATGATATTTGCCAATTTCTTGCCCAATTTCTTTCAGCTTTTCTGGGGATGCCTTAGAAATATCAGTTAGTGAGTTTTGAATAGAGCTCTTTATCGCTGTTAGATTCATTGTGTCATCACCCTTGAGATTTTGGGCTAATTTCTCAGTTATAGATTTGCCTACAGCAACTTTACTTTCAGAAATCATACCAGCCACATTTGTGATCAGATTATTCGACAGGTCGCGGTTAACGAAACCCTCTCGCAGCATAGCGACGTTTTCGTGAGAGATATTTCCACCCGGTACATAACTTTTCACATCCTTGATGTCGAGCTGTGGGTTTTGACTGATTGCATTTGCAGTCTGGGGGTTAACACCGTCTTTCTGAAGGGTCTTAGAGATTGTGCTCTGGGACTGCCTCATAATATCGCCGAGTCTTTGCAGAAAATACATTCCGTTGTTATCGAATGTGTTTGAATCAGCATTCTTCATGTTGGAAATGATGCTTTGAGTAATGATTGGCGGTGGCGGAGGGATGATTTTGACATCTTTAGCAACATCAGAAAATTGTCTTGCGATGTCTTTAAACCCTGTTGCATAGTCGAGGTGGTCTTGGCTTAGTAGCTGTTTTGCGCTAGAAGGGTTAACTACAGGAGCGTCTTTTAAGGCCATCGCTCGTTCGTAAACATTGTCAGCATTTTGTTTAAAGTTGGCGGTTAAGTCAGCTTTCGTAATAAGGTTGTCTTGAAGCGCCTTTTTGACGATATTTAATGGCATAATATCTAGCATACCTTTTTTGGCCAGCAATTTTACTGCTTCAGGGTTAGCGATACGGTCCTGATCTATCACTTGCGCTAATCGAAATATTTGTCTGGCCGAATCAGCCCTAATTGCGGCGCCGTCTGCGTTGAGGACTTGTCCATTTTTGCGTCTGAGCTCCTCGATGGCGGTATCATCCTTCCAGAGCTGTATATTGGAGTGAGTGATTGACTTTCTGATCGTGTCAGGCGAGAGATCTTCGACTGATTTTACAAGTAGCTCTGTCGGGCGACTAGAGTTTGTTCTAAATGCATTTTCGGCAACTTGCGTGATCAGTGGCAAGTTTTGGTTTGTTTTAGTATTGATTGTGTTTAATAACTGTTCGGAGCTGTTTGATTTTAGGCTTGTCCTTTCCATGGTTTTATCAATTTCTTCGGTGTTTTTAGATCTTAGGAATCTGTTGGTCGCGCTGGCGATTATGCCTTGTGCTTCTTTGCTCTGGAGATTTTTCTCGGTTGGGGACATTGCTTCACTTGTTTTGGCAGATCCCTTGGTGTTGACGAATTTATCCAGTCCGAGATTCGCCCCAAAATCGGTTTTGGCTAATGAAACAGTCAATTTTTTAAAATCTGACTCGATTGTAAACGGTAGGCGAATCAGAAAAGCCAAAATGGTAGTTTTGAAAAGCAGCAAAACTAGGAAGGTTGCTCCCGTGACTGAAGCATTTTGAGTAACGGAGTTGATGACGAAGAAGACAAAATTCACGATTATTGGGTAAAACAGCACAATCAGAAGCAGTGACCACCATTTTTTCATGATTATTTGAGTTTGCGGCAACACCAAAGAGATAAATGCGATTGGAGCGCTGATTGTGAGCAATCCTACAACTAATGGTCGTAATGCCATTACGTATTCAAAGACAAATGCAACGATAGATGTAATGCCCAGAATGATCGTTCCCAGTATCCCCGTGATGAAGCTTGGGTTGTTGGAGTATCCGATGATTGCTGAGCCAGTTCTGAAAACCATCGAAATCGAGCCAAAATCAGTTGTTCCAGCAGTTGCGCTAGCGCCGCCGGCTGAGGTCAGGTTGCCACCAAAAATATTAAGCATCGGGTTTAATGCATTGTATGGTGAAAAGATCTTAAGTTGATACAGGATATCCACGAACCTAGAGAGGAGCAAGACGATCGTGAGCGAGAAGAATCCGAGAAGGATCCCGATGATTAGATTTGGCAATACTTTCTTAATTGCGTAGGTATTTACATCGATATGCAGAATATTGGCAAATGCTACGACGAGCAGGATAGCGATTGCGATAATCACGATAATTCCTCTAGTGATTCCAAAACCGGCATTGATCCATCCCGCCCCAGTCGTATCGTTGATTGTGTTAGAAAGTTCGCTTAGCTGCCCACCGTAAAAGCCGCTAGTTGCACTTTTTTCGCCATATATATTTTCCCCCGAGCTTGACCATCCACCGGTTAGGCTGCACTTTCCATCTGCGGGCTCTGCTTTGGCCCCTTTGTTAAAGTTTGCCATTGCAACATTTTGAATTGTGCAGGTCACATTGCTGGCAAAATCCGCTGTTGAGATCGAGACGACGTTAATTATCGCGCAAATACCTTCTTTGAAGATATTTTTTTTGTCCATATCAAAAAGATTAGAGCAGACTTCTTCGGCAGTAGTGGCGCTGATTGTGGTGCTCATTGCTGGACTCGGCGGATCATCATTCCAGTTTTTGATGTCACCGTTAAATGATGCTGCAAAAACCGGCGTAAGAAAACTTAAGCTCAAAATTGTTGCTGAAATAAGAAGTAGTATTTTTTTCATTTAATCAAAGGCTATATGAATTGATGGAACAGTCGGGGAGTCTGAAATGCCCCCGTCACTTTCTGGATTGGCATAAGTCGAATTCACGAGATTTGTTAGTTGATCCTTAACTCCTGGCCCAGTTTTGGCGAGGTTGGCCGAATTATATTTAGAGTTGATTTGAATTGTTCGTGGCAAAAGGCTTGCGTCTGAATCATTATCGACACTATTCTCCTTGTTGTAGGAAATGACTTCATCGGCTATTTCCGCGACTTTTTCTTGGGCCAGAGCTGGTCCAGCGGTCGCAATATTAGATAGTTTGAATTCGCCGGGGCTAAAGACATCATAATATTTACCCTTAATCTGGCTTTCGATAAGCGGATAATATCCCTCTGCACATATAAGCTCTGGGTTATTGCCAGCAAGCAGGGATGACCAGTCGAAATTCACATCCAATACTATGGGAATATCAATGATCTTACTTTTGGTGTTTGGATCAGTGCACTTAATTCTATCAACTTCGGTAACGTCAAATTCATAGGGCTGATTCTCGTATAGGTAAGTTGAATTTGCCCCTAGGTAATGAAATCTGACCCATGTATGTTTTTTGCTTAGGTTTGCCTGAGTGCTTAACGATTCAATGCCTATGTCGCCGTTTTGGATACTCGTCATACTTGATGGATCATCGTAGCCAACATTTCCTGATGCTACGGCCGTTTTTATGGTGGAGATTTGCGCTGCTTGTGCGGGGTCTGCTTTGTTTGTCTTGGCTTTGCGTGCGAATATTGCGACAACCATCATGACAATAAAAAATATAATAAGTATACCGAGAATAATTAGGGCGATTATCCAGCCACCGGATAATGTGCCAGCTGCCGCAGCTTCTCCCTCAACAACTGCAGTTTCTACCGCTGCGGCCTCGCCAGCGACTGCCTCGGCTTCGGCGGTCGCCGTTGCAGTTTCTGCCGCTCCGCCTTCGGCTACTCCTGCTTCTGCGGTGCCAGCCTCAGTGGCTTCGCTCTCGGCAGCTGCTTCTCCCGATCCTTCGGCTTCCGGTTCGGGTTCATCTGCAGTTTGAGTGTCAGTATCTCCCTCGGATTCTTCCCCGGGCTCTTCTCCAGCCTCATCTGGTTCCTCGTCAGCTTCGGCCGATTGCTCTTCCGCATCTTCTCCTTCGCCGGCCTGTTCGTCATCAGCTTCATCGGGCTTTTCCTCGCCTTCTTCATCGGGTTTTTCTTGCTCTGGCTGATCCTTGTCGTTGTTGGGCTCCTGTTCTGATTGTTGCTCTGGTTCTTGTTGTTGATCGTCTACCTCTTCGGGTTCCGTTTCTCGAGCAGGCTGCTCAATTTCGGGGACTTCGCTTGGCTCTTCGGTTTGGTCGGATTCTTTATTTTGTTGTGCTTGTTGTGCCGATCCGTCTTGGTCCGAATTTGGGCGAGGTTCATCGGGGTGTTTGGTCTCTTCAGTTTTGGGAGTATTGTTGCGAGTTTCCTGTGGGGTCGTATCGGCTGCACCTGACTTTTCGGGAGTGATATTTGTCTGAGAAGGGTTACTCTCAATTTTCTTGTCAAATTTAAATATATCCCCAGATTGACTATGGGTGCTTGGGTTACCAACCGATGTATCGGCGAAATCATTTGGTTTTGATTTATCTATAATCTTATTGTTTTGGGACATAATCCTGAGGTTTAATTATTTGTTCAAAAAGCTCATTTATTATCATGATCGAGGAGAGTTGGACGGTCTCAAATATCTCTTCTGTTTTTGTGCTTAATACGATTTCGCTTACTTTGCGAATTATTTCTTGAGTTAATTCTTCTTTTTTTTCTTTCGGCGCTTTTTGCCATGTTTGCGGATATTCAAGCTCAAAGTGGTCGTTGCAAATTATTGTAATCAATTCATCCATCTGTTCAATATCGAGTTTTGAAATCAGGGGAATTTTGGTTTCTTTCCGCACAATCATGCGCTCTGACAAGTCTTGGCAAAAAAAACATAATTCGGAAACATCGATGTTCCTTTTCAAAATTAATGCAGACCTAATTTTAATTTGTAATGGATCGGTATAAATTGGCATTTCTCCTCCTAATATCCTCGGCTGGCGAGAACATCGGCTCCGTTATTGACATGCATTGCGACTTTTTCATCAATGTTTTCTGGCTTAACAGGAATATAGTTAGAGATAGTTTTTTTAGCGTTAGTTATCATTTCCGGGGAGATTGTTGAATCAATTCCGAGCGATCCTTTAACGACTTGCTCGCAGGCGACCTTAATTTCAGGGATAGCTTGTGGATTCGCGGCAACTTTATTAGTCATGTGCTCGGCATAACGTTGTGTCTGTTGGGCAATATCAGTATTGGCCATAACCACAATTTTGCCGATCTGGTGTGAGGCGAGATTATCGAATTCTTTGCTCAATTCGGCTGCAATCGCCTTATCGCTAATTTGGCCAACCGTTGTTTCTTTAACACCACCTAGTTGGGCGACTCCGGCTTTCCTTATATCGCCAAGCGATTTCTTCACTTGCTCATCGTCTTTGCCTGCACGTTTTAGTAACCATTCAATCTGACCAACTGAAGAATCTGAGGCATGATCAATTTGCTGGATATGCGTCGCGTCTAGACCTAAGGCAGCCGCGCGACTTGATATTTGACTTAGGTTTTTCACATTCAGCCCTCCTCTTTGCAGGCCAACCAGCTCTCTGAGGTATCCTGCAACTCGTTCGTCTGTTGCCCCTGCCGCTGGTCTTGTCTCATCCTCTTCATCCTCGATCGCTCCGGAGCCTGCCCCTGGCCTGTTACGATTCTCTCCCATCATATCAGACATCATGTCTTGCCTGAATCTATCACGATTCACCCGTCGTCTAAAAGCGCTCTGAGTCTCGTCAGGTAGAGGCTGGCCCTGGGCATCATCGCGACCAGCCCAGCTCAGGGAGGTTCGGCGTTGTTCCCGTAAGAGTTTTCTTTGGATATGCTCAAGTTCTTTTGCCTCGCTGTCTGAAAGCCCTGGGAATGCTCGTCTAAATATTTCCGAGCCTTCTGCGGAAGTATCTGCTTCTTCAATTCTTTCTATTGCTCGTTGCGCGGCGTTTTGATTTTCCAGGTTCTGACCTGCCTCATCTAGATCGTTATAGGCCTCTCCTCGTTCGCGCAAATTCGCGTCTCTTTCTAATCGCGCGACTTTACGCATTAATGCTGGCCAATTAACGTGTTCTTTGAGTTGATCAGGATCATCCATGTTTTCGGTATCTGCCTTTAAGATATCTCCCCGATAAGACTGTTGCGCATAACGTCCTCGCAAGGCCTCTGCTTGTTGTCCCAGTCCGTATAACAGAACCTTTTGAGAGGTTTTTTCTCCCTTGGCTTTTTCGACTTCCCCGCGATTTTTTAGTGCGATTGAAACTCCCATTGGCATGGTGAGTATAGATGCGACGGTCATGTTTGTTCGATATCTAGGATCGTATTGTCGAAATCCTTTCATGGATCCCGAGGCATATTCTTCTTTAAACAGTCGTCTGGCTAGCGCATCGTTGCCGCGCACCGAGATGAGATCTTCATTAACCGCTGCTCGGGCAGCAGCGTTTTGCCTGGCTGCGCTGAGCCTTCTGAAGTTCTCTCCTGCTGCACCAGTTTGGGAGGCAAGAGTAGTGCGTTTGGAATTAGTTAAGGTTTGCAGTTCTCGTTTGTTTAGTTCCCTTCCGTCTCTTGCGCCTTGAAGTGCTCCTAGGGCTCTGTTTCTTGCTCCTTTCATTAGGCCTTTATTACTATCGTAAAGCCTCGTGGCTTTGCTTGCTGCAACACGTTGGCCCCAGTTGCCGGCATAACTACCGAGTTTTCCGATTGCTCCTGTGACATCTTTTTCAACCATAAAAGGATATCTAATCGCTAGGAAAAGAACTGCTCCTCGGAGTGCGGTTGGGATGAGGAAGCCGATTATCCCGCTTATTGCGCCTTGGTTAGGGATAAAAGTTCCTGATGTATCGACTAATTCCACCAGATGGATCATGAAAGCAACGACTAGTGGCAGTGTGAACCAAGCGACAGCGATATTCATCCACTTCTTGAACAATGGCTGTGTCGGTGGAAAAAATGATGCTCCGATTGCCAGTGGTGCAACAGCGGCCGCTAAATAAATGATGTAGGGCCTAAATGACAGAATTAAATTTATCACAATCAACATTCCAAACATTATCAACATTATTATGCCGACAATAAGCACTGCGTATCCGGCAAGTACTCCCGAGATAAGCGCCGTAACTACGCCGATAATAGCCTTGGCGCCTGCAAACCAGCCCCCTCCGCCAAATGCGCTTGAAAAACTATTTACTGCTCCATTTAGTACGAAGTCCGCGTTTAATATTGCTCCAATAGGTTTAAATAAGCCAACTGCCTGAATGGAGTCGACGATTCTAGAGGCAACGATGAAAAGTGTCATTGAGAGATTGGCCGCTACGATTCCGATGATTATTTGGGGGAGAACTTTTTTGATTGCATAGGTATCGACATTTATCCTTAGAATGCTTGCGAAAGCGGCAATCAATAAAATCACAATAGCGATAACGTTGAGCAAGTTTCGGAAGACTCCATTCATCCTTTCGATCCAAGCTGACGCCGAAGTTTGACCTTGGAGCGCTTTTGTAACTTCGCTGGCGTCACCAAGATTGAAGGCGTGTGCTGAGCTTAATTCAAGAGTAACTCCTGATTGAACATTATTTGACTTTGTTTGTTTTGCACCAAGGCTCAGAGGAACAAATAATACACCAAGAAAAATAACTAGGCTTAATATCAATAATTTTTTTATCGATCTTGGATTTGACATGTCGATCCTACTAATTCTCCGATTATATTAGAGCCATAATTTAGGTTGAGGGCACTGGTTTGAAGGTTGCACATGAGGACATTCAGGGGATCGAGCACTTGGTCGGTCGAAAATTTCAAAAACGAGCAGAGCATTTTATTGAACGGATCGTTCCAAGAGTCTGAAACATTGGCCATTTTGCAAATGTCGTTGGTTTTGATCTTATCGAGATCACTTTTGGTAATCGAAACGTCTAGCGGCTTGTCTGCTGGTTTTCTGGTCCAGTCGAAGTATCCAGAGTTTGGATAAGGAGTAACTGTTGGCATATCTTTGTTGGTAATTCTAACGTATTGGGTTGGGGTCCTGCTAGGCGTTATGGAAGCTTTAGATGCGATTGTCGTTGTCGATTGAGTGGCGCTAACGCTCTGGGATGCATTAGGTGAGGCGGTTTCTGTTGTTGTTTCGGCAACTGTCTCGTCTGGATAGGTGGTCGTATCTGGAGCGTAGATGTCATCGGTGGTTTGAGTCTCACCTGCGGGTGTTGCTGATTGATCTGATGATTTTTTGCCAAACACAACTACGCCAATAATTGCCACCAGCAAACAAACTGAAACTACGAGCACAATCTTAACTTTTTTGCTCAAAGCGCACCCTCCTTTATCAAGATAAATTATAACAAATTAACTCCTAACAAACCACTTGTGTTTGTAACTTTGTAGAATATATTGTGATCAAATTTTTAAATGCCAAAATCCGAATTACCAAAAAAATTTAAGAATAAAATAATTAATAAATTGATTCGACATTCGTCATTGTTAATTTGGGAATTTTCTAAATCTCCCTTTCTTAAAAAGCCATTTTGCGGTAATCTAAACACGTGAGTTATACAAAGAAAGTCGCCTTTAACACAGTGGCTCAGTTTGTCGGTAAGGCTGTGGGTATTGCGGTCGCTCTCGTTACGACAGCGGTTCTTTTTCGTTATCTTGGTGTCGAGGGGGTTGGAAAGTACACGACGTCATTTGCTTTTGTCGCCTTTGTCTCGGTTTTTGCTGATTTCGGACTCGGATGGACGATGTTGCGGGAGCTTTCGATCGCCAAGGACCAGAGTAAGGTTTTTAAAAACATTTTTGCATTTAGATTTCTAATAGCATTGGTTTTCCATCTCTTAGCCATCGCAGTCATTTGGTTTTTCAATTATCCGATTGATGTAAAACTGGCCGTTGGTGTTCTCTCTGTCGCTTGGTTTTTTCAGACCTTAAATTCGACTGTCGTGTCAGTCTTTATTCAAAACTATCGTTTGGATATTACTGTAACAACTGAGATTGTCGGAAAGATTCTCGTTTTAGGCGCGGTCTATGGGGTAAGCCAAATGAATCTCGGCCTTCCATATATAATGGGCGCTTATTTCGCGGGCAATATGGTTAATCTGGGAGTAAATCTCTTATATGCTAGACGCTATGTTGACGTTGGTTTCGCTTACGACAAGCAGTATTGGAAATACGCAATGAAGCAAGCTTTTCCGATAGGGCTGACTTTGGTGTTTGGATATGTTTACTGGAAAATCGATTCCTTGATGCTCTCTCTGATGAAGGGGATGACAGATGTTGGAATTTATGGAACCCCATATAAGCTAATAGAAGTATTGCAAACTTTTCCGGCTTTGTTTCTGGGAACGACTTTTCCGTTGGTCACCAAATATATTGTCGACAACGATGCGCGAAAAGAGTCAGCCTTCCAGAAGGAATTTGATTTTCTAATTTTGGCTGCGGTCCCCATGGTTGTTATAACGTTTGTTCTGGCAGCACCAATTATTTCCTTCATTGCGGGAAGTCGGGGAGCGGAATTCACTAGTGTGTCAACGGTCAGTCTATTTGGCTCGGCAATGACTGCGGTCAGTACGCTAAGAATTTTGATACTTTCAGTTGGTATTAGTTTCATCTCAATTCTTTATAATTTTACGATCGTCTCACTCGGCAAACAAAAACAGATGATTTGGCCAACAATTTCACTGGCGATTTTTAACATAATCCTAAATCTCATATTGATCCCAAGGATTAGTTATGTTGGTTCGGCACTCGCGACACTTGCAACAGAGATTGCCCTGTCGATAACGGTTTACTTTATAGTAAAGAAAAATATGCACCTTCCGATCAAGCTTGATAACCTAGCGAGAATCATTGCCGCCGGCGTGATTATTGGAATAATTGCCCAAATGCTTATGTACTTCCAAGTAGACTTCATTGTCATTGCCATAATTAGTTTGCTTGTTTACGCGATGCTCGTATTGCTTTTCAAAGCGGTTCCGATAGAACTGCTTAAGCAGATACTTAAGAAGAGTTAATCAACTATTCAATTAATCAATTCATCAATGCAGCAACAAAAAAATCATTTAGTTGAGAAATCCACTAGGGATTTTAAAAATTGTTTACAGGTTTCACTTAAAGAGGCGGCGGAGAGCAGATATTGGCTTTATGTCGCCCAAAAGTCTGGACTTGTAAAGTCTGCAGATATTCTAGAGAATGATCTTGAGGAATTAATCAAAATGCTCTATGCTTCTGTCGCCACAATGAAGGATTAATTAGTAAACTTATAAATTGGTAAATTGGTTAACTGTTTAACATGAAAATAGCAATTGATATTCAAACAACACTTGGCCAGCCGACCGGCTTTGGTTTTTATGTCTCGAATTTGGTCGATGAGCTAAAAAAAATTAAAACAAATCATGAATTTTTGCTGATACGGCCTCAGGGCGAAAAAGATTTTTCTACTCCTCAGCGCTGGATGTGGGACCAGCTAACATTTCCACGTCGCGCCAAGAAGGCAGGTGCAGATCTTATTCACCAGCCGTGTTTTTCAGCCCCATTTATATTCAGGGGTCCGCGGGTTGTAACGGTTCACGATATTATTTCAGTTCTATTCCCCGAGAATTTACCGTTTGCCTCGAGAATTTTCTATTCCAAATGGATGCCATATTCATATAGGGCGGCAACTGAGATTATCACGAGCTCGCTGGCAACAAAAAGAGATATTCAGAAAGTTCTTAATATTCCTGAGGATAAGATTACTATTATTTATCTCGCATATGATGAAAAATACAAAAAAAGGTTGTCAAAGGTTGAAATCCACAGAGTGCGAGAAAAATACAAACTGCCAGCCGAATACCTTTTGCATATTGGCACACTTGAGCCTCGCAAGAATCTATCTTTTCTTGTTGATGTTTTTAATGAGGTGATTAAGGATGAAAAAAATAAGAATCTAACCCTAGTTATAACCGGCAAGAAGGGCTGGTATTACGAGGGCTTATTTAAAAAGATTAAAGTGCTTGGACTTGAAGAAAAGGTGATATTTACAGGATATTTTGACGAATCAGATAAATCCGCGCTTTATCAAGGCTCAAAAATGTTTGTTTTTCCATCTCTGTATGAAGGCTTTGGATTGCCGCCACTTGAGGCAATGGCCAGCGGTGTTCCAGTTATTTCCTCTAATACATCATCTTTGCCGGAGGTGGTTGGAGATGCCGGTATTTTAGTTTCACCAACCGACAAAAAGGGCTGGATAGAAGCGATTAGTTTGGTTAATAATGATAGTAAGGTACGTCAGCAGATGATTGAGAAAAACGTCAAACAAATTACAAAGTTTTCCTGGGAGAAGACGGCCAGAGAAAACATTGCAGTTTATGAGAGAGCCTACAAGGTGTTTAATGAAGGCATCAAATAATTTAAAATTTCCAATTTAAAATTTAAAATCAAATCAAAATGACAAATTTAAAAATTGGAACATTAAAAATTGAATTTAAATTTAAAATTTTAAATTTAAAATTTCGAATATGAAATATTTGTTGAATTGGATCAAAGAAAATTGGTTTTATGCTCTATTTGTTGCTTTGGGCGCGATTTTTGTGTCGGCGGCAATGGTTTTTTTAAATGAGCCAATTGGTCAGGCAATTGCGGTTTGTTTTGGCTCGATCGTCTTTCTTTTGCCGATTCTGTTGAAAAACCCCGAATTTGGTCTTGCGCTGGTTGGGTTTTTACTGCCTTTCGAGCGTTTTCCGTCTGTTGATTTGGGAGGTATGAACGTCAAAATTAATTTCATATTAATTTTAGTAGTTCTAGTCGTTTATATATTTGTAAAAGGGGTCAGGGGAGAGCTCAGGATTCCCAAAGATCCAACTCGATTTTTTGTATTCTTATTCTTAGGCGCGTATACCGCATCTATTGCGGTCGCACTTAATCAATCTCGAGCAATGCAGGTTTATCTCTCGGTCGTGCTGATGGTCATTGCCTATTTTACGGTGACTTTGGTTGCCCAAGACGTTAAGACAATCAAGTCAACGATTAAAGGTATCTTGTGGGGTGGGTTAACGGTCGGGATCATCGGAGTCTACCAATTTATGGGCGATATGGCCGGCCTACCAAATTCAATTACACTTTTAAAAGTAGGTTACGACAAGGGGACTTTTGGTTTTGCCAGAGTACAGGCTGCGTCCGAAGAGCCTTTGTATTTTGCAAACTACATTTTCGTTCCAGCAATATTGAGTTTGATCTTGTTGCTTAGAGACAAGGTTTCGGAAGTGTTTAACCGATTCTCATCCGCGATTCTTTTGGTAATCTTATTGATCGATTTTGTGCTTGCATTATCTAGAGGTGCAATTCTTGCGGCAGCAATAGTCTTTGTTCTAATTTTAATATTTCAATTTAAAAAAATATTTAGAATCAAAGTTATCATAACGGCCTTTATGCTGGCAGCTATAGTTTTGACTGGGGCCTATCTAGCGCTTCTTAAGAGTGAGCCTCGCGCGATTGATGAATTTGTCGCGCAAGTGACGGTAAAGAAGAAGGACACAGAGTCGGTTGTGTTAAGGCTAACAACTTCGGCCCAAGCAATTGAGATGTTTAAGCGCAGCCCAATCCTTGGTGTTGGTCCTGGAAATTTCGGACCAGTCTCGCAAGGCAATCCGCCAACGAAGCCTGAAGTGATTGGCTGGAGGGTGGTTAATAATTTGTATCTTGAGGTGCTAGCCGAAAGTGGTGCGGTCGGGCTCGGGGCTTTCGTCCTGATGATTATGGTTGTCCTAGTCAGATCGACCTTGGCATATGCAAAAACAAAAGACACGTTTCTAAAGGCGGTAATTCTTGCGTTGATCCTTGCTTTTGTGGCGATTTTGATCCAATATGCGACATTCTCGCCGATTTACATTTTCCACTTCTGGTTTTTGATCGGCTTAACTGCCGCTGTTAGCAACGTAATTTTTGATAAGTTGAAAAATGTCTAAAATAGAAAAGTTTTTTAATTTTTTTCTCGCACTAACTATTTTGGCTTTACCGTTTTATATATTTAGATTTACTCTTGGTCCTATCCCTTCAACACTTCTAGAGGTTCTGATCTTTATCACATTTATTTTGGCTCTTTTTGGAGGAAGATTCAAAAAACAGGAAATTAATAAGCCCATATTTTGGGGTAGTCTATTTATATTAGCGGCGCTTTTGGCGGTCGCGTTTGATTCAAATAAAATTGCCGCGCTCGGGATATGGAAAGCATACTTCTTCGATGGCATATTATTTTTTGCTGTTCTTCTTGCATTGAATCAATCAGAAAGGGAAAGGGTTAAAAAGATTTTGATCTTAAGCGGCGCTTTAACGTCGGCGCTTGCGATTGGCTTATATTTGAGTGGTACGAAAACGATTGACGGACGATTACTGGATCTGGATCAGTTAAGTCCTAACTATCTCGCTATGTATCTTGTTCCAATTTTCATCCTTAATATAAGCGAAATTACTCGTAGCAAGGAGAAAGTCAAACTCATCTGCATGATCATTGTTGGGTTTATTATTGCAGCTGCAATCTATCTCACGAATTCGCGCGCAGGTTATATCTCAACACTAGCTGGATTGATTGTGCTTGGTTATGGTTGGGCCAAGGGTAAGCTGGGCAAGAAATTGTCGGTGGTCTCCGTGATAGTGCTACTATTGGCGTTGATTGGAGGTTCGGCGTGGTTTTTTAAACCAGTCGCCAACGATCTTGGTCGTACAGGCGCATCGTCAAATATCAGATATTACATTTGGAGTACGAGCTTAGAAATTGTTAAGCAAAATCCTATAACTGGTATCGGACTTAATAACTATCAAAATTACTTCTCGCAATACACAAAAGGATGGACTAATTTCGATGAATTTATCACTCCAGAGGCCCATACTGCACATAATCTTTATTTGCATATTTATTTGACAACTGGGCTGGCGGGATTCGTCGCTTTCATAGCTCTTATGATTTCGAGTCGATTTTGGCGAGCCAAAGATATTGCGCTAATAGCATCGCTAGCTTCAATCCTAATCTTTTCTTTATTTGACACACCATTTTTTAGAAATGATCTAGCCGTTTTATTCTGGATGATCTTAGCTCTCGTTTATGTCCAGAAAGGCACTGAAAAATGAAAATCGCAATTGATGCCAATCGAGCGATTGTCGAGAGCGCAGGAATTGGACGTTATACATTTGATGTGATCGATGAAATACTTGAGATTGACCATGAGAACGAATATCTACTTGTTTTTACACATTGGAATACAGACCCCGAGAAGGAAAGAAGAGTAAAGCATCTTACGCGCAGCGGCAAGATTGATTCAGTGCATTTGCGATTACCCGGAAAGCTCAAATCACTGCTGTGGGGAGTGCGGCTACCTTGGTTTAAAAAATATTTGAAGGGCAGCGATGTGCTTTTTGCCCCGAGTTTTTTCGAGGCCAACCTCGGGCTTAAAATCCCTCAAGTTACGACAATGCATGATATGTCGTTTGTTCTATTTCCGGACCAGAGAGGTAGGGCGTCGGCTAAATTTCTAGAGTCCAGAGCTAAAAATGTATGTCAAATTAGCAAAACAATCATCGCTGACTCGCTTGCGACTAAGAAGGATGTTGAAAAAATCTACAAAATTCCATCGGACAAGATTGAAGTCGTTTGGCTTGGGCGTAGAGAGTTCACAAAAATTGCCGATAAATTACCAAACGGTTTAAAAAAGGATTCATATATTTTGGCGACTGGGACGGTTGAGCCACGTAAGAATTTAGTTGGTCTTTTCAATGCTTATGCAATGCTGAGTGCTGAACTTCAGGCAAAGTATCCGTTGGTAATAGCTGGAGCAAAAGGTTGGAATACCGGTGAGATTTTTGAAACTTTGGAGAAATTGAAGCTTTCAGATAAGGTGATCTTTCTCGGATTTGTTGAAGACGAGGTTTTAGCAAAAGTCTATCGAGACTGCTTGTTCTTCATCTATCCCTCGTTTTATGAAGGATTTGGTCTGCCAATACTGGAAGCTTTAAGTTTCAAAAAGGCGGTCATTACTTCTGGTGTATCATCGATGCCCGAGGTAGCAGGTGATGCCGCGCTTCTAGTAGATCCGAATGACGCAAAGTCGATTTATAATGGAATATTTAAGCTTATTATGGATCCTAAAGTGCGCGGGTCGTTAGAGGCAAAAGCATTAGAGCAGGCGAATAGGTTTTCTTGGAAAAAGACTGCGAAACGAACACTGGAAATTCTAGAAGATGCTGTAAATGGGAGATAATATGTTTAAAGCAAAGAGCATCTCAATAATATTTCCAGCCTATAACGAACAAGATAATATTCTCGAGTCGGTTCGTAACGCCGAAAAGTTCGCTGTAAAAAAGAAACTTGATTATGAAATTATTATCGTAAACGATGGCTCTAAAGACCAGACAAAGCAATTAGTGCTTGCTCTCTGCAAGCAGAACAAAAGGGTCAAGTTAATCAATCATGCTAAGAATCAAGGTTATGGATCAACGGTTTTTGATGGGCTGAAATCAGCCAAAAAAGACCTAATATTTTTTACTGACTCTGATCTTCAGTTCAAGATTGATGAGCTTGATAGATTCTTCCTTCAGATAAACGAATTTGATGTGGTGATTGGCTATCGCAGTCCGAGATCAGACCCTTTTATGAGAATACTGAACGCATGGGCATGGAAGCAGCTAATAAGGGTAGTATTTGGGATCAAGATCAAAGATGTTGACTGTGCATTTAAGCTTTTTCGGCGTGACTCAATCAGCGACCTATACGTTCGATCGCGTGGTGCAATGTTCTCGGCTGAGATGATCATCAAACTCTTAAGTCAAAAAAAGAAGATCAAGCAGTTGCCGGTATCACATTACAGGAGGATGGCAGGAAGCCCAACCGGAGCGAAACCATCAGTTATCGCGAAAGCATTTAGGGAGTTGTCGTCGGTTAGAAAAGAGCTCAAACGAGACCTATCTCAAATTGATGGATGTGAGCGAATAATATTTTGATACATCATGTAGGCCGGTTTTTTTGTATCAAAAACCCATTGATTCGTCACGGTATCAAATTTATTTGTCACCAACCCCCACGAATTATTTTTGTCGGGGATGCCGTTGTAGGCGGAAGTTAGGTCAAACATTGTAAACGGGAATATTCCACTTACTAGTTTGGAACTTATCGCGTCCGTCATCACTTTCTCAAGATATTTGGACTGCTCCTGCTCTTGATTGTCGAAACTTCCGTTTGCACGGCTTAATTCCGAGATCCAAAACTGTTTACCGGAATAACGGAAATGCTCGGGAATATTGAAAATTTGCCCTGCATATTCTTTGTTGGTCAGGCTATCTCCCATGTCGGAGTACCAATCCCATCCAATAACCTCAAACTTGACCCCGTCTTCCATCAAACGATCAATAATTGCGGTTCCTAGAAAATGTGCAGTTATTACTCTTTGGGCTCCTGGGTCAAATTGTTCAATAGCATCAGACATACCTCTCAAATATTCTTTAATAACTTGGTATTTATGTTCATCGTAGTCATCACGTCTAAACCCAGGAAACGTTGGTTTCATTGCCGTTCCAGAGACTTCGTTGAGCATTTGATAATAATTGATTCTTCCAGTGAAATGTGATGCTACTTGTTTTCCCCACTCAAAGCCGGTGCTATAGCCGGCTGTTTCGAAAAAATGTTCGTCAGTTCCATTTTCAATTACCATGTAGCGATCAATATTATTTTCGGCAAGTTTGTCGACGAAATAATCATTTTCTGGCGGAATCGGAGTTTGCATCGGGGTTGTAAATAATAGATTGAATTTGACAGTATTGATTCCTAGATCCTTAAAGTATGGGATCTGGGCATCGGTGTGTTCTTTGGTGAATCCTTCGTCGGCAGTGTTTCCAAAATAGGCATTGGAGTATACGCCCCAAACAAACCCATTTTTCTTTACGGCCGAGGTTGTTTTGGGATCTTTTGGGTTGGATCTGATTGAGTACAGAATCATCCCAGTGGTACCCAGCGCTAGGGCTACGATAATCAATATTATTAACAAGTTGAGCCCCTTATCCTCGCGTGGATTGAAAAATTTGCAACTCAAAAAGATCTTCATAAATATCTTGTAACCTTTAGTTTGTAATTAAATTTCTTATTCGATTATTGAATCTTATTAGAATCTTGTCATAAACACAAATAAAGGATATCTTATCGATTGGTAAACACCCTTGTTTCTAGTAAGATATCCTAAGTTGGTAATGATAAAAAAAATCATCAAATTTCTTAGAGAAAATTGGTACATAGCACTAATCTTCGTAGTAGCTTTGATTTTGAGATTGGTCTACTTGCGAGACACGATTACCGTTGGAGTTGACTCAGTTGACCATCTGAATTTTGCTAAGCAGATCTATTCTAATTACGGTTACCTCTGGCATGGTCCTCAATTGAGAAGCATAATTTGTAATGGGCAAGATATTGTGGCATATCTCGGGCCATTTTATGTATATCTTCTCGTTATTCCCGCGGCAATAAGTCACTGGAATTTTTTGCTACCAACTGCATGGCAGGGAATTGTGGGGGCACTCTCGATTATTGCATATTATTATTTAACAAAAGAGTTAACGAATAATAAAGTTGCCTCGAGGATAGTCGCAATATTTTTGACCTTTTCTTTCGCGCTGGTTATCGCCGATAGAACGATGTGGAATCCAAATTTTCTGGCACTCTTCGTAGCTCTAACGATCCTGTCGTTTATCAGAATGATTAAGGGCCGAGATGGGTATTTGATTTCGTTTGTTTTATTTTTCGCTCTTTGCGCACAAATCCACGCTTCCTCGTGGTTATTCATCCCTGCATTCATAATATTATGGGCGATCTATAGAATAAGGATTAAAAGAGTAATTTTTTGGTTATACGCTACATTAGCGGCAATTATATCGTATTTACCGATGGTGTTGCATGAGCTTCTAAGAGGGGGAGAGAATCTTAAAAATCTGTACAAACTTCTGTTTAAGATCAAAGACTGTGGGCCGGCCCCGATGACCTTTCTCGACTCGGCTCATCGGACAGTCGATCGATTCTCGAGCTCATTTTGGACGACAATAAGTGGTCGAATGTATGAGGCTCCTTGGAAGATGTGGGAAAATGCGACTCTTGAAAATAAATTTATCTTTTTCGCTGGGATTATTTTCGCACTTTTTTGGGTTGTGAGTTTGATTATTCAACTGATAGACAAAAAGCAAATTGTCAAACGCGATAATCTGATGATCGTTGTTATCGTTTTGTCGGGCGTATATATTTTGATGACTCTATTTTATAGTAATGCGCTCTATGATTATTACTTCATGACAATAATTCCGTTGGTATACATAGTTTTTGCTTATATTTTTGCGAAGGTATGGCCTAATATTCTAGGGAAGATCATTGTTGTAATTTTAGTTTCTACTTTTGTGGGCGTGAATGTTAACAGCTTTGTGACTTATATACAGGCACGACTTAATCGTGATAAGACTATTAATTATATAAATCCCGATCTGCTATGGATCGACAAGGTTGAATTAGTTAAATTTATTAAAAATGACTCAGGCGGAGGTCCTATTTCGGTTAGGTATTACATTGATGTTCCGATTGCTAATCGGGTTTATCAATATCTTTTTGATCAACAAGGAGTAGATATCGGCGGATCTGACAGGTATGAATACGTTATCATAGAGCCGAAAAATAGAGATATCGGCCAAGAGCTTGCTGGTATGAGTATCACTTTAGATAAAACTTTTAATACTTTGCGACTAGTAAAGATCTCTAAATAAGATGCTATCTTCAACGCGCGATATTTTAAAAAAGTGGGGAATACGAGGTTATTGGCTGTTCGCCGTTTTGTTTAGTATTGTGACCCCATTTTCTTTATATTTCTTTGTTTTTCCGCGCGAGCTACTGCGCGATGCGTTGTCTTCTAGTTTTCCTCAAACATTATCGGTCAAGTTTGATGTCTTTATGATTTTGGCTTTCTCGCTTTCAGTTTTTTTGGCTTTCTTATATAAAGCGAGCTTTCAGAAGAAAATATTGTATTTTTTACTTGCCGGCGGGCTCTCAATCATCAGTATCTTGATCAAAGATAGATCTCAGCTACTAAATTTTATTTCACTTGATATTTTGTCTTTTGCTTTGGCGATCTTCGCGAGCCTATCTTTGATTAGTAATATCTCATTGGTTCTAAAAAAATATCACCGTATAATTTTCGTGGTGCTTGGAGTATTTTTCATTTTGTTTCTGTTACTTTCGGTATTTCGTCACATGACATTTAATTCTCACGCCTATGATATGGGCCTGTATAATCAAGCGTTTTATAAATTTGCTCATTTTGACTTTGATAATACAGTCAGAAAAGTTTCCAATATATGGGGCGATCATTTTACCCCAATTTTTATTCCACTGAGCTTTTTATACTGGCCGTTTCCATTTTCGACCACGCTCATAGTGCTTCAGGCTCTGATCGTTACGCTTGGCGCAGTACCCTTGTATCTATTGGCCAAAGATCTTCTGAAAAGTCGTGCTTCAGCACTGATGCTGAGCACTTCATATCTTGCCGGAATTGGACTGGCTTCAGCAATATCATTCGATTTTCATTTCATCACGATCTCCACAGCCTTTTTTCTACTGACATTTTATCTGGCGCATAAAAAGCAGTGGCTTTGGTATTTTATCTCGCTGTTGTTGTTGTTGGGATGCAAGGAAGATATTTCGATAATTGTGATTTTTCTAGGAATTTTTATGATTTATTATCGGGGTTGGAATGTGGGGCTGGCGACTTCAGTGCTCGGATTAGCGTGGTTTCTTTTTGTGTCCAAGATTTTAATGCCTAGCGTTTCTAGTGATGGTTTTATATATTTTTCGTATTCTGTTTTAGGGCCAACTCCAGTTGAAGCAATCAAAAACACGATCATGCATCCGCTACACACCATTCGCGCATTATTTGATTCCCCAATCAAGCGTACGACACTATTATATTATTTTTCATCTACCGGATTTTTGCCAATTTTGGCGCCGATTATGTTTGTCTTTGTCCTGCCAGTATTGGGGGAGAATCTTTGGAATGACAATCCGGCAAGGTGGGGCGGTTTCCATTATGAAGCGATGCCAACAGCTGTCCTTGCGGTTGTTGCTATTTTTGCAATCTATAATATCTCTCGATTATTTAAAACCAAGTTGCGCCACAAAGTAATCGTTCTTCTAGCTTGTTTTATTCTTATTTCAACCCTGATAGTGGACATTTATTCCAGAACGCCGTTAATCGGAATCTTTAAAAAATCTCAATACACACTCACGGCCCAGCACATGTCGACGTATCAGCTTTTGGCGGATTTGCCCCAAAATGCTTCAGTTACCGCCAACCATTCATTGGTTCCTCACCTTGCCCTAAGAGACCAAATATATGAGTACCCTGGTTGTAAGCCAGTGGATAAGTGTCTCAATACTGACTATTTTGTTTTGTCATTAGCTGGTTCGTCGTGGCCATTTACCAAGCAAGATATGGTGAATGAGATTCTTAGCTTCTTGAATCAAGAAGGATATAGGGACCGATATGGTTTATACGGGAGCAATGAGGGAGCATTCGTTTTTAAAAGGGGATATAAGTCAGATGAAAAGTTGGTATCAAAGGCCAGAGCATACATCAACGGGTACGAAATTGTACAGGGTAATTAATGGTTTACAGAATGCCCTATAAGGTGTAGATTATGATCATGAAGCACGAAGTTTTGGTTGTGATTCCAACTTTCAATGAAAAAGAAAACATCGAAAAGTTGATTGGCGCTATTGAGGACAAGTCCTACGGAGTTGATGTTTTGGTTGTTGATGATAATTCACCCGATGGCACCGGTAAAATTGTGGATAGTATTGTCAAGGTAAAGAAATTTGTTTCGGTTATGCACAGAAAAGAAAAAGAAGGGCTGGGGAGGGCCTATATTGCAGGATTCAAATGGGGGATGAAAAAGGGATATACGAAATTTATTTCAATGGATGCAGACTTTTCTCATCCGATAGACTCGATTCCGAGTCTAATCAAGCTATGTGACAGTCAAACTATCTCGATTGGTTCGCGTTACATTAAAGGCGGAAACATCGTAGGCTGGAATAAGAAAAGGTTTCTAAATAGCTGGGGCGCCAACATCTTCACAAGGACACTCCTAGGTTTAAGGGCCAAGGATGTGACCTCGGGGTTTAAATGTTTTCCAGTTGAGTTTTTAAAGAGTATCAATCTAGACAAGATTCAGGGTTCGGGTTATGCGTTTTTAGTTGAGATGTCATTACTGGCTCAAGACAATGGCTTTTCGCTTAAAGAAACGCCGATTACTTTTACCGATAGAGTTGCAGGAGAGTCAAAAATTTCTGGCGAGCTTAAAAAATCTGTTAAACTCGTTTTTCAGCTAGCATTGGCTAAACAATCTTATCGCCAGTTTGTAAAATTCGGTATTGTTGGAGCAGTAAACACATTGGTTGATTGGGTTGTGTTTTATCCAGCAAACATTTTGTTAGGATCTTTGCTTAATGGAGTAAATATTCAGATTATAAGCCAGATCGCCAAGGCGATTTCGTTTGTTGTCTCAGCCACATCCAGTTATTTTATGAACCGCAAATGGACATTTCGATCCGAAGACAAGAAAGTATTAAGAGAAGCTGGCAAGTTTTTTATCGTTGCACTAGGCGGGCTTTTGATTAACCAAGCCGCGTTTTATTGGGTGACAGCTATTTTGGTCTGGCGAACGATCTTTGGGCTAATTATTGCAACCGCCGCGGCAACGTTATGGAACTTTTTCCTAAATAAATTTTGGACATTTAAAGGAAAATAAATGGAAGAGAAGACAATTTTATTTGACGGTAGGTTTTTGTCTCTTGATCATGCGGGAATTGGCCGATATTCTGCCGAACTCCTCAAGAAACTCCTACCCTTAGACCGCAAGAATAAATACATTCTTCTAATTACACCAGGAACTGAATTTGATGAAGAACTTTCTTTGGCGATCAGAAATCGCGAAAAGCCAATTGAAATTGTCGAGTTTGCAGCTAAGCATTATTCTTACAAGGAACAATCCGCACTACTCAAGTTGATCAATGATATCAAGCCGGATCTTGTCCATTTTCCGCATTTTTCCCATCCGATATTTTACAAAGGAAAATTTGTGACCACCGTTCATGACCTCACTTTGTCCAAGTTTGCAGAGCGAAGCAATCCGATTAAAAATTTTGCCTACAAGACCGTAATCTCAAAAGCAGTTAAGAATTCTTCTGCAATCATTACGGATTGCGAATTCACTAAAAAAGAGATTGCGAAGCAGTTTCAAATACCCTCAGGTAAAATCTATGTAACTTATCTTGGAATTGATGCGAAATTTCAGAAAATAACAAACCCAAGATCGCTGGAAAAGGCGGCCAACTATGGTCTTTTAAAGCCTTATATTTTATATGTTGGGCAATGGCGGTCACACAAAAACCTTTTGCGTTTGGTTGAGGCTTTCGACTCGATGCTCACAAGAAATAACGAACTAAAAGGCAAAATAGAGCTGGTATTTGCCGGAAGGGTTGATTCGAAATATCCAGAGTTACCACAACTTGTTAAAAGGTTGAAACGAACGACGGATGTGAGGTTTATTGGATTTGTTAAGGATGAGGATCTGCCAATTATCTACAACGATGCCGTAGCCTTTGCTTTCCCTTCGCTATCTGAGGGTTTTGGTTTACCGGCGCTTGAGGCGCAAGCTTGCGGAGTGCCAACTTTAAGCTCGGACAAAACTTGTATGCCAGAGATTTTGGGGCGCGGCGCCATTTATTGTAATCCTGTTGATGTCGAAGATATTTCTAAAAAACTGGAAAGGGTAATTACAGACATTGAGCTTCGCAAGGAGCTAGTGAGAGAAGGGTTTTTGAATTCGAAGAAGTTCAGCTGGGAGGATGCAGCGCAGAAAACTCTTGAAGTTTACTCCTCTTTATTGTATAAATGAGTAATTTAGAAAATTAAACCCATTAATTAGTGGAGGAATTGTGTCAACAGAAAATGTAATAATTATATTTGCCATCGCTGCCGCACTGGTTGCTATAGTGTATGGAATCGTGGTGTCAAAGTGGATTTTGGCAAAAAGTGCCGGAAATAAAAAAATGGAAGAGATTGCATCAGCAATCCAACAGGGCGCTTCCGCATATTTGAATAGACAATACAAAACAGTTGGTGTCGTCGCGGTAATTATCGCCATCATTCTCTTTTTCGCATTGGGCTTATCGACGGCGTTAGGGTTCTTGGTTGGGGCAATACTTTCAGCTGTTGCTGGATACGTTGGTATGAACATCTCTGTAAGGGCCAATGTTCGTGTCGCCGAAGCCGCCAGATCGGGAATCAAGCAGGCGATGGGTGTTGCTTTCAAAGGCGGCTCAGTTACGGGGCTTTTAGTTGTTGGTCTCGGCCTTCTAGGAGTTGCTGGATTTTATGCAATCACAGGGGACCCAAAGGCATTGATCGGATTAGGTTTTGGAGGATCGTTAATCTCGGTTTTCGCGCGACTCGGAGGGGGAATTTTTACCAAAGCTGCTGATGTTGGAGCTGATCTTGTGGGAAAAGTTGAAAAAGATATCCCAGAAGATGATCCAAGGAATCCAGCTGTTATCGCTGATAATGTAGGGGACAATGTCGGGGACTGTGCTGGTATGGCGGCCGATCTTTTTGAGACATATGCAGTCACTGCAGTTGCGACAATGTTGCTCGGATCATTAGTGTTCAAAGGTACAAACGATGGAATGATTTATCCTTTATTGCTAGGCGGTATCTCAATCATCGCTTCAATTATAGGTACTTTCTTCGTGCGACTCTCTGGCGATAAGATCATGGCCGCTCTCTATAAGGGCTTAATTGCGTCGGGTGTCGTTGCAGCAATTGCATTTTACTTTGCTACCCAGTGGATAATGAAGGACAATAATCCACTGAGTCTCTTCTACTGTTCCTTGATCGGACTTGCTGTTACTGCTGCGATGTTCGTTATTACCGAGTATTTTACCTCAACCGAATATTCTCCAGTTCGCTCGATTGCCAAAGCCTCAACGACTGGGCATGGAACAAATATTATCACTGGACTTGCAGTCTCGATGAAAGCAACAATTTGGCCGGTCTTGGTTATTGCGGCAGGAACACTCGGCGCATATCAGCTAGCAGGAATTTACGGAGTTGCCATTGCAGCTTTCGCAATGCTCTCTCTGACTGGAATCGTAGTTGCAATCGATGCATACGGACCAATCACAGACAATGCTGGCGGTATTGCTGAGATGGCCAATATGCCCGAGAAAGTTAGAAATGTCACAGATCCTCTCGATGCAGTAGGAAACACCACCAAAGCTGTCACAAAGGGCTACGCTATTGCTTCAGCTGGCTTGGCTGCGATTGTGCTTTTCTCGTCTTATACGGAAGAGATAGCCAATCTCGGACATGATGTGACATTTTCGCTATCTGACCCAAAGGTTTTGGTTGGATTGTTCATCGGTGGATTGCTCCCATACTGGTTTGGAGCACTTTCAATGGAGGCTGTTGGTAAGACGGCTGGCGCGGTAGTCGAAGAAGTTCGAAGACAGTTTAAAGAGATCAAAGGCATTATGGAAGGTACTGCAAAGCCTGACTATACTCGAGCAGTTGATTTGGTTACGAAAGCCGCGATCAAACAAATGATCTTGCCAGCTCTGCTTCCTGTTCTAATTCCGATTATCGTTGGATTTGCACTTGGTCCAGTTGCTCTTGGTGGCTTACTCGTCGGATCAATTGTCACGGGAATTTTCGTCGCTCTCTCTATGACGTCCGGTGGCGCTGCTTGGGACAATGCTAAAAAGTATATTGAGTCTGGTAATTATGGCGGTAAAGGTTCAGAGGCGCACAAGGCAGCTGTTACTGGTGACACTGTTGGGGACCCATACAAAGACACAGCCGGTCCAGCCATTAACCCTATGATCAAGATTCTGAACATTATTGCACTTCTGATCGTCGCTTTCATCGTCTAAAAATAACGGTAGTAAATGATCAACAATATGTTGCTAACGGCTGAAAAGCCGCTCAAGGTTCGCATAGATAAAATTGAGAACTCGAGGGCTCAAGTATCGTTTTCTGACCATCAAATTGTGTCTATAAGCGAGAAGTACTTGCCACACGGCGCCGTAGTTGGTGATATGATCTACTTAAGCCTAATTTCTGAGGACGAGCTTCGGTTAACCAAAAAGCAAATTGCAACCGAGTTGTTGGATCAAATATTACATTAATATGTCAGAGGCAAAACCAAACGTTAAAATAAAATCTGGGCGAAAAGCGGTGAGGGTTTCGCTTGCGATAGGTGCCGCATGTTTACTGGTTGTTATCGCTGGTTTCTTTGCTTATGCCTACAAATACTCTAATAAGGTTATTCTCAATACACACGCTCTTGGCAAAAATATATCAGGGTTTTCTAAGCCTCAGCTCAAAGACTATCTTGATAAGTCAGCCGAGGAGGCTAAAGATCGCAAAATCAAGATCACTTTTCAGGATAAGAGCTGGGAGATGCCGTACGAGAGCGCGTCATGGAAGGTGGATACAGATAAAACAACTAGCAGTATTTTTGATTACGGTCATTCTGGCAACGACTGGCAGAATATATTGAATTTAATCGAGTCTATTTTTAAGAACAATAAATTTGAGATAGCATACACATTCAATGAGTCCACAATGCTTGACTGGCTAAACTCGATAAACGATGAGATAGGTAAACCAAAGGCTGAAACAAATATTGTAGTTAAGAATGGTGAAGCGAAGGTCACTGACTCGCAAGTTGGTCAGAAAATCAATGACGAAGAAATCAAAAATGAGATTATTAGACAGTTTGCTTTGAATCCTTCTAGCGATATTCAAGTTAAAATAATCGAAGATCAGCCGACAATAACCAAGCAAGAAGCAACATCTTTAATCGACCAAGCAAAAAAGTTGACATCTGAGGAGTTGGATCTCGTTGGGCCGAGTAGCTCGGTAAGTTGGTCGACGAATTATCTGGGCTCAATAATTCAGTTGAAACGTAAAGAAAAGAAATCGTTTATTAAATCAAACAAGCTGGGAGACGTTTACGTTTCCTTTAATGCTTCCGAGATTAATTCTCAGTTACAAAAAGATTCAGCTAGCTTGAATTCACCAGCTAAAGATGCGAAATTTACAATTTCAAATGGACAGATCACGCTACAGTCAACGTCTTCGGTTGGTCGGGAAATAATTTTAGATCAATCTACAGCTACGATTGTTTCAGAACTTGAAAATGATCAAAATAAAAAAATACAGTTGCCTTCTAAGGATCAGCAGCCGTCGATTTCTGGCCAATCAGCTGGTGACATTGCCAAGCTTGGGATCAAGGAATTGATTGCCACAGGCACAACAGACTTTAAAAAAAGTCCTGCGAATCGAATTCATAATATTCAAACGGGTATGCAATATCTATCCGGCTCTATCGTGAAGCCAAACGAAGAGTTTTCAACAATCGGCCGTCTTGGCACAATTGATCAATCAAGCGGGTACCTTCCGGAGTTAGTTATCAAGGAAAACAAAACAGTTCCCGAGTTTGGCGGGGGACTGTGTCAGGTTTCTACTACCTTATTTAGAGCAACTATGAACGCAGGTCTTAAGATAACGGCTCGACAAAACCATTCGTACAGGGTCAGCTATTATGAACCGCCAGTCGGAATGGATGCAACGATTTACTCTCCGGCTCCGGATTTTAAATTTGTAAACAACACACAGGGCTCAATTCTAATATATGGACATATTGAGGGGACAAAAATAACTTTTGATATTTATGGCACCAAAGATAATCGTCAAGTTTCTATCACTGATCCGGTAATTTACTCTGTTACCAATCCTCCGGAACCAATTTATACGGACGATCCATCACTAGCCCCTGGCGAGGTGAAGAAAACTGACACTGCGCACCCAGGCGCTAAAGCGTATTTTTATTATAAGGTTGTCAAAGATGGCAAAGAGATAATTAATGAGAAATTTACATCATCATATGTCGCTTGGCCAGCAAAATATTTACGTGGACCTGCTACTCCAGCTGCTCCAGCTCCTGCAGACCCGCAGCCAACACCAGCATCCGAGGTTTCGTCCACTCCTGCTACTCCACCGGTACCATAAAATATGGCAAAAAATAAAAAATCATCAAATATTTTTCGGTTGCTTGTTCTAATATTAATAGCATTATCTATCGTTTGGTTTTTCACGAACAGGGAGGCGAACTCGATTGCTGATGCAAATTTATTGATCAACGAAACGCAGGACCCTGTGTTTTCACCGACAAGTACGGCCACTTTAACTGCTGCAGATTTGCTGCCCAAAGGCCAAGAGATCAAAGCTTCAATTCTTATGTATCATCATATTGGCCCGCTTCCACAAGGGGCTGATGATATAAGAAAGGGGCTAACAGTTTCGAAGACGACATTTGATTCTCAGATGAAAAAACTCAAAGATGGTGGATATAATGTTATCACCCTTAATGAACTTTATAGTAAAATCCCGACCTCTGTTCCCGAAAAAACTGTTGTTCTGACGTTTGACGATGGATATGAGGATAATGCTTCGGAGGCTCTGCCTATTTTACAAAAATACGGTTTTCGCGGGACGTTTTTTATCATAACAAGCAAGGTCGCATCGGCTGATTATATGAATGAAGACCAGATCAAAGACCTGGTGAAAAATGGCAATGAGATTGGCTCACATACCGTTTATCATATTGGTCTTGATACGGTAAAAGGCCCAACTTTAGACAATGAGATCAAAGACTCAAAAACCTATTTAGATAAATTATTGAATCAAAATACAACATCATTTTGTTATCCTGCTGGAAAGTTCTCCGATGAGGCAAAAGCTGATTTATTAAAAGATGGTTATAGGATTGCCGTTACGACAGAGGCTTCAAAAGGCACTTTTTCAACAGACAATATTTACCAAGTCCCGAGATATAGGGTTAATCCGGGAAGTACTCTTAGTTTTCTGCCAGTCGTGGGGGTGGAACCCACGACAAAACAATAGCCTAGAGCCAGATGTAATCTGACATCAGGCTCGAGGCAAGATCAATACTAGATAGAATCTATCGGAAAATTAGCTTTCGCCTCAATGATGTCGGATGTGATTTGGTTTTTAGAAAATTTTAAGGTCGCAGCAATTGCGATGCCGACGGCATTGTCGGTGGATAGGTGTTTGGGGGGAATGAGTACATTTTCCATTTTCCATTTTCCATTTTTAATTTCGTGGACGAATCGTTTGCGTAAATATCCATTGGCCGATACTCCACCGCCCAAAATCAAGGTTTTGGGCTGATATTTTTCAACCGCTTTTTTGGTTTTTAAAATTAGCGCATCAACAACTGCTTTTTGAAACGAAGCAGCAAGATCAGCTTGATTATATTTGAGTTTTTCTTTTGTTCTTGGGTCTTTGGTCATATATAAAACTGCAGTTTTGAGTCCCGAGAACGAAAAATCACATGAGTCTTTCATCGCAACCGGCAATTTATATTTATTTTCATTACCTGATTCAGCTAATTTCTCGATGATCGGACCACCGGGATATCCGAGCTCCATTAATTTAGAAACTTTATCAAATGCCTCGCCGGCAGCATCGTCAATTGTTTGACCAACTGTTTCATATTGCAAATGATCTTTCATCAAGATAAGCGAGGTATGTCCACCGGAAACTACCAAAGCGAGTATTGGGAAGATACCAGTTTTGGAGATTTTGGCTTTCAGCTTCCAGCTGTCAGGGCTCAGTTTTTTTTCTGAATGCTGACTGCTGATGGCTGACTGCTTGTATTCGGCAAACGCCGAATACACATGTCCTTCTAGATGGTTGACTGGAATAATCGGCTTGTTGAAATAGCCCGCCAAGATGTTCGCCGTTTCGGTTCCCATCAGGAGGGATCCAATTAGTCCGGGACCGGATGTAACTGCTATCGCATTTACAGAATTAAGAGCCGCGAGCTGTGAGCTGCGAATATTTTCTGATCGCACTTCGCACTTCGCACTTCGCGACTCGTTAAGTGGTTTAACCGCTTCCTCCAATACCGGAATGATACTCTCCAAATGTGCTCTGGACGCCAATTCCGGAAATACTCCACCCCATTCTTTGTGGATATCGATTTGCGAGGCAATTGCATTTGATAAAACCTCAAACTCAAAATTAGATTCAGTTTCTCTGAATCTTATTAGTGATGCGGCAGTCTCGTCGCAGCTAGTTTCGATTGCCAAGATTTTCTTTTCCATATCAGGAGATTCTAGCATTTTTTCTTATATTTTTCCACCTTGACCCCGCCAATCTGACTTTCTGCAAAAGCGATTACATCGTCTTATTGCAGAAGCGTCATCTGCGAGGGTCTGCGTCGCTTCGCTCCTTGATTTTCTAGTCTTGAGCTGATAAGATTTCCTCTTCTGAAGTTCGGAAGATAGCAAGGACATTGATATGAGAGTAGGAGAAGGAGACGGCTATGCACGAACGCTTTATAGACAGGTATGCAGGAGGGTCGGCGATTCAGCTGCTTGGGGAGCTCGGTGCTGGCGAGGAGAGCGCCAACGGCGCGATCCTTGCCCTGAACTTCGGCGAGCAGTCGTTCGAGACGTGGGAAGAGTTCGGAGTTCATAGTACCGAGGGCGTTGAGCGCCCCGCTAACGTGGACTTCAATGCCTTCGCGGGTGCACCTGGTCGGATGCGTGTCAAGGTTGTCACCACAACGACACGTGCGCGCGATCGTCGGGTTGTGTTCGAGGTGTTGCTGGCCGATGACGAGTCACTGGTCGGCAAGCTCGTGAGGATGAGTTTCGCGGTGTTGCTCATCGGACTCGCTGCCAAGAGCTAGCCGCGATGATTGGTGCAGTACGTGTCCAAGAGAGGGTATCGGAAATGTTCAAGCGTTGTCCACGTCGTAAGATTAGAAGGAGCTGCAAGGACAGTGGGCTCAAAGGGTACGCTCTTCGGCGACTTCAGCTGATGAACGTTCTCTCCGAGGCTAACCTTCCCGATGACACGCCTGGGAGGCGCGACCACGCCCCGCTCAAGCTCGCAAGGATCCGTTGGTTCATCAGGCGGCTCGACGACCGGCTCGGCCTGCCGTTGACCGACTTTGGCGACGAGCTGGTTGTGTACCCACATGACCCGAACAACCGTCCAGTTGTGATCAAGTCTGAGCCTCCCTCAGACGAACATCACTGCGATGAAGAGGTTCGCTAGGAGGCGAGCCTGCTAGGTAGCTAGCGAAAGACAACAAGGGACGGCATTGCGCCGCCCCTTTTGCTTTATATTTATTTTGTTAATATCACCGTTTTGCCGTTCTCTTAAATATCTCAGGTACGTTGCCTTTAAGAACATACGCAGCTCAATTTGCATGGCTTCTGCGAAGCAGAAAAATTGAGCGAGTACCGAGTGAGCGAAACCGCAGGGTGAAGCGAGCGCTTCTTAAAGGTAATGTGCCAAAAATGGTTTTAAAATTTTGGTTAGGCAAAGGAATAGATCCTTTCAATCCCTCCTTGAAAATGCTAAGATCAAACCAATGAAGAGCATTCTCCAAACCAAAGAATGGGCTAATTTTAAAGCGAGTTACGATTTTGAAATATTAAATCTCGGCAAAATATTTGTGCATAAACGCAAATTGCCATTTAATCAGAATTTTCTCTATATTCCTGAGATGTCGGCTAAAAATATCTCGCCACAAGAAGTCGAAGATCTGGCGAAACTAGCCAAAGAGCAAAATTCGATTTTTACTCGACTAGAGTTAGTCGATGAATTTACCGACAGTGGATTTAAGCTGCTTGGCTCGTTTGGTTTTCAGAAATCATTTGAACAAGTTCAGCCAAAGTGGCGACAAATTATAGATCTTAAGCCAACTCGTGGAGAAATTTTGAGCCAGATGAAGCAAAAGGGCAGATACAACGTAAAGCTGGCAGAGCGCAAAGGTGTCAAAATCGAAAGCTATGCCGCTAACGATCAAAAATTAACTAAGGTGTTACCAGCTTTTCATTCGTTAATTAATGACACAGTTCAAAGAGAAAAAATTACCGGACGATCACTTAGCTACTTCGAAAATTTGCTGAAGAACTTCGAAACTACTGATTATTTAAAAATTTACGTTGCCTATTTTGAATCTGTACCAGTTGCCGCAGCGTTAATTAGTTTTTACGATGATACCGCAAGCTATCTATACGGGGGATCATCACGTGCCCACAAAGAAGTGATGGCGCCATATTTGATGCATTGGCAAATAATTATCGATGCAAAAGAAAAAGGAATGAATAATTACGATATGCTCGGTCGTTCAATTCCAGAGCAAGAGAACCATAAGTGGGCGGGAGTTACGAAGTTTAAGGAGCAATTTGGGGGCCGCGCAGTTGAAATTCTCGGTAGTTTCGACTACATTAATAAACCTGTTGCTTACAAACTATTTCAAATCGCGGAAAAAATGAGAAGAAAATAGTTTGTAATAATTTAAAAATTCCAATTTAAAATTTAAAATCAAATTAAAATGACAAATTTAAAAATTGAAACATTAAAAATTGAATTCAAATTCAAAATTTAAAATTTTAAATTTATATAAAATGCCATTCAAGAAATACATTAAAGATAATTTTCCGGCAATAGTCGATTGGTCTCATAAACTGCGGGGCGTATTAGCATTTTATTTCTACGGTATGCCCTCAAAGCGGATGCGCGTTATCGGCATTACCGGTACGAACGGAAAAACTACGACTTGTCATTTAACTACAAAAATATTGGAAGAATCTGGCAGTCGTGTCGGAATGCTCTCAACCACTACTTTTAAAATTGGCGCAAAAGAATGGAGCAATAAGACCAATATGACGACAATGAGTCCATTTGCGGTTCAGAAGTTGTTAAAACAAATGCTGGACGCTGGCTGCACATACGTGGTGATGGAAACATCAAGTCACGCGATTGCACAGTATCGAAACTGGGGAATTAGATATTACGCCGTGGCGATGACCAATGTCACTCACGAGCACCTAGATTATCACAAAACTTTTGATGCATATCTAAATACTAAAGTTAAACTTTTTAAATTAAAGCCAAGAGTTGCCGTTGCCAATATGGACGATCCAAATTGGCAAAAGTTTATGCAATTTTCAGCTGGCCGACATTTTACATATTCGCAGGATAGAAAAGCAGATGTCACAGCGAGAAAGATCCTTCCATCTTCTGACGGAACAATTTTCACCCTCGTTACTCCAGCATCGCAAGTGACAGTTGATCTTCATTTGCCAGCGATGTTTAACGTCTCAAATGCGCTCTGCGCTGCAGCAATTTGTTTCGGTATAGATATTCCAATCGAGGCGATTAAAAAGGGATTAGAGGCTGTCAAAAATGTTCCGGGACGACTTGAAAAAGTTGATGCCGGACAAGATTTTACCGTGATAATTGATTATGCGGTGACGCCAGATTCACTTGAAAAATTGTATTCGACCTTAAGGCCTGGCGTTCGAGGTAAAATGATTGCTGTTCTTGGTTCGTGTGGAGATCGCGACAAGACGAAAAGACCGATTATGGGCTCAGTGGCAGGCAGGTTTAACGACTTCGTCGTTGTGACAGACGAAGAGCCATATACCGAGGATCCGCATGAAATTATCGAGCAAGTTGCCTCGGGTGTGCCACGTGGCAAGAAGGATTCCAAAATGGAACTCGATAAAGACTATTTCAAAATCGATGATCGACGAGAAGGCATCCACAAAGCTCTTGAGATGGCCAAAAGAGGCGATCTTGTGATTGTTACTGGAATGGGTGCGCAAGAGTTTCGTGTAGTTGGATCAAAGAAATTTCCGTGGAAAGAAAACGAAGTCATTAAAGAAGAATTGAACAAATTAGGCTACAATAAAAAATAATGCAAAATTCATATCTCAAAATGCAGAATGACAGTCTAGGATGTATAAATTTTGATTTTTTGAATCGTAATTATGAGATCTGATTTATGATATTTGAGATATCTTTATGAAAACCGGTCACCTACATCCATCAACATTAACTCTTCGAGAGATTATCAGCTATTTCGAAGAGTTAGGATTTTCTGTTTTTGAATCACCGGAAGTTGATGATGAGTGGCACAATTTCGACGCTCTAAATGTTCCCGCCGACCATCCAGCTCGTGACGAACAAGATACATTTTATATCAAAGATGGCCGCTTGCTTCGAACTCACACTTCAAACTCTCAGGCGAGAGCCGGCCAAACCATCGAGCCGCCGATCAAGATTGTAGTTCCGGGCAAGTGCTATCGCAATGAAGCCACTGACGAGACGCATGAGTCGACATTTTTTCAGCTCGATGCATTATATATCGATAAAAATGTTAAGGTTGGGAATTTGTTTTGGGCGCTCGAGATGATTTTGAAAAAATTGTATGGCGACGACGTAAAATATCGCATGCGACCACATCATTATCCGTTTGTAGAGCCTGGTTTTGATGTTGATATCAAAAGAGGCGATAAGTGGATGGAAGTTTTGGGCTCGGGAATGGTTCATCCGAAGGTTTTAAAGAATATGGGACTTGATCCTGAAGTTTACTCTGGATTTGCTTTTGGTCTTGGGCCAGATCGTATGATGATGCAAAGATATAAAATCAAAGACATCCGCCAATTGTGGCAGTCAGACCTAAGATTCCTTAGACAATTTTGAGTACAAAATTGAAATTTAAAAATATGAATTTAAAATTTAAAATCAAATCTAAATGACAAATTTAAAAATTATAAAATTGATCATTGAATTTAAATTAAAAATTTTAAATTTAAAATTTCGAATATGAAGTATTCATATAATTGGCTTAAGGAATATTTAAAAACCGATAACTCAATCGAGCAAATCGGCGAGGATTTGGTTTCTCTTGGTTCTGATGTTGATGACATCTCAAGTTTCCCGCAAATCGATGAGAAAATAATTGCAGTTAAAATTACCAAAATCGAACCTCATCCAAATGCAGATAGATTAAAACTCCCGACAATTTACGATGGGGAAAAAGAAATACAAATTGTTTGTGGCGCGCCGAATGTTGAGGTTGGTCAAATTGCTTGCTTTGCGCAAGTCGGGGCTAAGGTCAGGGATTTTGAAATCGAAGAAGCCGACATTAGAGGAGTAAAATCGCCGGGAATGCTTTGCTCGCCTCGAGAACTTGAACTTTCCCAAGATCATAGGGGAATTCATATTTTACCTGAGGACACTAAGCTTGGCGCAAAAGTTAAGGATATTCTGGGTGGTGATAGTGTCCTAGATTTGGAAATTACCCCAAATCGTGGCGATCTGCTTTCTCATTTTGGACTTGCCCGTGATTTATCGGCGAAGTACGGCAAGAAATTGGAAAAACCCGAGCTTCACCCCGTTAGAGATAGCCGACGCCAAGATGCTGGCGGAGAGGGTGAAGCGTTTGACGGGTCGGCGTCGATCTCTAACGGGGTAAAAGTCGAAATAAAATCCGAAAAATGTTCACTTTACATGGCGAGAGTTATCAAAAATGTAAAAATCGCTCCGTCGCCACAATGGCTTGTGGATAGGCTTATCGCGGTTGGAGCAAAGCCGATTAACAATGTTGTGGATGTCACAAATTACATAATGCTCGACCTTGGTCATCCGCTTCATGCTTTTGATAAAGCGAAGATCGAGGGTGATCAGATTATTGTTAAAGAAATCGATACAGAAATGGATGTCGTAACGCTCGATGGCGAAGCACGCGCAGTTCTACCAGAGATGCTTTGTATTTGGGATCTAAATCGACCAGTTGCGGTGGCGGGAGTAATGGGACTTGGCAATTCCGAGGTTGATGACGAGACTACCGATATTGTTTTAGAGGCCGCTGTCTTTGATCGAAAATCAATCAGAAAAACCGCCAAACTTTTAAACTTACGATCTGAAGCAAGTGCTCGATTTGAACGCGGAATTGATGACGCGGGGACAGAATACGCGATTAATAAAGCTGCTAATATGATCGCCGAAATTGCCGGTGGTGAGGTTGTAGGAGAAGCAGTCAGCTGTCAGCCTTCAGCCTTCAGTCAGCCACAAATCACTATCGAGTATGACAAAATTAATGCCTATGCCGATTTAGATTTAGAAAATAATGAGATTGACGAGATTTTGCAAAACTTAGGTTTTGAAACGCAAGATGGTAAAGCGACGATTCCATCTTGGCGCCACGATATTGAAATTTGGCAGGATCTTGCTGAAGAAGTATATCGAATCAATGGCATAGAGAAGATTAAACAGGACGCTTTGCCGGAGATCGAAAAGCCAGCGCCCTCTGATTATTACAGAAAAGAAGCAATTAAGGATTATCTCGTCGAACAAGGTTTGGACGAGACGATTAGCTATACTTTTTTATCTGAAGCTGATGTTGCAGCGGCTAAAATTGATACATCAGATTTGCTTGAATTAGCAAATCCTGTCCAAGAAGAAAATCGCTATCTTAGAAATTCATTGATTCCGGGACTATTAAAAGCGGTAGCTAAGAACCCGAGCTTTGATGATATTGAAATTTTTGAAATTGGCAGTGTTTTCTCAAAAAATGAAGAATGGTTTTCGCTTGGTATTGTGACCAGCGGAAAATCAGCCAGAAAAGTTGAGAAAATTATCGATCAGCTTTGCGAAAAGTTCAGTTTTGATCGAAATTTATTTAGCATCTATGAGATTCCGCAGGAAGATTTAAAACGTTTCAAAATTAAAAAACCTTCTGTTTCAATTGCGCAAGCTGACATTAGAGAGTTGCTGAAAGAGGGGAATTTCCAAGATCTAGATTTAAAAATCAAAAAAGATATGAATGACTATCGACCAATTTCCAAATATCCACCGGTCAAGAGAGATTTGGCGTTTTTGGTAAAAAGTGATGTCTCGCAAGTCCCTGCCCGCAATGCTTCCAGCATAGCTGATGTAGGCGGGGCAATTCGCAACTCGATACTCGAGACATCGCCGAAGGCGATTCTAGTTGAATTATTTGATGAATTTGAATCAGATAAATTAGGTGTCGGCATGAAGTCAGTGGCATTTCACGTTTGGCTCGAAGATATCGATAAAACCTTATCTGACTCTGAAGCTGACGAACAAATTTCCAAAATTATTAGTGTGCTAAAAGAAAAATTCGAGGCGGAAATTAGAAGCTGAATGTCATTGCGAGCCCGTCGAGGGCGTGGCAATCTCGAATCTATTTTGAAACAAAACGAACAGGCACCCGTAGTCGAAAGATCTCGACGGAGGGTGCCTGGTGAGTCGCGGTGTCGGTACGACGGGGTTAGGGCTTGACTTCGGCCGTTGTGAGCCTGAAGTAGCGCTGGGCGACATAGGAAGCGAAGATCATGATGCGGGTGGAGTAGGTGCGGCCGTTGTACGGCACGACCTTGTCGCCGGTGTAGTTGTTGCTCCACTGCCTCCCGACGTTGTAGCACTGGTGCATCATGAAGTTCAACGTCTCGTTGTCGTTGCGTCCGCGGCCGAAGGCGCGCCGGAGCAGCGAGCAGAGGTCGGGGAGTAGGTCTTGCTTCATGATGAACTCGACGAGGTAGTCATTCGTCCGGACCTCGTCCATTACCATCTGGGCGGTCGCGCGGTTAGCATTGCGATCAGCCAGCACGCGAAGCAGCTCGTTCACGCTTACCCTTCCGAGGGTTCTCTGAAAAGTTGGCATCATCACGTTCCTTCCTTGCGGCTATTCTGTTGACAGCGCGGCAACGACGTCAGCAACGCATGCCTCAACTTCAGGCAGTACGTTTTTGCCAGCGATAAGCCCGTGGTAGGGCTCGTACCAGAAGGTTCCCCTCCCTTCTTCATCGCTGGTCGTGCTCGGCATGCCGTAGACCTCAATGTTCTCGCAGCATTCCGTGACGAAACGGTGCACCACAGTCGAGGCCTCTCGGACCTGCTCGTCACTCGGACAAGCGACGTCCTCGTCGTTGTCGTCTAACCGCGCTGCGAGTACGCGGTAGAACAGGTCGATTACCACGTTGTTGCGGCTCAAGTAGCCAAGGATACGCTCACGTGTGACATGGGCGGTGAGCCACTCCTTGGTCACGCGCTGTGTGTGGTAGTAGCCCAGAGCGTAGCGTAGACGACCGCGAATGCCGTCCGCGGCAGCGGCGTGGTAGGCAGGGCGAACGACTTCGACGAAGGCTGTGAATAGGTTGGGTGCATCGTGAGCGATGTTCTCGGCGTATTTGAGGGCCGCTTCAAACTGTTCTCTCGGCGAACTGTTGTTGGCCATACGATGCGTGATGAAGTTGCAGCCGAGCTCGTAGGCTGCGTTTTGCAGTTCACCCATTGCTTTCGCAGTGGGACAATTGCCGCGACCCGCATCAAGCGAGATGAAGCGGACCATCGCATCTCGCGATGACGTGCTTAGCGCGCTTTGCGCCAAGAATTCCTCTGGCTCTCTCTGTGCCGCGCTGAGCAAAACCTCGCCCAGCTCGGCTATGGTTCGGCAGTCGTGAATAGCAGTTGAACTGAGCAAGGGCACAGCTCCTTTCAAGGTGCGACAGATATCCGAGCTCGCTCGGATAGATCATCTTATCTCTAGTTTATAAAAAATTCAACCTTGAGTTAAATTAAAAAACGCGACAGGCGCCCTTTGCAGGGCGCCTGGTGTGATTTCGCTTGTGGCGAAACGGGTGAGGGCTACTCGACCCGGAGGCCGAGTAGCCGCTTGGCTTCGTTGATGTTTGCGGGCACGATCGGATCACTGGATGCCCGTATTTTCTTGATGGCGGTAGAGACCGAGGAGGGGCACATACCGCCGAACAGCTTCGCGATGGCGGTTTGTTTCATGTGGAGCAGTTCTTCCATCAGGTACCACGCAATGTGTCGACCACGTGCCTGGTCCTTGATCTGGCCTGTTCCGAGGATCTTGCCCGGCTTGAGTCCAACTGCCTCCTCGACGGCCAGGA
>Ga0247841_10001251_pt1 | contig 59091 bp, 59 predicted proteins | sample LaCruzMarch2015__2_FD_192410 | JGI IMG/M metagenome (GOLD analysis project Ga0247841, IMG submission 192410) | Freshwater microbial communities from meromictic Lake La Cruz, Castile-La Mancha, Spain - LaCruzMarch2015_18m | ecosystem: Environmental > Aquatic > Freshwater > Lake | place: Spain...
CAACGCTCTTGAACGATTTTAGTGTTCAAGATTGGAATAAAGAAAAATTAGAGAGTGTAGTAGGGGAGTGGATTGCAAAAAAAGGATGTGGAAATGGGGTGGCGCTTTGGCCGCTGCGGGTAGCTTTATCTGGACAACAAAATTCCCCTGGGCCGTTTGAGATTGCGGCGGTATTGGGAAAAGATGAATCATTAAAACGTATTCAAATAGCACTTGAGAAATTATAAAATGTGCAAAAAGGTACTGATAAATTATAGAAATAAAAGCATAACTTTTTGTTTCGTGCGATTTTGTGATATAATAGCAGCATGCGTTTAAGAATATTTTTAATTATTTTGTTTATAATTGGCGGAATATGTTTCTCGTCTAGTTTTGTTTTTGCCCAAGTTGGTGGAAATACAGCTGAAATTGATGAATTAAACAAAGAAATTGCTACCCGTAAAGACAAAATTAAACAATTAGAAGAAACTTTGTCGACTTATAAAAAAACTATTACCCAAAAACAGACTGAAGCACAATCATTAAAAAATCAATTAAGTATTTTAGATAATCGTGTTGCACAGGCGCAAGTTGATATTGTCTTAACTCAAGCCAAGATAGACGAAGTGCAATTACAAATATCAGCATTAGAATTATCGATTGCAGATAAAGAAGGATCAATCGCTGTACAGAAAAAAATGCTAGTGGCGATTGTTAAAAATGTTAATTCCGCCGATAGAAAGAATTACCTGGAAATAATGCTTACTAATGAGAATTTTGCTGATTTTTATAATCAAGTTAAATATCTAGAGACTGTTTATGCTGATTTAGGTCGCTCAGTAAAAGACTTACGTTTAGCCAAAGAAGATTTAAATGCGAAAAAATTACAAGCTAGTAATCAAAAAATGACGTACGAACAATTAAAACAAGAGTTAGTTGATAAACAAGAGAATTTAAATGATCAGGCCAATTTGAAACAAAATTTATTTATCAAAACCAAATCAGACGAAGCGCGTTATCGTACTTTGGTAGATAATTTAACAAAACAATATCAGGCCATTGAAAATGAGACACGTGCTTATGAAGCGCAGGTACGTAAAAAGTTAGAGCAACAAGATAAAATAAGCGAATCTGGTACCACAGTTTTATCTTGGCCTGTGGCTAATCGTTACATAACCTCTGCTTTTCATGATCCAGATTATCCTTATCGCAACGTATTTGAACATAACGCAGTAGACATTCGAGCTTCGCAAGGTACTTCAGTACGTGCCGCCGCGGCTGGCTATGTAGCACGTGCCAAGCGTTGTTCAGCATCTTCTTGCTATAGTTATTTGTTATTAGTGCATACTGGCGAAATATCCACTGTTTATGGCCATTTAAGCAGTATTTTAGTAAATGAAGATCAGTTTGTTGGGAAAGGCGATATAATAGGTTATTCAGGTGGTACTCCTGGTACAGTGGGAGCTGGTCCATTTGTCACTGGTCCACATTTACATTTTGAAGTACGGTTAAATGGTATCCCGGTAGATCCGATTGTGTATTTAGGAGATTAAATATTTTAATATTATGACACATAATCCAGAATTTAGTACTGTGGCGGTTACGAAAGAGGTTGATCAAAAAGATCAAAATGTTTTGGATCGTATCAAAAAAATTCAGAATTCGCCAATGTTTACTGTAAGAGACCATTTAATAGAAGTTTTATTAAGTATTGCTTTTGACAATCCAGATGAAGCTCCTGAAGCAGAACATGATAAAATTGTTGGTATGATCGAAGAAGACGATACACCGGAAGTGTTATATGATTTTAGTCAAAAGATGTATAAGCAGGCTTTGGAAAGTGGAAAAGTGCGTGAAGCTTTGGCGTTGGCGAATTTGTTATATATGACGCACGAGAAAGCAGAAGCGCTAGAAATTTTACAGAAGAGCCATTTGGAAGAAGTATATAATTTTTATAAGTCCTTAAAGGATCCAGAAGAAAAAATGAAATATTTAGATAATGAGTCGGATGGTTTTAGCGTAATGAAATTTGGCGATAAGTTTATAGCTGATGACCCACGATATTTAGAATTGAATAATGATAAATTAACGTTGAGAGTTTATTTGGCCTATCAAGATAAAAAAGCGGCTAAAACATTCGCTGCTTTTGCAACTGTGGTAGAGGTTTTGAAGAAAAAACCAGATTTACTAAAAACATGGTCACCTGGTTTGCAAGAAAAGATTCATAACCAAGCTTTGGCTTTGATCAAGTCGGCTCGTGAAGATAGGTTCGGTGCAATTCATGTGACTGAGGAGGCTCTAAGTTTGGCAGAAAAATTTGAAAAATTGGGTATACTTAGTATGGATTCAGATGCACAACTTTTTGAAGAGTTGACAAAGTAGAGTAAATTTTATATCAATAAAAAAACAACGCCTTTATAAATGTGTTGTTTTTTATTTTCCGCTATGAAATTTTTTATGAATTTCGCGTAAGCGGGGATTAGTGACGTGGGTATAAATTTGGGTGGTGACGATATTTTTGTGTCCGAGTAGCTCTTGGACTGAACGCATATCAGCCCCATGTTCCAATAAATCTGTTGCAAAGCTATGACGTAAAGTATGTGGTGTGGCGTCAACCGATAGTCCAGCCATCGAAGTATAACGACGTACCAGTCTTTCTATAGAACGCGGAGTTAGTCGGTGCTCAGTGTCATCTTTATCCGGTCGGTAATTGATAAACAGGGGAGGGAATAGATCTTTTCGGGTTTTAAGGTATTGAGCCAGACATCCCAATGTCCTTTCAGAAAAATATACAGTACGGATTGATCCACCCTTACCAGCAATAGACATTTCTTGGTCGGATAATTTATTATTTAGTAAATTTTTTAAATTGAATAGTCGCATATTAAGCGACGTTAGTTCCGAAACGCGCATACCAGTAGAGAAGAGTACTTCTAGAATTGCGCGATCACGTAGGCCTTCTTTGGTGGTGGCGTCTGGCATGGACATTAATTTTTCTACCTGGTCAAATTTGAGAAATTTAATCTTTTTATCTTTTTCTGTTAATTTTGGTAAAGTAACTTTTTCTGATGGCAAAGCATTTATATCTTTTGTAGCAAAATAATTGAGTAAATTGCGTAGGGCAATCAGGTAGTAGTTTTGAGTCGTTTTTTTGTTATAGTTGCCTTGGGAATCCTTTTTACGTGATAAGTATAGCCGGTAGTCCCAAATATGACGCGCTGTAAGCTCGTGGGGCTTCAAATCATCCAGTCGGTTAGCTTTCATCCAGCCCGTGAACATTTTTAGGAAGTTGTGGTAATTGCGAGTAGAAACAGGGCTCAAACCTTTTTCAATTTCACAGTAGTCCAAAAAATCCGGAATCTGGTCGATTATAGGGGTGGATGAGTTATGCATAATAAAAGGTTATACGTCGCTTAATCTATGTTATACGAAGTTAAATATATTATAATCCTTTTGTTTTCTGAGGTCAAGCGTACCACTCCTCTTCTGGCAGATGATTACTTCCAATAGATTCTTTCACCGTAACGTAGATCAATATATTCTATTGGTTTATTATTTTGAATAAAAGTTTTTAAATTATTGAGTTGAGTGGTTATCGTATTTGGATCAGGAGTAAAATAAACGTCCCAAGGGCCATTAATATAAGCTCTCACTCCCCCTAACGGACTGTCTAGGTAAAAATATTTGATAATGAGGTTCTGTTTTTTGATTTGAGTATAAAATTCTATCACACTATTAATCAGATTGGTTGAAAGCCAATGTCCTTCTGTATTAGTACTATTGCGTCCGTCGTAAATTAAAGGTAAATCGCCAAACTCTTTTTTGATAGTTTGATAGTCTGGTAGATGTGTTTGTAAAGTGGTGCTAGCGGTAGTACGAAGGGTGTTTGCGGCTAAGGTAGTAGTAGTGATGGTAACTAACTGTGTTGAAGAGATAAATTCGTTAGCGCCTACATTTTTTAAATTTTTTACTATATCGCCTGTTTGATCTAGTAAATAATAATTTTGACTATTATCATAAATTACACTGGAGATTTTTTCTTCGATATTGATGATTAAATTGTTAGGAAATTTTTTTTCTATTTTAACATCACTAACAGTGAAATTGTTTTCAATTAGATTAATTATTTTTTCAGAGTTGATTAGGAAATAATTATTGGATGGGATTGGCCATCGTCGGGCAAAAATTTGTTTCTCTACTATTCCGTTGATTTCGTTAATCTTTATTATATTTAAGCCATTAAAGGTTATTTTGGTGATGCGAAAATTAGGTAGATAGATTAGTAAACCAACCCAAAATAATAATAATAATATAATTATTATATATTTAAAACCGGTAAAATGTCCCAGTTCTTTTCGATACGGATTGCGCAAAGCCGTTCTGCTGTGGTATGGGCTGGATTTGATGTTTTTTACTGCTCGACTTTTGTAGCGTGAAAATAATCGCTGTCGCCAAGATTGTTTGGGCCGATATTGTTCGTAGTCGTGTTGTGAGTAAAAATATTTCATATCCCCTTACTTTACAAGGCGCGGTATTAAAGGATTGATACGGTCAACAATTTCATAATTGACGGCAGAGGCTAATTTAGAAAGCTCGTCGATAGTAATACACCGCTCTCGTTGTTTTCCGACAATAGTTGCCTTATCCCCTACTTTTACTTTTTTCAATCCAGTAATATCTGCCATGCATAAATTCATACAAATACGGCCGCGAATAGGACACTTTTTTCCATGGATAAGTACATAGGCATTATTAGATAGTCGTCGATCATATCCATCCCAATATCCGACTGGCAACAAGGCTAATTTAGTAGTTTTTTTGGCAGTATATGTACCTCCGTAGCCAATTTTAGTCCAGGCCGGAATTGTTTTTATTTGAATTATTGTAGTATGCCATGATAAAGCTGGATATAGCCTAATCTTTTTTTGCGACAATTCATCTGGATAAAGTCCGTAAAGGCTCAGACCCAGCCTGATTGCGTTAAAATGACTATGATTGTACAAGATACTAGCCGACGAACAGGCAAAATGTTTAATTGGGATATTGATTTGTTTTTTTTCTAGTTCAGTAATTATTTTATCAAATTGCTTAAGTTGGTACTCGGTATAAATTTTATCATCTTCACTGGAGGCAAAATGGCTAAATATTCCCTCGAGAATAAGGTTTTTGCAATTTTTAATTTTTTTTGCGAGTACTACCCCCTCATCTTTGTAAAGTCCTAAACGCGTAGCTCCAGTATCAATTTTAAGGTGTACTTTAATTTTTTTCTTTACCATCTCCCCTACCCTGTTTAGTATTTTGATTTGTTGCTCTGTGTATATAGGGAAAATTACTCCGGCGCGTGCGCATGAACACAATTTGTGTTCATCGTTTTCGTAAAAACTCAGAATCATTATTGGTTTTTTAATTTTAGCCTTTATTAATGCATAGGCCTCATCTAAATTTACAACACAAATTCTATCTACTTCCCTGCTCTTATTACAGATTTTAGAAATTTCTAAAAACCCATGACCGTAAGCATTGGCTTTGACTACCGGCATCAGTAAAGTTTTTTTGCCGATTAAACGACGAAACTGGAGCAAGTTATATTTTATTGCTTGGCTGTCAATCTCCACCCAAGTAAGCATAATTTATTTAGATTTTTTTAAATCCGCAGAATTTTTGTAGCACTTTTGGGATCGCGATAGAACCATCGGCTTGCTGATGGTTCTCCACAAGCGCGATCGGAAAACGACTCGAAACTATAGCAGTGCCATTGAGAGTGTGAACAAATTCGTTTTCTACATTATTTTTACGATAACGAATATTTAGCCGCCTGGCCTGATAATCTGTACAATTACTAGTTGAGGTAATTTCACCATAGCCATTAGACATAGTCATAAATGCTTCTAAATCATATTTACGATAAGCTGGACCACCCAAATCACCGGAGGCAGTGTCAATAACACGATATGGAATTTCTAAACCGTCGACTATTTCTTTTTCTATTGCTAAAATCTCTTGATGTAACATTTCGCTATCCTCAGGACAGCAATAGATAAACATCTCAAGTTTGGTAAACTGATGAACGCGGTATAAGCCCTTGCTTGTTTTTCCGTAGGCGCCGGCTTCAGTGCGAAAGCAATGTGATAGTGCGGCGTATTTTTTAGGTCCTTTGGATAGGTCTAAAATTTCATTGGCATGATAACCGCCCATAGTGATTTCTGCCGTACCTATAAGACTTAGATCTGTATTTTCCACCGAATATACCTGTGTTTCCGGTCCTCGTGGATTAAAACCAACACCAGATAGTATCTCGTTTTTCGCCATATCAGGTGTTTCTACTATTGTAAATCCGTGCTTTTCTAAAATGTCCAGTCCATAATTTATTAGGGCCAAGTTTAATCGAACCATTTGATTTTTACAAAAATAAAATTTTGTACCAGCTACCTTAGCTCCGCGTTCAAAATCTATTAGGTCTTTTTTAACCATCAACTCTTCGTGGTCTAACGGCTGAAAATCAAATTTTGGCGGTTTCTTATTTTCGTAAATAACTTTAAAATCATTTTCGCCGCCAATGGGCGCATCTGGATGGGTAAGATTTGGTACCGCCATCATCAGAACATTGTACTCACTGTCTATGTTTGCAAGTATTTCTTCGTTAGTTTTTATTTCGTCGCCCACCAATCGCATTTTCATTATTTCTTCTTCGTTTGGTTTGCCTTTGGATGTTTGTTTACGTAAGGCACGCAAATCCTCAATTTTTTTAATCAGACCACGACGCTTTTCATCAGTTTCCAAAAGCATATCAATATCAATTTTTACTTTTCGATCCACGCAATTTTTCTTTATCAACTCTTTGTTTTCACGAATAAATTTTATGTCTAGCATATATTTAGGATAAATATTTTTTTATAAATTTAATATTTTTTTCAATACTCTCTCTGTTCAGTAGTAGTAAAGGCAATTTTAAAGCCTCGTATAAAGTACACCAGCGGTATCCCGCTGATTCGTGATCGGTAATTTTGACTTTGCCACCAGCAGTTTTTTGACAAATATAAACAACTAAAAATACTTGATAGTTTCCTTGAGTTGGTTTACGTGTCCCCATTAGAATTTGTGGTAATTGTTCTAATATTTTTATTGTTAGTCCGGTCTCTTCTTTAACTTCACGTTTCAAACATTGAGTAATACCCTCTCCAAAGTTCACTCCCCCACCGGGGAATTCCCATTTGTTATTAAATTCGTGGCGTGCATCGCGTCGTTTTAATAGTAGTATTTTATTTTTTTCTATAATCATGGCTACTGGGCAAATCAATTGTTTTGCATCAAAATTGCGAGAAAGAAAATATTTTATTTTATGTATTACTTGTCCTCGGTGGCTAACCCTATTTTTGTCCAAAGTTGAGATCTGCGAAAAATATTTTTTAGCAGTTGGATAATAAAAAATACAATCATAACCTAGGCCGTTTTTTGCCTCTCCAATAATTTTATTTCCAATCAAACCGTTTACTTGTCCAGTAAAAATAGTAAAGCCACCGTCGATAGGATCATACAAACAAGCGTCGGTTTTAAAGTAGCAACCACGTTTTTTTACTGGTACACCTTTTAATAAACCGATTACTTTTTTGTTTCTTTCTTCAGCAGTATCGGCGAAACGTTTAGCTTTGATACCAGGCAATCCATCTAAGTATTTAACAAAAAATCCTGTGTCTTCGGCAATGGTTAGTAGCCCGCTCTTATCACCAAAAAATTTGGCTTTATGATAAGCATTTTGCCAGAGTTCTTCGTGAGGTTCTTCAAGATCTATTTTATCTAATCCAATGTTTTTCAAATTAATAAATTGGTAATTTAGATCTTTATATTCCGTGACAAATTCATGAAACTTACCCTCGTTAGTTGTTGCAATTAAAATTTTTTTCATGGAAAAATTTTTGAACTTTTATAAATATTATCCATATAAGGTGGAATACGTACAATTTGGCAATTTTCTCCAACTGCTTGAGCGACGTTATCTACGAAAACTTTTTGGTCATACCCCAAAGCGACAACGTCTGGTTTTTCTTCACGTATAGCCTTATACTCATCGTCAATACAGCCAAGTCTAGATTTTTCTGCTATCCCAAGTTTTTGTACATTTTTTAGCCGTATCTTTTCATTAAATCTCGGTTCTCTTCCTTTGATTTTACAAACTGTATAATCACGAGCCACGACTACAACCAAATAATCACCATAACGCTTTGCTTGCCTTAATAAGAATATGTGCCCAGGGTGAATAGTGTCGAACGTGCCAAATACTATTACCTTTCTCATACTATTTGTTTGGTCGTAAAGTTGGAAATAAAATTACCTCTTTTAAATTTTGTGCTCCTACCAAGAGTTTGGTTAAGCGGTCAATTCCCAATCCTAATCCGGCGGTTGGCGGCATACCATGTTTTAATGCGGTGATAAAATCTTCGTCATAAGGCATGCTTTCTTCATCTCCCTTTGAACCGAGTTTTTCCTGCTCTTTGAAACGCTCTTCTTGGTCAATCGGATCATTGAGTTCGGAAAAACCATTGCATAATTCATTGCCGCCGATACATAGTAGCTGCATTCTTTCCACATAACGCGGATCTTCGCTTTTCTTTTTAGCCAAAGGAGACAGCTCTACTGGATGGTCAATCATAAAGATTGGATTTGTTATTTTTGGGCGGGCGTAAGTTTTATAAATTTCATCAATCAATTTACCGCGGCCAGTATTTTTATCAATGCCATCGATTTTTAATTTTACCGCTTGTTTATAAAGATCTGATTGTTCCGAAAAATCTTCGATGTCAATTTTTGCATATTTTTTGATAAGTTCACGCATGGTAATACGTGGATATGGCGGAGTAAAATTGATTTCTTGATTATCAGCGGTGAATTTTAAACTTAATCCAGCTGCTTGTATGAGTTTTGGTAATAGTTCCTCCATTAAGTCCATTAAATTATTATAATTTGCATAAGCCCAGTAAAATTCTAATTGGGTAAATTCTGGATTGTGATTGTAATCAATGCCTTCGTTACGAAAACAACGGGCAATTTCATATACTTTTTCAAACCCACCAACTATTAAACGTTTTAAATACAATTCTGGCGCGATTCGAAGATACAAAGTCATGTCAAGAGAATTATGGTGTGTAACAAATGGTTTAGCATTAGCACCGCCATACAATGGCTGTAGAATAGGCGTTTCAACTTCAGAAAATCCTCTGCTGTCAAAATATTCACGTAAAGTACGGGTTAAAATTACTCGCGTTTTAGCGATTCTCATTGATTCTTCATTTGAAAGTAAATCTAAATAACGTTGGCGATATCGTATTTCTATATCAGATAAGCCATGGAATTTTTCTGGTAGAGGTAAGAGTGTTTTAGACAAAATGCGATATTTTTTTACCAATATTGAAATTTCTCCTTTGTGAGTTGTAAAAATTTCTCCAGCGACTTCAACAAAATCACCAAGATCAAAATTTTTGATGAATAATTTATAATTTTCTTTATCTAATTCTTTTTCTGAAAAAGCTGCCTGCAACTTGCCAGAGTCGTCTTTTAAATGTGTAAAGCATAGTTTGCCCATTTCTCGCTTGGATATTATCCGACCAACGACTTGTACACTTGTTCCCATCGGGCTAGTTTGGGCCTCTTTTAGAGTTTGTGTGCGATTACAGTGAGCCGGGTACGAAGGTTGTCCGGCTGCTTTTAAAATTTCAGCATGCTCTTGGCGTACTGTTTCTTCGGTAAAATTTTCTGGCATATTGTATAGGATATAATAAAAAAATTGGTAAATTTAATTATCGGCTAATATTATTGTAGCGGATTTTAGAATTTTGTGCAAATTTCAGAAGAATAAAAAACAAGCCAGATCGGCCTGTTTTAATTGGTTATTTTATCTCACTTCCAAAATTTTATAGACTTGTTTTCCGGCTGGAGTATTCACGTCTATTTCTTCACCTTCTCCGTGATTGATAAAGGCACTTCCAAGGGGTGATTCATTTGATATCTTTCCTTTGCTTGGATTAGCTTCTTGTTGGCCAACAATCATATATTCCTTAATTTTATCATTTATCTTAACTTTAACCGTGCTCCCAAGGGCCACAATATTGCCTTTAGTTTTTTCGATTACTTGAGAATTATTTATGATCTGTTCCAACTCTAAAATTCGTCCCTGCGCCCAGGACATATCTTCGCGAGCTTGATGATACTCGGCATTTTCAGATAGGTCACCCTGTTGCTTGGCCTCATCAATTCTTTTGGCAATTCCAGGAATAGTAGAATTTTTTAAAGTGTCCTGTTCTTTTTTTAGATTTTCTAAACTATCAGCACTTAAATATTGGATGTCGTCTTGCATAGGTAAAAAATTAAACAAAATAAACTCGGACGAGAGTTCTTTTGAAGTATAGCATACTATTAATAGTCGTCAAATAATGGCATCTGTGGATAACTATTTAAGATATTTTTGTCCCCACCAGCGTAAAAATTCATTGGCAATTGGCATGGCGGCTGTGCTCCCCTCTTTTCCTTCTTCAACTAGTATAGTAATGGCGATTTTTGGCTGATCAAATGGCGCAAAAGCAGTAAACCATGCTTGAGGATTTTTAATACTACTCCACTGGGCAGTTCCAGTTTTACCTCCACTAGTAAAACCAAGTGTTTTTAGTAATTGACAACTTCCAGATACAACGCAGGCGCGCATTCCTTGACGTACGGTCTCCATGTTTTGTTTAGATATAGAAACCTGACTTTTTTGTGGAAAACTAATAGGTTGTTTTGTTTTTGTAATCGTATCAATAAAATAATTTCCCAAATGAGGCCAGACAATTTTTCCGCCATTAGCAACTGTAGCTGTCCAAACGGCTACTTGCAAAGGCGTGACCAGAAGGTCGCCTTGGCCGATAGATAAGTTGTAGGTGTCGCCGATATACCATGGCTCGTTTTTAGTGTTTTTTTTCCATTCACGTGTTGGCAAAAATCCGGCGTTTTCTCCAGGTAAGTCAATGCCAGTTAGTTGTCCTAAATTAAACATGCGAAAATATTTTATTAAACGTTCAAAGCCAAGACCTTCAAAAGTTTTGTATCCGCCACCAATATAATAGAAAAAAGTATTAATTGACCAAGCGATGGCCCTGACGGCGTTAGTGGTACCGTGCCCACCAGCTTTCCAGTCCTTAAAGAAATGATCTCCAACTTGAATTCCCCCAACACTATTAACAGTGGTGTTTTGAGTGATCACTCCTTCTTGTAGCGCTCCAGCAACAATTATTGGTTTAATAGTAGAGCCTGAAGGGTAAGAGCCAGAAATAGCTCTATTAAACAAAGGTTGATCTGGGTTCTGTAGATAAGTTTGATATTTTTCTGAAGTTATGCCGCCAGAAAAATCATTATTATCAAAAGTTGGTAAACTGACCATGGCCAAAATTCCACCAGTTTGCGGGTTGATGGCAATTGCCACTGCCTTGTTTAAACCAAGACGTTTTAACGTGTTTTTAACCAGCTCTTCTAATTTTTGTTGTGCATTTAAATCAAGCGTTAGGTATAAATTATTACCTGGTATCGGAGGTTCTTCGGCTAGAACATTTTGTTCCCGCCCCATTGCATCAACTTCTATTTTTTTTCTTCCATATTTTCCACGTAAGCTAGTTTCATAAAATTTTTCTAATCCTATCTTACCAATGTCGTCTGTTGGTAGATAATTTTCAGCGGTGTATTTTACTAGTTCTTCATCGTTAAGTTTGCCGACGTAACCAAATAGATGCGATAAGCTTACAGTTGAAATTGTAGTACTAGTGCCATTTAGATATTGTCGTTTCATGCCAGAGTCTACCAATACACCTGGCAAATCAGAGCTTTGAACATATAATTTGATAGCAGTAGCGTGGTCAAGATTTTCTTTGACAGAGATTGACTCAAAGCCATAACCGTTATATTTACCGAGTTTATTTTCTAATTCTGAATATGTAACACCACTAATCGCGGATAGTTGGTTTAACATTTTAGTACGTTCATCATTGTTGTGTGGTAAATCGTTTTCAATAAGCGACAGAGAGAAACTTGGAACATTAGCAACCAGTTGTCGGCCAAAAGAGTCGTAGATAACCCCTCGTTCAGCTGGAATGGGACGTAAACGAATGCGATTGTTTTCTGCTAAACTACGGTAATTATTGCCGTTTAAAACTTGCAACCAAAACAGTCTTCCCAATATTATTGCTGTACCAAGCACGATAATTCCAGTAAATATTTTTACTTTTTTTATACCAATACTTCCACCTAAATAGTTGTTGGTCTTAGCTGTGATTACTTGGTGATTATTGGATTTGTCAAAATCAAAAGATTCTTCCACCCACTGATGTCGGAATTTACCAGGCATTTCACCCAAATAATCATTATTTTGTGCGTTGTCAAATAAATGTTTTTTTTCTTCCATAAATGTCTTGATTTTTCATATGTATATATTCTGGTCGTAATTTTTTTCCCGCGAATGTGATTAATGAATATACAAAAATTAATCCAGCTGTAGTTAAAATAATTTCCCAACCGACATTTTTTATTAATTCAATGTTTAAATTTAAATTAGCTTTTACAAAAAAATTATAGATTAACCAAAAAAGAAAAAAACAAAAACGGTAAATTATTATTGTCATTATTCCAATCAAAGCGACAATGAAAATTGAGCGGTCCGTAAAGAAATTTAGTAAAGTCCATTGTGTGGTTAGACCGGCCACAAAAAAAGCACTTAGTAATATCCCAAATGGTAGGGCGGAATAAGTTTCAATCAGTAGAGCAATTGTCAACAAAAATAATAAGCTTTTGCCGGTAGGTTTTGTTACCAAAAGCAAGACAGCAATTAATAAAAAGATATTGGTGTTGTTAAATGGTGGTGGTAAAAAGCTATTGATACTTAAATGTATGGCAGCGGCTAAAATAATAAGAAAAAAGTAAAAAATAAATTTAATAACTTTTAAAAATATTTTCATAGAAGACAATTATTGGTTGGTCACAACAACACCTACAATTAACAACTTATTCAAGTCAGTGCCGGGTGTTAAAATAGCTGATTGAAAAGGTTGGTAAGCTTCGTTTTCAATTACTGCAATATTGCCGATCAAAATACCGCGTGGAATTTGTTCTTCAAATCCAGAAGTGATAACCTGATCACCAACTATTATCATTTCGTCACGGGGAATAAATTGTAAACGCAAAGATAGTCCGTGTCCACCTTCGACTGCTCCCAAACTTTTGGTAGTGTTTAAAACTGTAGCTGACAATTTAGCTTGGCTATCATTAATTAATCTTGCAATCGCAATATCCGGCTCTACTTTGATAATTTTTCCAACAAAAACACCAGTTCCTGCCACCACTGCCGCATTCAGTTTTACTCCGGCGTTGCTACCTTGGTCTAGAATAATACTTTTAGTGACATTATCAAAGTCTCTGCTTATTACTCTGCTGGTTATTATTTTGTAATTAATATTTTTTTTGTAGTTTAGCTGATCTTTTAGGTCGTTATTTTCATTGGACAAAATTGTTATTTTTGTCTTCTTTAGTTTGTATATAGTCAGTACGTTCATTGTTGTTTAGAGTTGGAGAGAAAGCTGAACGCATGTAAATGTTTAGTTGTTGCATTTCTGTAGTGATTGGTGATAAAAATATGCGTGCCAAAACCATTCCAGTTCGTAAAATGCCTAGGTAATATAGACTTATAATTAAACACAGCAAAACCACCAAATAGGTATAGGTTTTTTTAGAGTACTTAAACATATTGATTAAGTAGAGGAAGTAGCTACCTCTCTTAGCAATTCTTCATCATCAAGTAAAGCGCCCGCACCACGTACCACTGATGTCAGTGGGTCATCAGCAATACGCACTGGTACTTCGGTGGCCCGTGCGATTAGTTGATCCATACCGCGTAAAAGTGCGCCACCGCCAGAAATTAAAATACCACGTTCGTGAATATCAGCGACTAATTCTGGTGGAGAAATTTCTAAAGTAGCTTTAATATTGTCGACAATGGCACGCAAAGATTTTATAATCGCTTCTCGTACTTGAGTGTCGTTGATCATTACTTCTTTTGGTAGACCTGAAACCAAATCGCGACCACGCATCGGAAATTCCGTTTGTTCGTGTTGTTCTACCGCTGAACCAATTTTAATTTTAATTTCTTCGGCTTGTCGTTCGCCTAAAAGTAAATTAAAAGTATCGCGTGCGTATTGGATTATGTTGCGATTTAATTCGTCACCAGCGATTTTTATTGATTTCCATAAAACGATACCTGATAAAGAAATAACTGCAATTTCACAGGTACCGCCGCCTATTTCAACCAAAAAATTCCCAACTGGTTCGCGAATTGGTAAACGTGAGCCAATCGCCGCAGCCATTGGTTCGTCTACAATCCATATTTCTTTTGCGCCAGCATTTTTTACCGCATCTGCAATTGCTTTGCGCTCTACCTCGGTGACTTCCATTGGAGCGCCAATTACTACACGCGGACGTGAAAAAAAATTAAAACCATCTTCAGTGATTTTGCTCACAAAATATCGTAGCATTTTTTCAGTCGCTTCAAAATCAGAGATTATTCCACCGTTTAGTGGCCTAGTGGTTATGATATGAGGAGGAGTTTTTCCTATCATATCTTTAGCTTCGTTTCCAACAGCTAAAATTTGTTCAGTGCGCGTGTTCACCGCAACCACTGATGGTTCATTAATTATAATCCCACGCCCCCTCACATAAACCAAAGTGTTGGCAGTGCCCAAATCAATAGCAATATCTTTACGAAATTTTTGTTTAAAATTATCTAACATAATCTTCATTATTATGTTTACGGCTTGCAAAAACAATACTCTCCAGTAGCAGAAATAAAACAACCAGTAAAATTGTATTCCAATAATTTAATAAATGTTTTTGTAATAGTAGCAGAGCAAAAATTATAAAGGTAGACAAAACCATACTTTGACGAAACGTACGTCGCACCGAACGAAACACAATGTCATCATTTTTATTAAATAATCTACGCAATGAAAACGTGATAATAAAAATAGTGCCAACTAATGACAAAAAAAGGCTGGCATAAAAAAACATCAAACTAATTGTGTCGGCGCTGGTTGGATCTATTGTTAATATGATAAAAACCCAAATTCCCCAACACAAAAGCGTGCCCAGAAACATTAAAAAAAGGTATTGGCGTAGAGTCATATGAAAGTAATTTTAGCTGATTTTAGCAAGATTGGCAAGTATTTGTAAAGCTGGGTAATTGTTTAGTTGCGAAACTCGCAAATATCATTAAAATCACAGTGTTTACAAACGTGTTCGCTTGGGGTGGCAGTGAATTCACGCGCGTAGATTTTGTTGATAATATTTATTATCTTTTCTTGAATTTTCGCAATTTCTTTATCAGTACCCAAAAAAGTGAGCTTGATGTTGTCGTTTAAATAATAAAAAGTCAATTTTTGGACACTGCCTAGATTTTTGTATTCTGGCAGTTGACTGGTGGCCATCTGGTAAATTAATAGCTGTTCTTTATCTTCTGCAGTTAATTTTTCTTTGCTTTGACCAGTTTTGTAATCAATAATTTCTAAACTGCCATCCTGTAGTTTATCGATGCGGTCAATACGACCATGCAATAAATTGTCCCCTACTTTAATTTTAAACCAACCCTCTAAAGTAATTGGTATGGTCCAAACACTAGTTTCATTATCCTGATAAAATGTTTCTAAAATTTCTTTACCTTTTTTAAAGTAAGTATCTTTTTGCCATTTATCCTTATACCAGTCACAAATCCATTCGGCGCGGTAGATTTTTAATAGTTCTTCCAGTGTCGGTACAATAGTTTTCTCTTTTTTGTTCGTTTTAACCGGCCCAAACAGCGAACTTTGTTCAGATTGATTTAATTCTTGCGCTTGTTGATAAAATTTTTGTAAAGTAGAGTGTAAACTTTGACCAAAACTAAAAATACCACTACCTTTAGTGGGAAGTTTTAAAATGTTAGCTAATTTGTATTGGTAGGGACAATTGTCATAGGCCTTAATTTGTGAAAACGAAAAAACATCCGGCAGTGGATAATTTGCTTGCGGGTCGGTTGTTTCTGTTGTGGTGTTAATTTCCGCTAGATTTTTTGTTAATTTTTCTTTGGGAATTTTTTCTGTCACAACAAAATCCAGCTCCGCTAAAAAGCGACTAATTTTTTTCTCCCGACTACCGCCATAATCGCCGGCGCTGGTTAAATAAATTCTTTTTTTAGCGCGAGTAATGGCCACGTAAAATAGTCGACGCTCTTCTTCAATATGTTCATCCCCTTCTGGCAGTTGTTCTTTAATTAACTCCAGTGGAATTTCAATACCATCAGAACGTTTACGCGTAGGAAATCTGTCTTCCACTAAATTTACCACAAATACATATTTAAATTCTAATCCTTTGGCACCGTGAATGGTTAAAATATTTACTGAATCTGGTGTATCCGTAGGCCGGTATAATTCGCCTTTATCTCCGGATTCTAAAATCATTTGGTAATAATCTAAAAACGCCTGTACATTAGCATGTTCTGGGTTGGCATTTTCTCGTGCTTGGATATTGTCAAAAAATTGTTTCAATTGATAAATTTGTCTAATGATCTGAGTGTTCCCCTGATTTTCTTCATGCGCCAGATAAGTTAAATAACCGCTATCTTGTAAAAATTTATACAAAAGTACGGAAGTTTTTTCAGTTTTGGCTGACTGAGAGCTGGTTTGAATTAACGAAACTAATTTGGTGGCAATTTCTAATCCATTTTTAGATAGATCTAAAATCTGTGCTTGTTTAAGTAGATCGTAAAATGAAGTAGTTTTTTTCTTGGCGTGGAGTGTTAGTTTTTGCAGATCAGACGCCTCAAAAGACCAAAATGGAGCGTTTAACAGTCGGAAAATTGCGGTTGACTCGTGATAATTATCTACTAATTTAAGAAAATTTACACAATCTAGCACAATGGGTTGGCGATAAAGCCCATCGGAAGCCAGAAATTCGTAAGGTATTTTGTATGCCTGTAGGCGATTAATAAATGGCGTGGCGTGATTATTAGCGCGTACTAAAATAGCAAAATTATCCCAAGTGGCCTCTGGGTCACTGATTTTTATTTTTTGGATTTCTTCAATTACTCCGTTAACTTCTTGATCTAGAGTGGCTTGGTGTATGTGAATGACTTGTTTGTCATCCTGAGCGTAGTCGAGGGATCCCTCCGCTTCCCCGCCTTGGGCGGGTCGGTCGGGATGACAGCAAGCTGTCAGTTTTTTATCAATTTTTAATTTTACTTCCAATCGGTCCGGATTATTATTTTGAATTAATTTATAAGCCAAATCTAAGATAGCTTGTTCGGAGCGATAATTTTCTGTTAGTACAATTTCTTTGGCTTTTGGGTAATCATTTTTAAATCTTAAGATATTGCTGACACTGGCACCACGGAATGCGTAAATACTTTGGTCGTCATCCCCTACTACGGTTAATTGACCATGATCACCAACAATCATCTGAGTAAGTTGGTATTGCGCCCAGTTTACATCTTGAAATTCATCTACCAAAATATATTTGTACTGCGCTTGTAATAATTTTAAAACATTGGGTCGTTCTTTTAGTAGTTTGATCGTATAAAAAATTAAATCGCCAAAATCCAATGAGTTGTTATCTAATAGTAGTTGATTATATATATGATAAGCATCAGCCACTTCATTAATTCGTTTAATTTCTGTTTCCTGCGATCCTTCTGTTTTATCTGTATTAAGTTTTAAATTTTCTGCGTGTTTCAAATATTCGTCCGGAGTAATCAGTTCATCTTTACATTTGGAAAAATGTTTTATTAATTCATGAATGTGTTTGGTTGGATTGCCCAATGGTCGGTAGTAATCCAAATTAAACTTGTGTAAATTTTGTCGCACCAACAGCCAAGCATCGGTTTGGGTCAGTAAATTAAATTCATTAGGCAAGCCGATTTGCAAACCGTAATTTTCTAAGAGTCGTTGGCAAAAAGCATGAAAAGTAGAAATTTGTAAATCCGTATAACCTAAATTTACCAGTTTATCTACCCGTTCTTGCATTTCTCCAGCGGCTTTATCGGTAAAAGTTAAAGCCAAAATTTCCTCTGGTTTGGCCAGTTTTTGTTCAATGAGATAAGCAATTTTTCTGGTGATTACTGTGGTTTTACCAGTACCAGCGCCAGCGACAATCAAGAGAGGGCCTGAAACGTATTCCACAGCCTGTTTTTGGGCGGAATTTAGGGTGTTCATATGTGCATATTTTACAGTATTTGGGTTGTCTTGACAAATAGTTTGTTTAATGGTAAATTTCGACGAACTTCTTTAACAGAAATGGAGTAAAATGCCAATTCAGTGTTCCGACTGTCATTTTAACAAGGAGTGCAGATATGCTGCGTGTGAATTTCGCGCAGCAGCAATTGGCGTAATTATGCGTCAGTTGTCAGAAAACAAAGAACCGAGCGATAAAAAATCACTCGGTTCCAAAAGCGGTTCATAGCCGCTTCTTTTTTTATTCAATATGATTTTTGTAATCATATTTGCTCCTCGACTCGGAAATATTCAATTTAGGATTGACTATTTTTCTCACCTGCGTCGCAAATAAACTTCCCGGCTTGAATATGCCAGAGGCGATAATACAACCCGCTTTTATTTTTAAGTAATTCTTTATGCGGACCCTCTTCTTTTATGCCGGTTTCGTCTAAAACAACAATTCGATCCATTTTCATAATTGTGGATAAGCGATGGGCTACCACAATCACGGTTTTATTTTTCATCAGATTGGCCAAAGCGTCCTGAATCAATGCTTCAGATTCGGAATCCAAACTTGAAGTGGCTTCATCCAAGATTAAAATTGGAGCATTACGCAAAATTGCACGGGCAATAGCCACTCGTTGGCGTTCGCCACCAGACAATTTTACACCGCGTTCACCAACATAGGTATTATATCTCTCGGAAAATTGATTGATAAATTCGTGGCAGTGTGCCAATCTTGCGGCCGCATACACCTCTTCATCAGTGGCGTCAAATTTTCCATAGCGGATATTTTCCATCAATGTACGATGGAATAAAATAGAATCCTGCGGTACAAAAGCAGTGCTTTGCCATAAACTTTCTTGAGTTATTTTTGATATATCTTTTCCGTCAATTAGAATTTCTCCATTGTTTATGTCGTGCATACGTAACAGTAATTTAATAACAGTGCTCTTCCCTGCTCCGCTCGGACCAACTAACGCTACTTTTTCATTGGGTGAAATAGTTAAATTAAATTTGTTAAAAATTGCACGGGCTTGATTATACCCAAAATCAACATTTTTAAATTCAATTTTTCCTGCGTTCACACTTAATTTTTTTGCACCAGGTATATCTACAATTGCATGTGGGGCAGTTAAAATTTCGGTCATTTCATCGGCTTCGGCTAAACTTTCATATAAGCGTTGAATAATACGACCAAAATCCCAGACACGCATAACAATTACCAATAGATATGATTGAATTACCACAAAATCACCAATGGTTAATTTGCCCATGGCCCATAATTTGATGGCAATATAAAAGATGCCAAATTCAAATAGAACGACAAAAAATCCCTGTATCGATTCATACAAAACACCTAACCGCCAAGTAAATAGGCGTAGCGAACGATTATAATCGTTTACTTCACCAAAATTATCATTTTCTCGTTTATAACCGTTGAATAATTTTACATTTACATTATTAGTAATAGTGTCAGCTAAGACACCAGTTAATTTGGAATCAGCTTCACTGCGAATCAGATCGTATTTTAATTTATAGCGGACAAATACCATGTTCAAAATTAAAAATATTACGATCCAAACTAGCATGCCTAGACTCAGCCATGGATTTATAAAAAGAAGGACAATTAATATGGCGGTAGTACTTAAAAACAATCTTAGTAAATCAAACATGATACGATCGTAAATATCTTCGAAGGAACGAGTGAACCGATTAACTTTTTTAACTAGAGATCCAACAAAATTATTATTAAAAAAACCAAAAGAATGTTTGTGCAGGTATGCAAAACAGGTGTTGTATAAATTGGCAATTACACTTGATTCAAAAGAAGATGCAACCCAAGTTGCCACTCGCCAAAAAAACCAAGCAATAAAATTTAATACCAAAATAAATATTAAAGCTTGAATCAATTGGCTTATTTGCAATGCGCGTTCTGTACCAACGTTTAGTAGGTTAAATAATTTTTTATAATATAACGGAGCCCAGACATCAACTACTGTAATTATAATAAAAGATGCAACCATAACAATGATCGCCCAATAGTATCTGCGTGCGTGTTGCCAATAGATTTTTATACTATTTTTTGTTTTTTCTTCCATAAATGCACAAAGTCCCCGCTTTAATCTGGCGGTGGACTACTATATAAGACGTAAAAACAGACTTTTTGTTACACTAAAACAAAAACGGGCTTGATTACCCGCTTAGCACAAATTAGCCAGAATCGATTTCTTCTGATTGTTGATTTTACTATTTTTCCTCACAGCCACAACCGCAACCATTGCCGCATTTGCAACAATGAACACAGACAGCACTATCGCAGTTGCATTTTTCATCTTCACTTTCAAGCGGCATACCACAGTCTTTGCAATGTTCCTCCATATAATTATTAGATTAATTTGATAAATTAATTATACCACAAAAACTAAAACCGCACACCCAATGGTGTACGGTTGTCAACCCCGTTAGACACCCCGTTCGAGTGATGTGTCTAACGGGGTCAAGAGCTAAAAGTGGATATTTTTTTACTCGGATTTTGTTCGGCTAGCCAAATCAGCATTTGGTAATTTTCGGAATTTTTTTCCGATTCTAACCAAATTATTTTCTTTTTCAATCAGCGCTTGCATACGCGCATAATCAACATCCTGAACATTTTTAATTTTGGACATTTGTTCTTCAGCGAGTTTTTTAGCTGCCTCTGCTTTTTCTATATCAATTTCTATAGCTCTTTGCGCATGGTCAGCCAATATAATAATTTCATTGTGCCCACGTACCTCTAAAAAACCGCCTGCTACTGCCAAAATATGTTCGCCATCGTTGTCTTTTATCCTCATTTCTCCAGCTTTTAAAACTGATACTAGAGGTACATGGTCTGGAAGCACGGTAATCTCACCATCCATAGTGGGGATGGTTACTTGTAAAACTGCATCGTTTTCATAAATAACTTTTTCTGGTGTGGCAATTTTGAATTTAAGTGTTTTCATAATTAAGTTTTGACTTCATCAATGCTACCTTTCATATAAAAGGCTTGCTCTGGCTTATCATCATGTTTACCATCTAAAATTTCACGGAAACCACGGACTGTCTCAGATAATTTTACATATTTACCATCAGTACCAGTAAATGCTTCAGCCACGAAAAATGGCTGTGATAAAAATTTCTGAATTTTACGAGCGCGGGATACCACTAATTTATCCTGATCAGATAATTCTTCCATACCTAAAATAGCAATAATATCTTGTAAATCTTTATAGCGTTGCAAAGCACGCTGTACTTCAAGAGCAGTGTTGTAGTGTTCAGCGCCAACGATATTTGGATCTAAAACAGTGGAAGAAGAATCAAGCGGATCTACGGCAGGATAAATACCAAGCTCAGTCAAAGCGCGGTTTAATACGACGGTAGAATCTAAGTGTGCAAAAGTAGTAGCTGGGGCCGGGTCAGTTAAGTCATCGGCTGGCACATAAACGGCTTGTACAGAGGTAATAGAGCCCTTAGCGGTAGAGGTAATGCGTTCTTGCAAAGCGCCCATTTCTGATGCCAAGGTTGGTTGATAACCTACAGCTGATGGCATACGTCCGAGCAAAGCAGATACTTCAGAACCAGCTTGAGTGAAACGGAAAATATTATCTACGAACAATAATAAATCCTTACCTTCTTCATCACGGAAATATTCTGCCATGGAGAGTGCAGTTAAAGCTACGCGCGCGCGGGCACCTGGTGGTTCGTTCATTTGACCGAAAACTAAGGCAGTTTTTGCTAATACACCAGAGGCTTTCATTTCGCGATATAGGTCGTTTCCTTCACGAGAACGTTCACCTACACCAGCAAACATAGAATAACCACCGTGTTCTTGGGCGATGTTGCGAATTAATTCTTGGATAACTACGGTTTTACCGACACCTGCGCCACCAAATAAACCGATTTTTCCACCTTTCAAGAATGGGCAGATGAGATCAATGACTTTTATACCAGTTTCTAAAATTTCGGTTTTAGTGGACTGTTCTTTAAAAGTTGGAGCCTTGCGGTGGATGGGATATGTCTTTTTAGCTTTGGAATCACCCAATCCATCAATTGGTTCACCAGTAACACTAAACATGCGGCCTAAAGTTTCCGGGCCAACTGGCACAGAAATTGGCGCGCCTGTATCTATTACGTCCATTCCCCTTTCCAAACCATCTGTAGTACTCATAGCCACAGTACGCACAACATTGGCACCCAAATGTTGTTGGACTTCAAGTACCAATTTTTTACCGTCCGGCATTTTGGTTTCCAAAGCGTTGTAAATTTCTGGTAGTTTATCTTCAAATTTTACGTCGGCGACCACACCGATAATCTGTGATATTTTTCCTTTGTTCATAATGTAGTTGATTAGTTAAATGGTTTATTAGTTGATTAGTTTTTGTTTTTTCAAATAAGATATATAACCGTTCAGTTTGGGCGCTATTTTTTCACACAAATTTATCAGATGTTCTATACTGGAAAGTTTATTTACTAATTTTGCATCTTTAATATAAATTAAATGATCTTTTGTTTCAATTAGCGATCCTCTCGCTTGTCTGCAAAATTGGATATTTTCTTGAAAATGATATCTTCCGTGTCCTTCCGCGATATTTGCACAAATGGAACAAGCTGATCTGATTATTTGGTTGGCTATATAATTTGGTAAATATTTTATTAATAAATTAATTTTTAATCTTAATTCATGACTTAATTTCCATACTTCTAATTCAGTAAAATCTTGATATTTTTTACCCTCCATATACAATTCAACTATTCAACAAATAAACTATTTAACCAAGTGCCGCCGCGCCACTAGAAATTTCCGCGATTTCTTGAGTAATACCGGCTTGGCGTGCCTTGTTAAAGTTCAAATTCAGCTCACGTAACATATCACGTGCTGCATCTGATGCATTTCTCATAGCCATCATACGTGAACTGTGTTCAGAGGCAGTTGACTCTAACAATGCTTGATAAATTTGTGTTTCTACCAAACGCGGAACAATAATTTTTAAAACCTCAGTTTTATTTGGTTCAAATAAATATTCACTGACTTGTTCTGCGACAAGTTTTTCTTTATCGTGCAAATGTAAGTCTTCGCCTAATTCAGAAATCATTTTTTCCAAATCATGTTCTGAAATTGGTAATACTTGTCTCAACTTGGCTACTTGTGCTATAGCTGATTTAAAATCGGTGTAAGCGATTACTACTTTGTCATATTGTTTTTTTTCATAAGCAGAAATTATCAGTTGGCTAATAGGTGCGATATCACCCAAACTTGGAGTGTCAGCAAAATCAGTATAAGCGCTAATTAAATTATACTTCATTTTTTTAGCAAATTCTGCACCTTTGCGGCCAATACCAATGACATCAACCGCAAAATTTTCTACTGGTTCAATCGATTTTCCAGCTACGCGTTGTCTGCCAATATTTTTTGGATCTTTCATCTGGGCGGCGGTTTTACGAATAATGTTACTATTAAATGAACCACACATGCCACGGTTAGATGTTACTAAAATTATTAGCATTTTATTAACTGGTCGTATTTCTAGAAGCGGCATCTGGGCACGTTCGGCTTTGGATAAGCCAACCAAAAGATCCCAAGCCATTTTGGAATAGGTGCGAGTATTCAAAGCCGCATCTACGGCTTTGCGCATTTTAGCAGCTGAAATCATTTCCAAGGCCTTGGTAATCTTGCCAGTACTGCGTACTGATTTCATTCGGCGTTTAATTGTTTTGGTATTTACACCCATAACAAATTACTTAAATTCTCCGCACGCTTCTTTTAACTCTTTTTCCACTTCATCACTCCACTCGCCTTTTTCTAATTTGGTGAGCAGTGATTGTTTGGTCATGTTGAAAAATTCATGAAAGCGTTTTTCCCAGTTGGCCATTTCTTTTACACCAGTGCTATTGGCAAAACTATTGGACACAGCATAAATAATAGCCACTTGATTGCCTACTGGCATTGGTTGGTATTGTGGTTGTTTCAAAATTTCCACTAATCGTGAGCCCAAATCTAATTGGCGTTTGGTGTCTGCGTCCAAATCTGAAGAAAATTGAGCGAACGCTTCTAATTCACGAAATTGAGCCATGGACAATTTCAATTTACCGGCAACTTTTTTCATTGATTTAAGCTGAGCAGTTGCGCCAACGCGAGAAACCGAGATGCCAATATTCAAAGCCGGGCGAATACCGCGGAAGAATAAATCTGTTTCCAAAAATATTTGACCGTCAGTAATGGAAATGACGTTGGTTGGGATATAGGCGGTCACATCGCCGGATTGAGTTTCGATAATTGGTAAAGCAGTAATTGATCCACCACCTGATTCTTTGTTGCGTCTGCAAGCGCGTTCCAATAAACGAGAGTGAATATAAAAGACATCACCAGGATAAGCTTCGCGACCTGGTGGACGGCGAAGTAACAAGGAAATTTCACGATAAGCCCATGCTTGTTTGGATAAATCATCGTAAATAATCAAAACATCTTTGCCTTGGTCCATAAAATATTCAGCCATAGCTACGCCCGCATAAGGAGCAATATATGATAATGAAGCTGGCTGGGAAGCACCGGCCACCACTACTGTGGTGTAATCCATAGCTCCAGCGTCTTTTAATCTAGCTACGATACGCGCAATTTTTGATTCTTTCTGGCCGATCGCGACATAGATACAAAGCAAATTTTTACCTTTTTGGTTGATAATTGTATCAATAGCAATGGCAGTTTTGCCAGTTTGGCGATCACCAATGATAAGTTCGCGTTGACCACGGCCAATCGGAATCATAGCATCAATGGCTTTGATACCGGTTTGTACCGGCTGATTAACTGGTTCGCGGGTCATTACACCGGGAGCAATTTTTTCTACGGGATAAAATTGTTTAGTTTTTATTTCACTTCCACCGTCAATCGCTTGGCCCAATGGGTTAACGACACGACCAATTACTTCTTCGCCGACTGGTACTGACAAAATACGTCCAGTACGTTTGACTGTGTCCCCTTCTTTAATGTGAGTATAATCGCCCAAAAGCATTGCGCCGACAGTTTCTTCTTCCAAGTTTAAAGCTACACCCATTGTGCCGCCCGGGAATTCCAACATTTCGCTGGCTTGACATTTGGTGAGACCGCTCATGCGTGCGATACCGTCGCCAATTTCAATCACTTTGCCAATTTCTTCCACCTCAACTTGTTTTTCAAAGGAAGAAAGATTTTTCTTGAGTTCTTCTACAATTGAATTTACGGACATATTTTATAAAATCAAAATTTAATTATCAAAAATTAAAAATAAATTAATTAAGCGCAAATTTTAATCGTTCAATTTGTCTTTTTATACTACCATCTAGTATCATTTCATCGGTTTTAACTATTACTCCACCTAAAATATTGGCATCAACTTCGTCAGTTACCTCAGAATTTTTAGAAATTGCATCACCGATTTTAATTAATTCTTTTTCCGCAATCTTACGAGCAGTAACAACTGTTAAAGGAATGGTGCCTTCCATTTTTTTAGCATAAGAAATAAACGCGGAAACTATTCCAGTTCCCTGTTTCAATTTATGATCACGCGCTAGCATTTTAACAAATTCGGTGACAGCTTCATGCATCTTCTCGCCTTTTAACTCTCTGGTTAATTCGTATAATGCTTTAGCGTATTGAGTTGTAGTACGTTTTTTCATGTTACTTTAATTTTGAAACCATTTCTTCAATTATTTTTTTATCCTTTTTTTCATCAATTTTTTCTCCCAGCATTTTTTCCAAAGCTGATGCCACCAAATCAACCGTTTCAATTTTTAACTGTGCCACCATAGTATCTTTTTCGGTTTTGATATTGCGTTTAGCAGTTTCTACCAATCCTTCAATTTCTTTTTTGGCTTTTTCTTTCATTGTTTCACCAATTTGTCCGGCTTCGTTACCAGCTTTTTCCAAAACTTTATTAGCTTCCACTTTGGCTTCGTCAATTCTTGTTTGGTAATCACGTTCAGAGCGGCGTAAATTTTCATCTACTCTTTTCGCATTAGCGATGCTTTCGTCAATGATTTTTTCGCGTTCACCCATTTTTTTTGTAATTGGTTTTAAAATTAAATACCAAACTACCACCATTACCACGGCGAAGTTAATAATTTGAAACGTAAACATTTGACCATTAATACCGAGCGAAGCTAGCAAACCTTCATCAGCCGGAGTAGTGGTGTGCTCAGCTGTTGTTTGCACTTCTTCAGTGTTGTCGCTTGCGTGCGTAATATCAATTAAATTCATATTTTTTTATTTAAGTAAGTTCATTTAGCCGGGCCAAATTGACCCAGCCAATCAAATTACTTCAAAGTAAATACGACCACCAACGCGTAAATGGCGATGGCTTCGGCAAAAGCAGCGCCCAAAAGCATTGGGACAAATACTTTACCAGCAGATTCTGGATTGCGACCAATGGCCTCCATGGCCTTAGCGACTAAACGTCCAATGGCCAAAGCTGGGCCAATACCACCGATGGCGATTGCTAACGCTTTAGCAAGGGCCAACATAGATGCGTGTTCCATAAATTAACACTTTTACGATGCTTACTCAACGAAGGGAAAGGTTGTTTTACTTCGTAAGTTTACATCATTAATTAATATGTAATTAGTTAATTTGTTGATTAGTTTATTAGAATCGACAAATAAACGAATCAACTATTCAACCAATCAACTATTTAATGTGCTTCTTCGTGCGCTTCGTCACCGTGCGGTGCAGTTGTCAAAACACTCAAATAAACCAAGGTCAACATAGTAAATACGCTCGCCTGGATCAAGCCCACCAACAATTCCAACAACATAAACGGTGTTGGCACTAAAATTCCTATTAAACTAGCCATCACAGTCATTAAAACTTCACCAGCAAAAATGTTTCCAAAAAGCCGGAGAGACAGAGACAACACTTTGGCCATTTCTGAAACAATTTCAATAAATCCTACTGCTAATTCAATCACTGCGGTAAAAATTGCGATTGGCCCTTTACGCAAACTTTTTACCAAAGTACCAATTTGAATAAATTTATTTAAATGAGTAAAAATACCAACGGTAAATAAACCGAACAAATGTGAAACTATAACTGATGTCAGTGCCATAGCCACAGTTAAATTTAAATCAGAGTTAGCTGGACGCAAAAGCATTTTTCCTCCATAGGTGATACTACCGGTTCCAGGCAAAAGTCCTAACCAATTTGAAATTAAAATAAAAAAGAAGACCGATCCGACAATGGGCAGAAAGCGCATGGTCTTTTTTCGGTCTCCGGTTACTTGGTCAAAATATCCGAGTAAAATTTCTAGGAAGTACTCAATGAAATTTTGTAAACCGCGTGGACGCAGTGAAATAGTTTTCTTAATAATTATACCAACGACGACAAAAAACAGAAGCGCAATCCAGGTGTTCACCATGGTATTGGTGATATTAAACCCTCCGATTTGAAATAAAATGTCTGGGGCTAATGTTGGTATGTGCATAATATAAATGCAAAATGCAAAAATCAAATTTTAATTTTTACACTCTACATTTTATTATATTGGTCGCCATATTTTTTTGCTTTTTTCTGAATAATACGAATGGTAATTAAAAATGCGACAACTAATGAAAGGATTGTAAATAAAGGAGCGTGACTGTATTTATTTTCTAGCCATTGGCCTAAAAATGCTCCTAGTACTGCCGGAACAGCAATAGTGATGCCAAAATCACCAACTATTCGCAAGGCGAACATGTAGTACTCTCGATCTGAACTTTGTTTTTGTGGTTGTTTGTCCATAAACAAAGGCGCCTATATTCTACACAAACATCTGAAAATAGTCAAGGGATTTTTGAAATAAATTTGTGGATAAAAAAGGGCCGTTGTCGGCCCTGCGCAAATTGCGCGCGTATTTCATGTTTCAGAGTTTGGGGACTTTGCGTCCTTGCTCCTGAACATACGGGTTCACAGTATTAAAGATTGTTCCATCGCTTACATCGGCGGCGGCCTTCAAGTCCTTGATAGCTTCTTCCGAAGCTATATTTGGAGCTCCTCCCTGTTCAAGCCCTCGTAAAACCGGACTTTCAGTTAGTCCAACGAACAACACAGTGCCATTTTTCATTTTATACCTCTCGTTTGGGTTTAATACTAGATTGTTTTATATACTAAACAACATTTTTGCGTTTTTGTCAACTGTTTGAATCACCTCTTCTGTGCTTAACTCTTTTATTTCAGCGATTTTTTTGGCTGTTTCCACCACCATCCAGGGTTCACAGCGTTGCCCACGATAGGCTTGGGGTGCTAGATATGGGGCGTCGGTTTCTATCAAAATTCGGTCAATTGGGGTATTTTTAACCACCTCTATAAGGTCAAAATGGGCCTGCAGGGCAGTCTTTTTGGCTGGGAAGGTAATTACGCCGGTAAAGCCCAAATATAGCCCTAAATCTAAGAATTGGCTGGCTTGGGTCCAATTGCCGGAAAAACAATGCATAACGCCGCGAACCATGTCATTGCGAGCGACCATAGGGAGCGAAGCAATCTCCCCGACATGAGATTGCTGGGAGATTGTTGGGAGGTTGCCGCGTCCCCGCCCAGGGCTGGTCCTCGCAATGACAGAGTGTAATACCTCTACCATCTCATCATAAGCATCACGGACATGAATAACTAAAGGCAAATTATGCTTTGCGGCAAAATCCGCTTGCGCTATAAATTGTTTAGTTTGTTGTTCTAAAATTTTGTGTTTATCCGCATCAGGCGGTAAATGAAATAATTCCAATCCACATTCCCCTACTGCAATTACTTTTTTTGATTTTGCTAGTCCACCATAATACGCCTCGTCAAAAATTTCTTCGCGTGATTTAAAAAATATTTCTTCCTCATCAACTTCGGTAGATGTAATGTGAATTGGGTGTAAACCAATCGTGGCATAAAGCCCCTCGTACTGTTCGGCCAACTCTACTGCCAAGCGTGAAGTGTCTTTTTGCGTACCAACAACATTACAAGCAACGCCGCGTTCTAAACAACGTTTAATAACTTCCTCGCGATCCTCTTTGTAGGCATTAAATTGTAAGTGACAGTGAGAATCAATCATAATTTTTATTCATTACCTAATACTCCGCCCCATTCTACCACTGTGAATCCGCGACGTTCTGGTGTATACAAAACTGGTTCAACCGTTTGAATCGGCTCAGTGAGAGGACGATAGTCCATCAGCACTCTAATAAGAGTATCTGGCTTCGGATTAATATGTAAAGGCGCCAAACGATTCATACCATTAGTACCCAAAAAAGTAACAAAATAATAAGGTGATTTCGTCATTTTAGGTAACCAAAATTCTTTAAAGTCAAAGATTTCTTTGGCATTTAAACCGAGTTGACCAAGTTTATCATTCAAAAATTTATCTACGTTTTCACGGGCAACAACAAAACCTTTTTTCGGCATATCATACGAACCTTTACCCTGCCCTTCCCAAAATAAGTATAGATATTTTAAACCTGATTTAACCTCTATTAGTTCACCGGTTGGTTTAGCCACCACATCCCAACCATCCGCATATTCTGGTTCGGAATAAGAAAGTTTTGACAGATCTATTTTAACATTTATTTTGGTAGTTTGTTCTGGATAAAGATAAATTACTGGTTTGCCACATTCGACCGGCGGAGAAAATCGGTCGCTTTCAAAACGAATTAATCGTCCAAATGGATCAACCCAAAAGAAAATGGGGTGATCAGCCAAATACTGCTCATAACTAATTTTTTTCTCCCCCTCTGGAACATATATCCCTTCGTATTGATCTAAAAACATCTTGTTGTTAGTATCTTTCAATTCGTAAATTTGATCGCCTTTGGAATTGGTACCAGCTTTTATCAAATCATTGTTAACGTCTAAATCTGTTTGTAAATACAAACCTCTTCCCCCACCACATCCAGTACCTAGATAGGTATAAGATTTGTCATTTTTCGTTTTATTTAGCCACGTGACATTTGGTACTCCGTTTTCAGCAACAAAATCCGGCTCATAAATATAACTCCTGGTACGTAAATCTTGTCCGATCATATAGAAATAACTATTGGTATATGGGTATTTAAATGATGAATCTGACTGAGCTTCACTTTGGGACACTTTTAGGACTGGGTCAAATACATCTCCAAAATTATTCACTAAAAAAACTTTTTTTAAATCATAGTACTTTTTTTCAGTAGCTTGTTCAAATGAAGTGTCAATACTAGAAATGCCGCTATATTTTAAAATTTGTCTAGAATTTGGGCCAGTAATTTTTTCTGGGAAATGGAGCGTGGCAATATCAAAATTTTTATCCACAAAGACTTTATTTTTCAACAAATAAGGATCCTCAGCAAAATAATCCGAGGAAAGTTTAGTGGCTATGGTAATTTTGCCATCAAATATGATCAGTGTTAATGCTGGAGCATAATAATCACATCCCATATCATTACAATTGCCACCACCATATAAGATATAACCTGTTTTATCATTAACCAAAAAAGTTCCTTTAAGAAAATAATAAAAACCTACAGATGACCCTTCGACCGATGTTTCTTGTTCATATTGGCCAAAAAGTTCGAGTTTTGGTAATTCAACAGGGTCTGTCCAAATAATTTTATCGGCGATTTCTGTTGGTAGTTGATTATAAACGAAACTCGAGGTAGATTTTTGAGAATCTTTGATTCCTTTAAACGCGTTCATAAAATCTTGAACTACCAACAAAGATGAAGTTGAAGTTTCAGAAGTGGAAGAAGTTGTTTCGTTTTGATTGGTAACCGGAGCAACATATGATTCAAACACTGGAACTGTTTTAGAAAATTGTCCTAAATAATATCCGACACAAATTCCAGCAACAAGCAAAGCTACACCAGCTAGAGACCAGAGGATAATTCTGAAAGCTAAATGCCCGGCATGATTTTTTTGTACCAACTGTGGTTGATTGGGGGTTGTTTCCATACTAATTTAATTTAAGATTAAAATTTTGAAATTTATTATCGCCTAAGCGACTTCGACTGATAATATTATACATGCTTGTGGTTGCATTTTCAAATAACATCAAGTATGGTTGGCTTTTAGTCTCTGCTAATGGGAAAACCGAAACTGAAATTTCTTTATCTTTTAATATCAGGCCTACAGCTAATCCCTGCTGAGTAGTGGTAGAAAAATATTGATCAAAAATAAAATTACCTAGTGAATAAAATATCGGACGATTTTTATATATTTCTATTTCCTGTATCACATGTGGATGGTGCCCAACAATTATATCCACTCCAGCGTCAATAAATTCGTGGGCCAACTGTCTCTGGTTGTTGTTGGAAATTTCTTTATACTCCGCCCCCCAATGAACATTCATTATCACAAAATCAGCCCGCGTTTTACCTGATTTAACGAGAGCATCAACTGCGACTGTATCTACCGGAGAATTGGTATCATTAATACCGATAAACGCTATTTTGTAATCCCCTACTGTTTTTATTATCATCGAACTATCGTCAATACGGTATTGGCTGCCATAAAAATCCAGGCCAGCTTTAGTTAAATTATTTTTTGATTCAATAAAGCCGTCGTTGCCCATGTCGTAGCTATGATTATTGGCTTGGGAAAATAAAGAAAAATTAAATTTTTTAAGAGTGGGTATTAATATTGGATCAAATCTAAAAGCAATTGATTTGGAAGTAGGTCGACGCTTGTCGGCAAATGGTCCTTCAAGGTTAGCGCTAATTAAATCAACGCCAGAAAAAAACCTGTTTTCTTTTCCGGCTAATTTCTCAAAAATCCAGTCTGGACCATAAGTGTCGATTTGTTTTTTTACATTTCTGTCCAACATCATATCGCCAAAAAACAGTAGTGATGCAACTTTATCAGTTGATTTTTCACCATTTATAAAATAAGGCGAATAGTGGCTAGTAGTTTCCTCTAAGGAGGGATCATTCATGAGTTGCGCGGCATTATCGTGTAGTTCGTAGCCAATTTTTTGTATGCCATAATACTCCATTAATTTTAGAAGGGTGTAAACACTAGCTGGTGAGTCAATTTCTAAATTATCGATCCTGCTGTAGTCAAAATTTTTAATTACTTGTTTAGACAACTCATCGTGAAAGTCGGCTACCGGCCAAGTCATATAATGCGAGAAATCCACCGAAGCCACAACCACCGCATCGTCTGGCAAGTTTTTTTCTAAATTCTCTACCAACAAATTTAGGGTAGAGGTAGGTGTTTTATATTTTAAAATCAAGCTAACAACCTTGGCGTTTGGTAAACTCTTACTAATAAAAGAAGTGAGTGAGTTTATGCTATGTTCCCCCTTCATTGTTTCTTCATCAACGCTAATTAAATCTTCTGCTAATAATTTTTTTACCAACGATTGGTCGGTTTGAAGTGTACCATAAGGCGTCTGCCAGTCGCGAAAAGAAGAAATTATTGGTTTTTTACCGGTATCAAAATGATTGGGGCCTATCAAAACGATTAACGAAGGTTTTTGTTTGCTTAAGTGATTAAAAAAAGTCGCTGGCATATAACCCGCCAACAAGTGATGAGGCACGACTCCGCCTTTTACCATACCTATGTCAGGTGCCGCTTTGGTTTGCTTATAAAATCCATCGAACATTCCTTGGTCCCAAGGCGCGGCAAATTGAAAAACTTTATTTTCAGTAACTTTTAAAAGTGGTAAATTACTAGATTTTTGTAAATTAAAATAGCCACACCCGGTGGCGGCCAATACTCCTAGTCCCAAAATCCATAGTCCTATCCATCGTCTCATACTAATTAGAAAAGAAATCCAAGAATAAATCTTTTATGATTTTAAACGCCCCACCAATCCCCTGCCCATATTCATGATAAGTCACCTTTACCGGAAATTCGGCGAAATTTAAATTATTTTTTACCAACTGTTTAACTATTTCAGTATTGTGTGCCATGCCACTTTGGGAAATTTTAATTTTTTTCAGAGCATTATTATTTAAAACCCGGAAACCATTATGAACGTCAGTTAAATTTGCACCTGTTATTAAATTGTTAATAAATCGACTAATTGGTAAAATAAAATACTTTTTAAAAAATGGAATTTGTGAACGAGCGTCTAAAAACCGTGAACCTAAAACTGCGTCTAAATTGTTTTTCTGTAAAAATTCTACAGCTGGCGCAATATCACTGGGATCAAACTGTCCATCAGCATCAAAATGCACCACAAAATCCGCATTATTTTTTAGCGCGTACTCGTTTCCGGTTTGTAAAGCTGCTCCCTGACCACGGTTTATTTTATGTTGTAAAACAATAGCCCCACTCTCGCGCGCCATTTGTGCGGTATCATCTTTTGAACCATCATCTACCACCACAATAGATTTAATTCCTTGCGAAAAAAGGCCGCGCAGAACGCGACCTATTTTTTCACTTTCATTATATGCGGGAATCACGACGAACATATATTATTTTTCATCACCGTCAAACATCAACGCTTCCTTATTGGCCATCACATAGTCAATTGCTTTTTGCAGACCATCTTCCAAGCGTACAAGTGGCATCCAACCTAAATTTTCGGTGGCATAGCGTGTATCCGGCGTACCTTTTGAAGATAAAAATAACAATGGTTTTTCAAAAACAAGTTTTGATTGAGAATTAGTTAATTTAACTATCATTTTCGCCACATCAACATATAACACCATCTCGTCTCCGCCTAAATTGACCAATTTTATCTCTGGTGGAGCTGACATTAATCGCACCAGACCATCTGCCATATCTGTAACATAACAAAGCGAAGTACCAAACTTCTCATCGCCATAAATAACTAAGTCTTTTCCTTCGATTGCATTGATAATAAAATCAGGAATCAGTTGTTCCTCGAATAATTTCATACGTGTACCATAAGTGGTAAATACTCGTGCAATTTTTGCATCTAATCCGAATACTTGGGCAAAAGTCGAAACACAAGTCTCGGCAAAACGTCTTCCTTCATCATAGCAGGCACGTGCAGAAAGATGGTCAAAAGTGCCCAATTCAGCTTCTTTGATAGAACGGCGTTCAGGTGTAGACGGACCATAAACTACCGCGCTTGAAGTAAAAACATATTTAGCCTTATATCGAACGGCTAAATTTAAACTATTAAACATCGAATCGGACGCAGATTTTAAATTATCAATGCGATTGTTTTCAAAATTTTTCGGATTAGTCGGACAAGCTAAGTGATAAATTTCTTGTATTCCTTGAAATTTAACTTTAAACTTATCCAGTTCATCGAATTTATCTGGATCAAATGGCTGGTTGATATCCCAATTGATAAATTCAAAATCAGGGTATTGCAACAAATGATTGATATTGCGCGGGTCAGAATTGGAAAAATTATCCAAACAAATTACTTTTGATTCTTTTAAAAGACGTTCACACAAATGCGAACCAATAAAACCAGCTCCACCAGTAACTAAAACATTCTTCTTTTCAAAAATTGGAGTATCCATAAAACTTAATTTTTAATTTTATATAATTTTCTAGTCATTATTATACCATTTTATGGTTTTTGTCGTCAATTTACCATTGCTTCCATTAGTTTGGGTATATTTTATTACACCGCCATTAAATACCCAGTTTTTAACTGTACCAGCGACTGTTACTTCATGCAATTTTTTCCCAAAATAGTTAAATTCTTTAAAAACAGTGCGTTTGCTTTTGTTATTATATTCTTCAACCAGCGCGGTTTCGATCGGATAACCAGGTAAAATTACTACCTTATTGATTTTTCTATTAGCTCCACCCCCAATGGAGTATTCGTTAAAATTAACGCCGTCAATTTCTTGCCAGTCTAAGTAATAATATTTTTCGCGTTTTGAGAGCACCAAAACTCCTTTTCGTTTACCATAATCAAACACAAAATCTTGCGACCACAATACTTTGGCTTGATATATTGTTAAAACTAATTTGTCTGGATAACCATCAATGCCACGTAAAAATATTTGTCCCCCAACATTACGCGTACCACGAGTAAATCGCGGAAAAGGAACTTCAAAAGCAGTGGCGGCTTTTTGTAGGGCCGCACCGGTATTTAAAATTTTTAATATTCTATTTTCTACGATAGTAGTGGAGACTGTGTTTAAAATTGTTTGGTAAATTTGATCAACATCCCAAAGTGGGCGTAAAGATTTTATTAGTGCAGCTGTGCCAGCTACCAATGGCGTTGCAAATGATGTCCCTTGCCAAGGACCACCAAATTCATCGTTAAAATCATAACGCGGCGCATAGCGTTCAGTACTAAAAATTTCTTCCCCCGGAGCATAAATGTCTACACAGGTACCAAAATTAGAAAAATCTGACAAAAAATTGTTTTGGGCAATCGCTCCAACGCCTAAAATTTCATTTTGATTACTTTCGCCATCCATACAAAGTGGGTAAACAGGAAATTGAGCTGTATCTCCTCGCTCCAAGCGTTGATTGTTCCCAGCTGCCGCCACCACCATCACTCCATTTTTGTAGGCATAGGTAATAGCTGATTGTAAATTTATATCACTTGTTTCTCCAACAAAACTCATAGTTATGATATCTGCACCGTTATTCACAGCGTATTTAATGGCTTCAGTGACAGAAGTATAGCTCCCGTTTCCTTGACTATCTACTGCAACTAACGGCATAATTCGAACACTCCAATTTAACCCAACACCATCAATTTGATTATTTCCTATTGCCCCGATAAGTCCAGCTACAATAGTACCATGTCTGATTGCTTCTGGGTCGTCTTTTGTATCTAATACTGATGGGCGCACTACATTATTGTCGTTTACAAAATTCCAACCGTTTACATCGTCTACATATCCATTATTATCATCGTCAATATAGTTGTCAGGAATTTCAAAAGGGTTAGACCATATATTATTTTTTAAATCCCTGTGCTCAGTGTCCACTCCAGTATCAATTATTGCTACTACTACCCGCTTATTGCCAGTTGTAAAATTCCAGGCCAAAGGAGCATTTATTTGGTTATACATTATTTTTTGATCATCATAACGAAAGTCATTTGGTGCGATGGCTTTGGCAGAGGGAAGAAAAATAAAATTAGCCACCAGAAAGATGAGTAAAAAAATTAGGGTAGTTGTTTTTTTAAAAAATTTATGGTACATTAATAACATTATACCATGTTCTACCGTCTCAAACAATTAACTTTAATTGCTGGCGACTATTTGGCGCTCTTATTTGGTTTTGTAATTGCTATTTCGATACGCTATCGAATGACACCGGTTACTGGTGAACACTTGTTTTTGTCGATGGTGCTTTTATTTTTGGTGGCTATTCTAATCATGTTTATTTGTGGGCTTTACGATCTACACAAAAATGAAAATCGTTGGCCGTTTTTTCAAAAAATAATTATTACTGCCATCACTTGGTTTATTTTTGGAGTAGGATTTTTTTATTTACGTCGAACTGTAGTTGTGGCCCCAAAAACTTTGTTGATCCTAACTGGTCTTTTTAGTTTTGGTATGACAGCTGCGTGGCGATATATTTATAATCGATTTTTATCCACGGGAATTTTGCATGCTAAAGTAGTGTTTGTCGGATTTACACCCGAAGTTAATGAATTAGTTGAGATCATTGCTTCGCAGCCCAATCGAGGGTATTCGGTCATCGGTTTTGTTAGTTCTGGAATTTTACCTAGTCAATATGCAAACTTTCCACGTGCGGCAACTTTAAAAAATCTTATAGCGCAAAATGGTTTACATCCAGATATTATTGTAGTAGCACCGACCGCAATACAGTTGCCGGATTTACAAAAAGAGCTATATGCAGAGCTGACTCATCAGACTGGTATTGTTGAAATTGCAAAATTTTATGCTATGATTACTGGTCGAATTCCACCGTTTACTTTTTCTGAATCTTGGTTTTTGGCAAATTTAAATGAAGGAGAAAAAAAGGTTTACGACCGCATGCGTATTGTCGTTGATTATACTTTTGCCAGTTTGATGGCGGTAATTTTTGCAGTTACTTTTCCGTTCATTGCGGCAATTATAAAGTGGACTTCAAAAGGCCCATTATTTTTTATTCAAGAGCGAGTTGGCCGAGCGGGTAAAAATTTTAAGATTTATAAATATCGTACTATGTATGCGCTGTCATCTGATGGTAGTGCTGAAGTACAGGGTGCTCAGTATGCTACTGTGGCAGACACGCGGATTACAAAATTTGGTAAATTTTTACGACGTTCACGTTTAGACGAATTACCACAGTTTATAAATATTTTTAAAAATGAAATGGGAGTGATTGGTCCGCGTCCGGAGCGGGCGGAATTTGTGGCGCAGTTATTGTCGCGGATGCCGTTTTACAATTTACGACATTTGGTCAAGCCTGGTTTAACTGGTTGGGCCCAAATCAAAGAATCTTACTATGGTACTTTAGACGAAAACTTACGCAAACTAGAATATGATTTGTATTATATTATGAACCGTAATTTTTGGTTGGATTTAGCAATTATTCTTCGTACTTTTAGTGTGGTAATAAGAATGGGAGGAAGATAGTTTGGAAAATCTCAACAAAAAACTTTGGCTTAAAAAGACAAATAAAAAAATACCTTACAGCATACAAGGTATTTTTTTATTACCTAAAATTTATTTTAATGCCGCCTTGATCAAGCCAAGAAACAATGGATGTGGACGGGTGGGACGAGATTTGAATTCAGGATGAAATTGTGTGCCAATAAAATATGGATGGCTTGCCAACTCAACTATCTCTACTAATTTTTTTTCTTTATTAATGCCGACGCATTTTAAACCGGCTTTTTCGATTTCTTCTCGATAGTCATTATTAAATTCATAACGGTGGCGGTGACGTTCTGTAATATTACGTGTTCCATATAAAATAGCAGCTTTGCTATTTTTTTCTAGAGTACATTTATATGAACCTAACCGCATAGTGCCACCGTAACGATTTTTTGTTACATTTTCCGCCTGCATTGGATTGATATAAATAATAGGATAAGATGATTTGGAATTTATTTCAACTGTATTGGCATCATTATGCCCTAACACATTACGCGCAAATTCAACCGTGGCCAATTGCATACCATAACATAAACCCAAATATGGCAATTTATTCTCTCGTGCAAATTGAATAGCTTTGATAATACCTTCAACACCCCTTTTTCCAAATCCGCCTGGCACAATTAGAGCGTCATAATTTTTTAATTCACTAATTTTTTTCGGATTGCGTTCATATTTTTCACTGTCAATCCAATCCATTTGTGCTTCGGCACCACACCAATAAGCCGCGTGCTTTACCGCTTGAATTACGGAAATGTAAGAATCTGCCAAAGTGTAGGCACCAGTGGAAAAATATTTTCCAACCACAGCAATTTTTACTTTCTTTTTTGCATTGGTAATTTTTCTTAAAAAATTTTCCCACTCATGTGAACGTTTGGTTTTGTTCAATTTTAAGCCCAATCGTTCAGATAAAACATTGTGGAAATTTTGTTTTTCTAAAATGATCGGAATTTTATAAATACTATCAACATCTGGCGCGCTTACAATGCTGTCTGGTTTCATCCAACAAAACATAGCTAATTTTTCTCGACGTGGCTTATCTAATTCATATTTTCCACGCGCAATAATAAAATCCGGTTGGATTCCATTATTACCCAACATACGAGCCGCGTGCTGTGTTGGTTTTGTTTTCATTTCACCTAAATGACCAGGCACTGGCATATAACTCACTAAAACTACAGCTACGTCATCTGGTTGGTTTAACTTCATCATGCGCGCTGCTTCCAAATACAAAATATTTTCATATTCTCCGACAGTTCCACCCACCTCCACTACCATAATATCGGCATTAGCTTTTTTGGCAGCAGTTTCAATACGACTGATTACTTCTAAAGGAATGTGTGGTACTACTTGTACGCATTTGCCTTTATACTTCATACTTCTTTCTCGCTCAATCACACTCAAATACACTCGGCCGGTGGTCATATAATTTATGGAGTAAATATCAGTATCCAAAAAGCGTTCATAATTACCAATATCTTGATCAGTCTCATCACCATCTTCAGTGACAAAAACTTCACCATGTTCAACTGGATTCATTGTGCCAGCATCAACATTGATGTAAGGATCAATTTTTATTGCTGAAACATTAAATCCGTAATTTTTGTAAATACGTCCAATTGAGGCGGCAGTAACCCCCTTACCTACTCCAGACAAAACCCCACCAACGATGAATATATATTTTATATTTGCCATAAATTATTTTTTATTAAAAATTTATTTTTAAATTAAAAATCCCCTCTTTTATGAGGGGACACTACTACTGCGATAAAACACTGATCGAAAGTTCGGCCTCTAAACCATGACGCAACTTAACTACCGCTGTATAATCTCCTGGCTCTTTGATATTTTCCATAGTTATCTGATCCTTATCAATAATCAATCCACGTTTTTTTAAATCATTTGCTACGGAAGTTACAGTGACTGCCGCATATAACTGACCCTTTTCGCTGGTCTTTTCTTTGAATTCTAAAGCTAAACCGTCTAATTTTTGTGCCAATGATTGTTGTTTTTCTAAATCTTCTGTTTCAATTTTGGTTTTTTTTGTTTTTTGTACCTGCAAACCTTTCAACGCCTGTTGAGTGGCTGGAACTGCCAGATGACGAGGGAATAAAAAATTACGAGCATAGCCATCTGCTACCTCTTTTACTTGATCTAGGTCTCCAATACCAGTAATTTTTTGTAATAGGATAACTTTCATAATTCAAAAATGGGCTTGATTAATCCTTCGAATTAGTATAACATAACTATCTAAAATAGCAAGTTTTAACAATAACTCTAAAAAATTTATGAAATCAGGATTTGTTACCTTGGTTGGACGTTCAAATGTTGGAAAATCCACCTTATTAAATACGCTGGTTGGCACCAAATTAGCCATTGTTACCGACAAACCGCAAACTACACGTCATATTATTCACGGTGTATTAAATTCGGCTGAAGGCCAGGCGGTATTTGTTGATACTCCGGGTATTTTTAAACAAAAAAGTAGTGGACTTACTGGAAAACTTACAGAGAAAGCCCATGAAGCTATAAATGGGGTTGATTTAATTATTTATGTAGTTGACCCTACTAGACCAATTGGCGCTGAAGAACGCAATGTTTTGTCAATCTTACGTCGATCAGATGTTTCCAAAATAATGGTAATCAATAAATGCGACTTGTCGAAAAAAGAAAAGGAATTCATCGATGATTATAAATTGTTAGCAGAAGAAATTAATTTTGCGGCCGTGTATGAATTATCGGCATTGCGCAACCGACACGTCGAACCATTGCGAGCAAGGGTATTTGAACTTTTGCCAGAGGGTGATTTAATTTATCCAGCTGAACAACTGACCAATATTACTGATAAATTTTGGGTGGCAGAAATTATTCGCGAAAAAATTCTTTTGGCTCTTCGCAAAGAAGTACCATATACCACTCATGTGGAAGTTGAGAGTATAGAGGACAAAAAAGAGATTTATGTGATTCAGGCAATAATTTATACCCACGAAAGCCATTATAAAAAAATGATCATTGGCGCTAATGGTCGCGCCCTAAAAGAAATTGGCATTGCTGCACGCAAAGAGTTGGAAGCGGCTTTAGGGAAAAAAGTATTTTTACAATTAGAGGTGGAGACTGACAAGCATTGGATAGAGAAAATATAATTAATAAAAAAAGACCCTTTGTGGGTCTTTTTTTATTTACTTATTTTAATAATTCCAATGCCTTATCAACCATAACGTCCTCTCCTACTTTTTCTTTGGCTACATCTTCTACCACGACAATGTCTGGTGTAATTCCAGACTCATTAATATTTTTTTTATTTGGCGTCAGCCATTCAGCAACAGTTAATTTTAAAGCTGAACCATCTGAAAAAGTTTGGTAATCTTGCACACTCCCCTTGCCAAAAGTTTTTTCACCAATAATTGTAGCAGTCTTAGTGTCTTGTAAAGCGCCTGCCACAATTTCTGAGGCTGAAGCTGAGCCACCATTTACCAATACTATTGTTTTTATCCCAACCAAACGATGTGAACCACGCGACTCGTGAATATTAATTGTGGTAGTAGAGAAACGTTCACTCACAATCGGACCAGATTTTATCCATTCGCTTCCCATGTCTACCGCTGATTCTAAATATCCACCAGGATTATTACGTAGATCTAAAATTATTCCCTTGGCCGGACGTAACTTTATTTGGTTTATATACTTACTAAATAAATCTTGGGTGTCTTCACTAAATTGCATTATTCGTAAGTACGCTATGTCTCCATCTTTCCAAGATAACATTACAGATGGGACATTGATTTTGGCTCTAGCAATAGTAACTTTAAGTGGTTTCTCTTCATCTTTGCGTAAAATAGTCAGTGTTACATTAGTGCCTGCCTTCCCCCTTATCAATCCGACCCCACCATTTACATCCATACCTTTTGTGTCTTTATCATTAATTTTAATAATTTGGTCACCAGCGCGTAAACCAGCACGCTGTGCTGGCGTATCTGGTAAAGGTGAAACTACTACTAAAATACCAAATTTTACACTTAGTTCAGCCCCGATACCTTCAAACTCACCGGATAAACCCTTATTGTATTCGTCAGCGGCTTTTGGAGGAAAATACATTGAATACGGATCGCCTAAAGCATAGACCATGCCTTGCATCGCGCCATAAAACAAATCAACATCTTTTACTGGTTGTTTTGGGTAATTAGCTTTGAGTAAATCCCACACCTTCCAAAATTGATCAAAGTCAACACTATCGCTCTTACTAAAATAACGATTAATATCTATTACTTTAGTTATCTCCACTTGACCATTAGAATCAGTAATTTGATTTTTAGTCAACCAACCTTTGCCAAACAAAAATCCCAAACCAAATGAGATAAAAAACAAAATTATTGCTAAATAAACTCCAGCATAACGACGCGCTCGTTGTTTAATTGGAGAGATGTCAACCATAAGTAGTTATTCTTCAATGATTTTTATATCAGCCCCGGCTTGATTTAATGTTTGGTAAAAAACACGTTCGTAACCACGATCAATTTCATAAGTATTATGTAAAATTGATTCGCCTCTGGCCCCAAGCATACAAATCAACTCATTCACGGCTGGACGTAAGGCAGGTGGAGCGATTAATTCTTTGGCAATAAACTGAGTCGGCCCCTCTACCCAAACACGATGCGGGTCAAGTAATGTAATCTTAGCACCAAGTTTTTGTAATTCAATATGATATTGAGCGCGATTTTCATAGGCCCAATCATGCACCAAAGTTCGTCCGTGCGCTTTCGCCAAAATCGGTACAAACAAAGGTAAGTTATCAATATTTAAACCCGGAAATGGTCTGCCTTCAATTTTATCTGGCAAAGCACTTAGTGTGCTTGGAATAATTTCGATGTCTGCAATTTCAAATTTTTTATTCTGTGATACTCTCCGATTTTTAATTTTAAATTTTTGCCCCATCTTTTCCAATTTACACAATTCTAATTCCAAAAATTCCATCGGGCAATTTTTTATAATTAAATTTGAATCAGTAACAATCGCGGCGGAAATATATGTCATGGCTACAATTGGGTCTGGTATGATAAAATAATTTTTAACGCTTTTTAATTTTTTTCCACCGGTAATTTTTAAAGTAGTAGTACCAATACCTTCAATTTTTGCACCAGCAGTATTTAAAAAATAACACAGATCCTGAACCATATAATTGGCCGAAGCCATTTTTATGATGGTAATTCCTTTGGCTTGAACAGCGGTCATTATAACGTTTTCTGTGGCTGTATCGCCAGATTCATACATTACTATATAATTTGCTCGAAGAGGGGCATTTTTGACCTCATAGTAGCCTTCTTGCGAGGTTACTTTTACTCCAAAACCTTCCAAAGCGAAGATGTGTGGCTTGACTGTGCGTTCACCCAATTTACATCCTCCTGATTTATAAATTTTATAATGCTTCTCACGAGCAGACAAAGCACCTAACAATAATAGAGACGACCGTGTCTTCTCACAAGCGAAGCGATTGATTTTTAGTAAATCTAATTTTTTGCTGGCATCAATTTTGATTTTATTTCCTTTCAATTTTTCTACATTAACACCAATACTTTTTATCAATTCAATTATTCGTTTTACCTCTTCAATTTCTGGAACGCCACACAAAATTATTGGTGCTTTAATTGAACAGCAGGCGCATAAAATAGCCACAGCTGAATTTTTAGCTGATTGATTAACAACGTTGCCATGTAATTTCTTTCCTCCGTTAATAACTAGATAAGACATACTAGACACTTTGACTTTTCCTTAATTTAAGACTAGAATAATTATACTCTTTTTTCTTAAAAAAACAAGTGTGGAATACCCGAAGACAAAAATCACTCTAAACGTCCGGCGTGGAATCCTGATTTTATTTATTGTTGCGTTTTTTATCATTACACCAGTAATTTTGCTCTATACCGAGGGATATCGTTATGATTGGCAAAACGGACTTTTGAAAGAAACCGGCGCTATTAGTGTGGACATTCAACCGGCCAATGCAGAAATTTTTTTGAATAATATAAAAATTAAAAATAAAATGCCGATTCGATTGAAAAATATTACGCCTAGAAAATATAGGGTAAAAATTACTTCAGTCGGATATTACGACTGGGAACGAGACATTGAAGTAAAAAATAAACAAACGGTTTATATAAAAGAAATTAGTTTGCTGAAAAAAACTGAACCAGAACTATTGCTTTCCAGTACTGCCAAAACCTTGTCGCTTTCACCTGATAAAAATTTTTTGGCTTACACCACACCTGGTGGCGACCTGCATCTTTATAATTTTACAGATAAAGTTGATAAGAAAGTTATCAATCTGAAAAATTTAAATTCAACATTGGTTGTTTGGGCCCCAAAAGGAAATTATTTTTTTGTAAGTGAGCTAGAGGCGCCATATGCGAATGTTTGGATATTTAATGCGGAAAATACAAAAAAAGGCTTCAATTTAACCGATACAGTAAAAATGGCTATTACTAAACTACAGTGGAAAGACAGTGTAGAGCCAGAATTATTTTTTAGTACTAAAAATAATCTGTCAACTTTCCGACCACTAACACAGAGCGTTATCAGTATGGCCTCAACTACTAAAATTATTGACTGGTATGCCGACAGTGGACAATTTTGGACAATCCAATCCACCCCATCATCTAGTTCGCAAATTATCATTATTAATGATACTTTGGGATTTAATAATAATTTTAAAATTGTTGATTTAAACACTAATTCTGAGTTGAAAAATATCACACTATTTTACGCGCATGGAAATTATGCTCTTATTAAAACCGGCAATCAAAGCGATCTACTTTTAATTACTCCTAATAAAGACTTTGCCTTAACTGGTGATAAATTTAAAATTTCCGAATATAATGATTGGCTAATTACTTGGACACCGTGGGAAGTATGGACTTATGCGCCTGGTGAAGAACCAAATTTATTGAATCGTTCTGGTGAAGGTTTAAAAAACGTTTTGCCTTTGGATAAATACAATACTTTGGGATTGGTTTGGAATGAAAAAACTACCATACTTTATCCATATTATCAAGTAAATTTAGACTGGCTAAAACAATCAGCTAGTGTAGTGGCTGTTGATCCTCAAAATAAAATCTTGTATTTCGATGCTAAAATCGGCGAAAAAACTGGGGTTTGGAAATTAAATTATTAATTATGAAACTTACAATCTACACTGACGGTGGGGCGCGTGGTAATCCTGGACCAGCAGCAACTGGAATAGTTATAAAAAATTCAGTAGGTAAAATTTTAGCCGCTTTTGGTGAATATTTAGGTGAACAAACTAATAATTACGCCGAATACATGGCATTGATTGGTGGTTTAAAAAAAGCGCACGCTTTTGGCGCCACCGAAGTTGATTGTTTGTTGGATAGCGAGTTGGTAGTAAAACAAATGAGGCAGGAATACAAAGTAAAAGAGCCTGGATTGCAAAAATTATTTATTATTGCCTATAATTCGGCAATAAAATTTAAAAAAGTAAACTACAGACATATTGCAAGAGAAAAAAACAAAGAAGCGGATAAACTGGTAAATGAGACACTGGATAAAAGATAAAAAAGAAAAACCCCGAACTTAATTGTCCGGGGTTTGTATTTCAAGCCATTACGCTTATTTTTCAAAGCGCACTGGCATTGTTGCCTGTTATGGCAGATCAGAGCATCTGACGATGGTGTTGGTGTTGTTTTTGTACACCTGACACCAGTCATACACTCCATCACAGCCGTTGTCATGCTTGTAAATCTGGCCGATTATCGAGTCGTAGTTAGACCATGTTAGTTCATCGCATGACCCATTGCATCCGACATCTGTCGTCTGGACCACCGACCCATCGAAGTCGTTATAATACCAGTAATGACAGTAATCGGGTTTGCCATCGCAAATACCACCAGCCGAGTCCATCTCCTGTGTCTCCTGCCGATTGTACTTGTCGTACGTCATTGTGGCACAGCCATCTTCATACCCATCACAATCATCGTCGGTGAAATTGTGGATAGGGAGACCGAATTCGTTATATGAAATCCTGTCACAAGAATCCAACACCCCGTCACAGGTCCTGTCGTATTGTCTGTAGACGATATGTGAATTCTTATCGTAATAGTCGGCCGAACAGTAGATTCCGTCACTGTGGCGCAGTATGCAATCCCCGAATTCACACATGGCACCTTGTGGGAGCGCACAGTGAGTGCCGTCCGACAAGACCAACTCTTCGCATTTTCCGTTCTTCGGGTTACAGATGTTGGCCTGACAATTGTTAAGGATGTTGATTTGGGTGCAGATTACACCCTCACAGAGATTGATTATGCCAACATCGTTTCCAACTGATGCGTCTGCCATTGCCCCGGCATCAACGGAACCGGCGTCAAAACCTGTGCCTGTATCAGTGCTTGCACCCGCGTCGTTTTCGACACTCGCGTCATAACCGGCATCGATTTTGATTCCCGAATCCGGATCAACTCCGGAGTCAGCCGTACCGCCACTGTCTGTAGTAACGCCGCCATCAAAACTAGTGGCGCAAATACCTGTGTGGTCACAACCGATTCCACCACCTTTCAACGAACACAGCGGGTACGTCACCCGCAGTCCATTAAAACACGTATCACAGAAACCTTCTACATCTTCCCCTTCAACCGTAGCAGCGCACTGAAAAGTGTATGAATTAAAAATTCCGAGTGCCGGCGTTCGGCTATCTTCCTGCGGGTTATTCTGATCAGTCCCATAGAACGCAACCTTCTTTACCGTGCCCTTTGTTATGGTCATGGCAAACGGCACGCAACTACTGCGTGGCGACGGTGTAACGCAGGTGTTATTTTCACACTGCGACCACATGTTGTGGGACTGACAACATTCGGTATTTTTTGTGCACTCAACCGTCCCGCCATCAACAACCGCCGCACTGGACCGATCGTCAACCTTGCTTCCTGTGATTGTCTGTTCAGACCCGCACCCTACTGCCACCATTATGACCGCAAACACAAACATCATCCACACTGAAATCTTTCTCATCTCTCTGTCCTTTCTTCTGCGCCAACCTTCTGTAGTTGGCTTTTGTTGACTTCCCTATCCTTTATATATTTTATCCGTTTGTAAAAGTACAAACGAACGTATTTTCAAGGTACAATTATGTTTTTATACACAACCAGAACGGCGGCACAAAAACATAATTCTAACTTGAAGAACTGCTTAACATAGCATAAATTTAGTACCTTGTCAATAGATGACTCTAAAAATGGCTAAAATAAGCCAAAAACAAAAAACACCTCGTTTCCGGGGTGTTTTTATTAAATCAACTAATATTATAATATAAAAAGACACATACCTTCTAATTATAAATCTTTTTTTAGATCTTCCAATTTTTTACGTGCCTCGCGAGAAAGTTTTTTAGGTACGCGTATTTTAATTTTGATATAATGATCACCACGAATATTTTTATCGATATGGGTAATGCCATGTCCTTTCAAACGAATCAATTGCCCAGATTCTGTTCCTTCCGGCACAACCACTTTAATATTTCCATCAATTGTCTCCACTTCAATTTTATCACCCAATACCGCTTGAGTAAAATTAATTTCTGATTCAGTATAAACGTCAAAGCCTTCACGATGAAAAGTTTTTTGCAAACGAATATGCACTTGCACATATAAATCTCCGGCGCCAGCACCACGTGGTGCCACTTCACCATAACCCGACAAACGAATTGATTGGCCATCATCAATACCAGCTGGAATTTTTACATTAATGTTTACATTTTTTGCTAAAATCCCATCGCCACCACAATGTTTACATTTTTTGCTGGGATGTTCTCCTCTGCCTTGACAAGTTGGACAAGTAGCTACGGTTTGCATGGTACCCATAAAAGTTCGTTGTTGCTGTACAACCTGACCCTGCCCATGACAAGTTCCGCATTTATCCATTTTACTGCCCGGCTCGCTACCGGAACCATTACAAACATCGCAAGCGCTTTGTTTGCGCAAAGATAATTCTTTTTCAACACCAAATGCGGCTTCTTTAAAACCAATTTCGACATCAACTTGAATATCGCGGCCTTTGGCTCGGCGCCCATGACCACCACGCGACTGTCCGCCACCAAATAGATCACCAAAAATATCCCCAACTCCACCGCCAAAATCAAAGTTACTAAAACCACCCCCGCCCTGTTGACGAAAAGAATTCAAAATATCTTCCCAGCTACCACCGGCGCCACTCCAGCCGCCTTGTTGTTCAAAATCTGACCCAAATTGGTCATATTTAGCGCGTTTGGAAGCGTCACCAACCACTTGAAAGGCCTCATTAATTTCTTTAAACTTCTTTTCATCTCCGCCTGGCCTATCTGGGTGGTGTTGCATAGCGAGTTTTTTAAAAGCTTTTTTGATTTCATCCGAAGAGGCATTTTTTTCAACTCCTAAAATTTTGTAATAGTCTTTTGACATTTGATTATCTTTTATCTGGACTGACTTGCTCTCCAGTTTTTAATCTAGCTTCACTTAAAATAGTACTATAATTTTTTTCCAATACTTTCCAGTCATCTTCAAATTCTTTTTCTCCAACGCCCTTCTTGATTGCACTGCTATGAAGAAATTCTTTTTCTGCCTCTAACACATTGTCACTCTCTACCAGAACCACTTGTGGGTCAGAAGGAAATTTCCACAAATTATTTTTTTCATCTCTAACAATCTTCAAAGCCATTTCAGATATTTCGGCAGATGCTTTCTTAGCATCTTCTTTGTAGTCTGGCAAATAATAACAAACTAATGCACAGCGATCACAAAGTCCATGCGTTACAAAAAGCTCACCTTCCGCAACTGTTTTTGTTGATTCCTGCTCCCGCCCACAAATACCGCATTTGCGAATTAAATTTTTCTTCTTTGGTTCGGGTACTACATCAGTCAACTCGACGATGCTTTCTTTGTCCTCTTCTGGTGGCGCTGTCTCTGTTATAGGTACTACCATCATTTCTTTGGTTAATTCGAGAACAATCTCTTGGTCTTCTTCTTTCAATTCAGTTGGTTTGGCTTCACTTTTTAACTCATTTAAAAAAGAAAAAACTCTAGCTATGTATTCTTGGTTAGCTTTTTTTAATCCGAGCCTATCACTGTCACTATCATCAATAGCTTTCTCTATCAATCTTTCAACCAATCCGTCCCCTCGTAAACGCATATTTTCCGAAGACAGGACATCTGAATTTGTTAATAACTTTTTAATATTGCCCCAATTTTCAATAAGTAAACTCTTATAGGTTTCCCCCTTAACAACTTTCCATTTTTGGTTAATTTCTTGTTTAAGCACGGATCTAATAATTTCCACCAAATTTTTCTTATTTTTTTCCAAATCACCGGAATTAACAATTTTTGGCAATTCACAAAAAATTAAATTACAACGAGCGCATATTCCATGTGAAGTACCACTTCCAAAATTTGGTGGGGAAATTTTGTCGTTTTCGTGGGAACGCCCACAATATTCGCATTCAATATGCATAAAATTATAATTATTATTTTACAACTTCCCCCTCAATTGGTCCGTCTTGTTTTGGTGGTTCGCTGCCTGGTTGGTTGCCTGTAGCTCCTGGCTGTCCATTCTGAGCACTAGGCTGACTAGATTGATACATTTTCATACCTACAACCTGCGCGGCCTTAGAAAGGGCTTCTGACGCCTTTTTGATAGCTTCTACATCATCTTTGTCTTTTGCATCTTTCATGTACTTTATCCCCTCTTCCACATTTTTCTTTTCATCATCAGTGATGACAATTTTCTTTTCTTCAACTTCTTTCATCATTTTTTCAGAGGTGTAAACCATTGTGTCAGCCAAATTACGCGCTTCAATTAACTCTTGTTTTTTCTTATCTTCATCAGCGTGCAATTCCGCTTCTTTTTTCATTTTTTCCACTTCGTCTTTAGACAAACCGGAAGACGCGGTAATTTTAATACTCTGTTCTTTACTGGTAGCTTTATCTTTGGCTTTCACATTTAAAATTCCATTGACATCAATATCAAAAGTCACTTCAATTTGTGGAACACCGCGCGGAGCTGGTGGAATGCCGTCCAACATAAATCTGCCTAAAGTTTTATTATCACCGGCCATTGGGCGTTCACCTTGCAACACATGAATTTCTACACCCGGTTGATTATCGGCGGCTGTAGAAAAAATTTGTGTTTTGCTGGTTGGAATAGTAGTGTTACGATCAATTAATTTTGTCATCACGCTTCCCATGGTTTCAAGTCCAAGTGACAACGGAGTAACATCAAGCAATAAAATATCTTTAACATCACCTTTTAAAATTCCGCCTTGTACACCAGCGCCAACAGCTACTACTTCGTCCGGATTAACAGTGATATTTGGTTTTTTGCCGAAGAATTTTTCCACTGTTGCCAAAACCAAAGGCATGCGGGTCATACCGCCGACCATTACCACTTCGTGCAAGTCGCCAACTTTTAATTTGGCATCGTCCAATGCTTTTTGCACTGGGCTTAAAGTTTTTTGCACCAAATCGCCAATCAATTCTTCTAACTTCGCGCGAGTCAATTTCATTACCAAATGTTTTGGACCGTTGGCATCGGAAGTGATAAATGGCTGATTGATTTCAGTTTCTTGTGAAGTAGACAATTCGATTTTGGCTTTTTCCGCCGCTTCTTTAATGCGTTGTAAAGCTAAATTGTCTTTAGCTAAATCAATTCCTTGATCTTTTTTAAATTCATCCAAAATCCATTGAATCAAAACTTGGTCAAAATCATCACCACCAAGATGAGTGTCACCGTTGGTGGATAATACTTGAACATTGTCTGGGGCGACTTCCAAAATAGAAATATCAAAAGTACCACCACCTAAATCATAAACAGCAATTTTTTGTTCGGTCTTTTTATCAAAACCATAAGCCAAAGCCGCAGCAGTTGGTTCATTAATAATACGCAAAACATTCAAACCAGCAATCACACCTGCGTCTTTGGTGGCTTGGCGTTGAGAATCATCAAAATACGCTGGCACAGTAATAACCGCGTCAGTAATTTTTTCGCCAATGCGTTCTTCGGCGTCAGCTTTCATTTTGGCTAAAATCATGGCCGAAATTTCTTGCGGAGAATATTCTTTTCCTTGCATGGCAACTTTTACACCTTCACCGGCCTGCACAATTTTATACGGCATTAATTTAAGATCGCGTTGAACTTCTGAATCATTAAAATGACGACCGATCAGGCGCTTGATGGAATACAGAGTATTTTCCGGATTGGTAACAGCCTGACGTTTAGCCAGTTGACCAACTAAGCGTTCGCCGGATTTAGAAATTGCAACAATTGATGGTGTGGTGCGCGCACCTTCTTTATTTTCGAGGACTTTTGGTTGGCCGCCCTCGATGATAGCCATACAGGAATTTGTCGTTCCCAAGTCGATTCCGAGTACTTTTGACATATGTATATAATATTAAATTATTAATTTTAAATTAAGTTAATTTAATCATTAAAGATAATTTTCTCAACAACCATTCCCCCACTATACCCAAAATAATATTAACGGCCGAGACCAATAAACCATAATTAACCGCTAGCGACAATAAATTAAATAATGGCGTCGAATCAGGAATAATGACTAATACGATCTGTGCAATGTTTAACAAAAGAAAAAACAATAACCATACGCCATAGAGTGATTTGGTAATCCTGGTTTGATTATTAAAAGGTGCAACCCGCCAAAACTCTTTATAAACCGCAAAATGATAAAACAAAAGTAGAGGCGGAATAAAAAACAGGATTAAATTTAATAACATTTTAGTTGAACTATCAGATAACCACCCTAGATTCACCAACAACCAATTCACATACAACGAATACCCAAACAACGCTAAATAATAAACACGACTACTTATCTGTAAATATTTAAATAACGTAGGTGTGTCTTTCTGATGTCCAAACCAAATCGGATCAAAACCTTTTACATTTTTTAATCTAATAAAATTACTCATAAATTATTTACTCACAATTACTTTAGCAGCTTTAATTATTTGTTTGCCTAATTTATAACCGCCATCGATCTCTTTAACAATCTCACCTGGTTCAGTACCTTCAACCATGTCTTCACCTACGGCCTCATGCACTGATGGGTCAAATTTCTCGCCGATAGTTTTTATTTCTTCCAATCCATGCGCTTTTAATATTTCCGAAAATTGTTTTAACACATGTTTAATGCCTTCAAGCCAACTATCTGGATTCCCGCTTTCGCGGGGATGACAGGCGACGGCTGTTTTTAAATGTTCATACACCGGCAAAAACTCCTCGATTATCTGTACTTCACTCAATTTTGCCCACTCACCTCGACGGGTTTCAATTTCTTTTTGCAAATTTTTGTAATCAGCCAAAGCCCTCTGCCAACCGGTTTTATATTCGTCGCATTCAGCTTTTAGCTTTTCGCAATCTTTGCATTTATGATGGAATATCCCGTGTTTTTTAGGCTCTTCCATTTTACGTTCATCAAGAGATCCCTCTGCTTGCCCGCCTTGAACAGGTTCGGTAGGAATAACATTATTTTGTTGGTCATCGTTCATATTATAATAATTCTTTCGCTTTATTCATTAAAGCCCAATTATGTAAATAATCCATTCGCATTGGCCCCAATAATACCAGCAAGCTATCGTCGAAACGAAAAGCGATCACTGATAACATGTTACCAAAATTATGCTCCTTGCCGACAAAATACTGTGGGGTCATTTTTACCTCATCGAAAAAACTTTCTAAACTTTCCTCGCAGTGATCAAAGATCTGGGAAATATCCGCTACCATTTCTAGCATTCTAAATTCCGGTTGTGAAAATAAATTAGACAAACCGGTAAAATACACTTGATCAGGCAAAGCCAACAGTGCGGTACCTCCGGAAAGTTCAGCCAATGACTTGGCTAAATGCTTGCGCGCCATTTCTTGTTCAGCTGTTTTTAAACTCATTCCCAAAACATCGTTTTCTTTTTTATTAGTACGAGCGCGACTAAAATCTAAAGAATTTAAATAGAATTTATAACCCTTTTCCGTAGGAATGCGACCGGCCGATGTATGCGGATGAGTCAAATAGCCAGCCTCTTCTAGCTCGCGCAAATCATTACGCACTGTGGCTTCACTCCAGTTCAACTCACCACCAGACACCAAAAATTTAGACCCAACCGGTTCGGCTGTTTCTATGTGATTTTCAATAACGAGGTTTAGGAGTTGTTTTTGACGTGGATTCATAGATTATCACTCTATCCATGTGAGTGATAATATACCATGAAGTTATCCACAGGTCAAGAGTCCTAAAATAACTAAAAATCCGCCCAAATGAGCGGATTTTTATTATTAGTTTAGATTTATGCAATTGGAGCAATTTCTGACAATAAAACGTTTTCTACATAAATTCCTCGCGCGTAGAAAATTCTTTCCAACTCATTTTTTAATTCCATTTCTACTGCATCGCGTTTTACGCCAACAATATCACTGTAATCAAAACGACTCAAAACCATTTTTACACGACTGCGAATAGTCGGACGCACGATTTTTTCTACAAAATCCTCACCAATTGTCTGCCAAATAGATGGGATTTGATGGACATCTAAACGCAATAAAATTGTACCCTCAACACCAACTTTCTTGGCCTCTTTAGTCATCGCAGCAATTGGAATATCGCCCATGGCACGTGGATGTTCAGCGTTAAACTGACGATTGATACTATATTCTAAAGTCTGGGTATTGAATAACTTTGCTTTTTGCCAAAATGGAATTTTTAAATGTAACCCCGGGGTTAAAACTTTTTTTAATACTCCCCTACCCAAATCATAAACACAGGCTACATAACCCGGTGGAACATAAATAAAAAAACCCTTTAACACATCGTCAACGACGAAAGAATACATTAATTTATCTAAAGAATCTCCTGCCATATAGTTTATAATTACTTAATTTCTTCGATTTTTTTAGGTCTAAAAATAAATTTACGGAATGTGGTAACAGTATCAGAAAATAGCATGGTTGTCAAAATAAAAATTGATTTTACCATGGGTAGTAACCATAATGCCCAAAAAGTGAACAGCGGAAAAATAATCAGATAAAACATTTGTGCCTGTTCCCAATGGGTACGCTTACGATGTTCGATAAAAATAGATAGGAGCAAATAAATCGCCGCCGCACCCGCCCAAATAGAATTATGTAATTGACTAATATCAAAACCGTAAAAAATATTATTAATGCGCCCAGGCATATCAAAAAAAGGATACAATTCTTTGGCTAAACGCATGCCTGACATCCCATTGACAAAGACTTGGTAAAGCAAAAGTAAAACTAAAACCTGAATTAACAGCATTACAGTTTTTGCCCAAGGCGAAATCCTGTGTTTTTTCATGATACGACGAAAAGCATCTTTTTGTGCAACTGGATCATTTTTAAACGCTTTTATTGCAATTTCTGCCTCTTGATCGGCAACTTCATGTTCAACTGCGTTGCGCTCTGAAATAATGTTTAAAGGCAATAAAATGACACGTAAACACACCGTAAGCCAAACTACGGCCCAACCCATGTTATTGTGGGCAACATTGCTATAAAGCCAAATAAGCGCGTTTAATAACGGCTGAAATAAGAAATTGTGCCAAAATAAGGCCAAAGTTTCCATAATTAGGTTAATTATAGCACAAATTGACAAAAACTGCAATAAATCTATAAACCAAGCAACTTTTCAATGTATAATTTGATTTCCAATTGTTTGGCTAGTGGTTCTTCTAATTCAATCGCTACAATCTCCGGAAACACCTCCAGAGGATAATTTTTTAAATAATCTAGATCATGACAAGTTCTAATCACATGATAATCGTTGCGTCTTTGATTGCGTTCCTCATCAAACCAAGTCTGATCAGAATAAATCGCACCAATATGGCCACAACCAGGATGGTACTTTTTTAATATTTTCCAATTGGTATAATATTTTGGCAATTTTAACATCTTATCCCCTTCCATGTGGGCAAAATCTAAACAAATACCGCCCCATCTCTGTATTTCATCTTCATCCCACGGCTCTTTGGCGTTTTCAATATAAATTTTATCTTTATACGCAGTCAAATTATATTCATTTGGATATTGTCTTTCCGAATGAATATTAAACACCTGAGTACCCCAACGCTTTATCCAAAATTTTAATTCATCCGGCGTAGTTTTATTATTGATATGTATAAATGGAACTGTTTTTAATTTAGTTTTTTCTAAAAGTGTAAATATTTCAGCATGTTTGTCAACATCTAAATTAGACAAAAATACACAAACTTCCGACAAGCCAAGTTTATTTATCTCTTTTATTTGTTCGCGCCACTTGCGAGTGATTGTTGTGATTGAAGGAAAAATTTGCATGATATTATAAATTCTTAACTATTTGAACATCTTTTTCTTGTATAATATCTCCTTCACTAAAAACAAAAGTCGCTTTAATTAGTTTACCAGACAAAACTTCAGGGAGCCAGAATATATCATCCGGCCACATTTTATCAAATGGTAATTTTTCCACCAAAAACCATTGTGGTCGCATCTCATCACTTTCGCTCGGTTCACCCGTCCATTGTTCAGAAAAATAAACGTGGACTTTTTGATTCCAAGCTGAATTATGTGTAAAAAAGAATGATAGCTCGGCAACTTTATTTTTTTGTAAAATTTCTACACCAATTTCTTCTCTGGTTTCGCGTATGGCCGCATTATCAATTGCTTCGCTTGGTTCTACTTTACCACCGGCACCATTCCAACGATTGATGCCAAAACCAATTTTTTTCATAGCCAAACAAATCTCTGTTATTCTGTTGTGAGATTTTTTTATTAAAAAAAGAAGAGTGGCATCTTTTAATTTTTCTTTATTTGGTTTCATAATTAAAAAACAATCAATCAAGTCTAACAATCCCCTTAGTGGAGGCGTCAACGATTATATCAGGATGAAAAGTTTTTAAATAACAGACCCACTCTGCTTCCTCATTTGTTTTTACTATCAAAGTTCGGTAAACCGAATCTGGTGGAAAAAGTTTAATAGCGATCAATCCAAAATCTTTCAACATATTTTTAAAATTAGCTATCGATATGGCAGGAGAAACTTCCGCCCATATGGCAGTGTGAGCATTATCATAATTTCGAATATCTGGATAATTCCTTATCTCTAGCTTGTGAAACCAGTACGATGGCTTTTGTTTAATAATGGCCGCGTTCTCTATATCCTTCCGATTGGCCGTTTCCTCAGACCATGAAGTAGTAGTGAACCCTTTTTCTGGTTTATAAAACCAACCAGATCCGCTTCTGTTCTCACGATCATCAATCACCACACTAAACCCAAGTTCTTTAAGGGTGCTGTTAATTTTTGATTCATCAGTAGTGGTAGAAAAATATACTTCTATTTCTCCGGCGTAATAATCATCATATGGAGTTGAAGACACGTATTTTTTTAAGCATTGTTCAAAAGCAAGGTTTGTTACTTTTGGAAGTATTGGCAAAACTACGGTAGGGACGGTGGACGCTAAAACTGTTGTTTTTGGGGAATCAGTTGATTTTGAAAGTTTATGAATCGTGGTAATTTGTTTATATAAAAAATATCCCCAAATCGTACAGACTAACAATAAAAGTATAACACCAACCCAAAATAATTTTTTAATCATATATTTTTGTCTTAAAAAAATACTACCATTTTAATTATACAACAAAATTACCCCAATGAATAGGGTAATTTATTTTGCGGAAAGATAAGGATTCGGCTTTCTTCACAGTATCACAATAATAAACCTACCCAATTGTGGAGGTTGGTTTAAACTATTTTTTATTCTTTTTCGGTTTCTTCTTGTCTCTTTTCTGGGCGTTATTTCCTTTAGCCATAAAATTGTGGATTAAATAAATTAAATTAACTACTGATAGTATAGCACAAATTATTTGGATTGCGAAATATAATTTAGCGTGACGGCACTGACTTCTTTATCCTGCCATTGTTCTGAATTAAATATTTCGCAACAACCGGTGGGTTTAATGTTTTGATTATCCATATTTTTTGAAATAATTAATAAAAAATTATTTACTTTCCTACAAGAACAGTTGCTTGCAGCACGCCGTCTTGATTGTCAATTGACATTAGTTTCATTTTAAACCCCAAAATAACAGCTTCTTTTTGACCAATTTTAAATGTGTGGTTAACTGTTTTTTTGTCCAGTGTGATTTTAACCGCCAGTGTTTTACTGGTAAGACTTTTCTGCTTTATTTTTAAAGAAGCGAAATCTTTAGTAGTGCCACGCTCTATTGATTGACCGCTAAAATCTTGGGAAACAAAGTAGAACGCTTTTAATTTGCTTACACTAAATTCGCCTGGTTGTGTGGTAATACAATACGGGTCTGGCTCAACAACAGAGATGATGCCGTTTTTTTCATCAGTAATTCGTTTGACAAGCTCTTTGACAGGCAGTGCACAGGTAGTAAAAGCGCCGACAAATTTTTTATATTCTTTATTTAGTTGTGCGACCCTTTGTTCCGCCTCTTTTAAAGCCTCGTCAGAACTAATTTTATCTTGAATAGCCTGCCAATCAGCATCACTCATTGATGAGGTTGAGATAAGGCCCTGTTTTTCCATCTCAGCGATATGAGTTTTAAGTATTTGTACTGTTGTTGTGGCGTTATCTTTATCAAAAATAGATTTATCTAATTTAACACTTTGATTGGTGATAGTTTTTATAAACTGACATTTACCTATTTTCAATCCTTTTATTTGACTAGCTGTTGTTGATTTGGCTGTCATACCAGATGATATACCGGAAAAAATATAACTTAACCCAAGATCAGCTGGGAGTTGCATATCTGTTGTAACCTTTGCAAAACTACATTTTTTAGCGGCTTTCAAAAAACAGTTGATATCTTTTTTGCAATCGACTATTTTGGAAGTAGTTTTTGTAAAAACTACTGATGGGCTAAATAATAAAAAACCCGCTAAGCTACTAATTACTGTAAAGCATAAAGATGAGGAGCGCATAAAGATAGTATTATTAAATTTTAAGTAATACTACTATAACATAAATAATTATTGGAGACAATTTTACGAGTTTAGTTGCTAACTGCATAGAAAAGCTTGACAAAAACTCCAAAGTGTACCATTATACTATCAGTTCTACATATTAAACAAGTAGGAGGGAAAAAATGGGAGAAGTTGACGCAAGATACAACGTGGTGTTTGAGTACACAGAAAAAGCTGGGGGGTATGCTGGCGTAAAATTCTGGACCAGTTACCCAAGTAAAGAAGAATTTCACAACGAACACTTGCCGGAAATTGAGGCCAAAGGTCTAATGAAGGTGGTCGCTGAGGGTGTGACCAGAGAAGAGGCTATGGAAGAGCACTCAAAGACACCCCTAGACGCACATATTCGTGCTTGTATCGACGAAGCCATGCTAAAAAGTGCTCCGCGCATAGGTGGCAAACCGCAGCTAAGCAAATTTGTTCTCGATATGCAGTTGCAGACAATTGGGATTAATCTCGATCCGCACGGATGGAAGAAACTCGAATCTCAATTCCACTTGGTAGAGTAATAACAGCCAAGAAGCGCCAACAGCGCCGTTTGAGATTTATTCTCGGGCGGCGCATTTTTATTTAGCCTTAATTCCCTATTGCTATTTCATTTTAAACAATTTCATCAAAAGAAAGTGCCTATCCTTTATTTTTTCTTTAGCAAATGAAAAAAATATTTTCTTATTATAATCTCTCTGTAATTTCTCCAACGCCCACAATTTGAACCCTTTCAAATCTCTTTGCCCTGCGGTTGCTATCCTTAGATAAAAATCATTTACATAATGTGTCATGGCATCTGCTGTCGCCAATATTTTACCCTCTAGAGTGGCTGGTATATCCTTGTCGCAACTATGAGTAAGAATTATACTTTGGACTTTTTTTATCATATCATTGGCATAACCATACTCACGCATTATTTTTCCAGCCTCATTAGCCCCTTCTTTTTGATGGTCACCTCTTTTACCCCTAACTATTTGCGTGTCATGAAGCCAAACACCCAACAATACCAGTTCTTTATTGGCTCTAGGTAATTTTTTCAATAAAAAATTTGCGTATTTCTCTACGGCTAGTAAATGCTCAGTGTAAAACCAAGGTTCAATGTGTCTCAAATTGTAGCATTCATTTTTTATTTTTTCTTTGATTTTTTTGATTGTTTTATAAGACATATAAAATTATAATCATCGTTTGTATAATATCATTTTTTATAAAATATTTCCAGTATTCTGGTAACAAAACGGGACTGTACAATATCCCTTTAGGGACTGCACAAGTTGAGATACATAGGTAACACCCGCCATTGCCCAAAACCGAAGGTTTTGGCATAATGGGCGGTTATTCGTTACCCATGTATCTATATGAATATTTGGCATAGTTTTCCGCTCA
>Ga0247841_10001253_pt1 | contig 59063 bp, 54 predicted proteins | sample LaCruzMarch2015__2_FD_192410 | JGI IMG/M metagenome (GOLD analysis project Ga0247841, IMG submission 192410) | Freshwater microbial communities from meromictic Lake La Cruz, Castile-La Mancha, Spain - LaCruzMarch2015_18m | ecosystem: Environmental > Aquatic > Freshwater > Lake | place: Spain...
AGGCCGCCGGCTTCGATGGTCTCCTGTGGCGCGGCGAGGCGCTCGACGGCCGCCAGCTCGTGGCCGGCGCCGACGCCGTGGTCAGCGCCGGCGGCAGCATGAACCGCGAGGCCGCCGTGCTGGGCACGCCGGCCTGGTCCATCTATGCGGGCAAGCTCGCCGCCGCCGCAGATCAGCGACGCCCTCGTGGTGCAGTGCGTCGACCGGCTCCTGGAGGTGGCGCGGCGCTGAGGGTCGCACTGGCGCTTCCGCGCAGAGCCTCGCCGCAATCACAACGTCAACCCCTGGCACCTTGCTTCACTTGTCGTGCCCAGCTACCCTGAAATGGCGTGGGTACCGCAACGCTCAACCACGACCACGCTGCATGGAGCGGGCGGCGCTTCGACACCATGATCCGCGCGTGCCACAAAGGAGGGTGACGATGACACAGGTTGAGAAGCTGGAGCAGACCGTCGAACAACTCAGCCCCGAAGAACTGGCCACGTTTCGATCCTGGTTCTTCGAATTCGATGCCGCCGAATGGGATCGTCAGATCGAGAACGACAGCGAGGCCGGCAAGCTGGACAGGTTGGCGCAAAGCGCGATCGACGATCATGGGGCGGGAAGGACAAGACGCATTTGAACCACTTCGCCTCACCGGCCTTCTGGGATCTCTACAAGGGATTGCCGCAACACGTTCAGGAGCTCGCCGATGCGCAGTATGCCCTTCTGAAGAAGAATCCGGCTCACCCGTCCCTCCACTTCAAGAAGACCGGCAGACAGAGATCAGTGCGTATCGGGATGCATTATCGGGCACTGGCCGTCGACATACCTGATGGCCTGTTGTGGTTCTGGATAGGCAGCCACGCCGACTACGACAGAGTCATTGAATGACATCCCACGACGCCGAGGATCTCGCCCGCATCCGCCTTGAAGCTGCGCTACTCGTTGGCCGCGAGCACCGCTACGTCCGCGAAGCTCATCGTCGACAGGCTGAGCTGGCCCCACGGCGTGCGGGTCCACCTCCGTCACCCGAGTACCTGCGGCCGCTCGCCACCTCCTCAATTCACGTACGAATCCGCACTTTTGTACAAAACCTACGCGATTTGAGTGTCCCGCACCCGAACGCCTCCCGTCAGCGGAGCCGCTGTCGGTGAGAGGCCGCGACGAAGAGCTCTACCTCCACGAGACTCTCACGGCGACAAGCCGGTCCTCTGCTGGATCAAGGAGGCCCTGTCCGTGCGACAACGTCGCGTCCTCCGTTACGGGCTGTCCCGCCTTCTTCAGCAGTACGGCATCGACGTGTGTGACACGGAGCTCGGGCGTCAGCTCGGAGGCGGGCCGTTCGAGCCTCTGCCGCGTCGCGACTATCCTTCCTTCCAGTAGTCAGGCCGCCTGCGTTGATACTCCACCCTCGCCGCGGCGCTCGTCCGCGCCAGGCTGCACGTACCGGTGGGTCATGTTGAGGCGGGACTACGCAGCCGTGATCCCGCCATGCCGGAAGAGGTCAACCGCGTCCTCGCCCGCCGATCCCTCAGGCCCACCGTCCCTCTTCACCCCGCGCCGCCCCGAGCTCTGGGACGGCAGGGCGGGGGAGAGGATCGTCGCCGGGATCGCCGAGTGGTTCGCCTGGCGCCAGGCAGGAGGGGTGCGAAGTTCGACGGACACCGCGCGTGCACGTAGAATGTGGTCTCCATTCCAAGGACCATGCGGGGGCCACGATATGCGCCACGAGTTCACAGCCGTGTTCGAACGCGACGAAGACTGGGTGATCGCCTACTCCCCTGAGATGCCGGGCGCAAACGGCCAGGGCCGCACCAAGAACGAGGCGCGAGAAAGCCTTCAGCAAGCCATCGCTCTGATGCTCCTGGATCTGCGGGAGGACGGGTTGCGAGGCGTGCCGGATGAAGCCGAGCGAGAGACGATCGTCGTCGATGTACGCGCTGCGTGAAGCGCGGCAGCCTGTTGCGGCATCTGCGCCGACACGGCTGCGTCCTGAAGAGGGAAGGCGCTGCTCACTCGCTGTGGCTCAACCCGGCCACTGGAGCAGTCCAGGCTGTGCCGCGCCATGCCGAGCTCCCCAACCGTCTCGCTGACAGGATCTGTCGCGGGTTGAGCATTCCTCAACCGGGCGGCCACGAGACAAAGGCATGAGCCAACGGAGCTGTTTCCCACAGGGTTGGGATGAGGCGCGCGTTCGTCGTGTGCTTGAGCGCTACGAGCGTCATGATGACGGCCACGGACTACGAGTACCAGCCGGCCAACCACCTGGCCTTCCGCTGCGCCGATCTGGTGGCGGTGCCCGAGGTGTTTCCCCTGGACCGCCTGCTTGCGCAAGGCGCGCGGCCGGGGAGGACCTGGCGGTACCCCGGCCTCAAGGAGCACATCTCGCTGGCGGGTTTCACGCCCGACCCCGGCTACCTGGGGCGCGCCGGCATCGACGCGTCGCGCCCGGTCATCGTGGTCAGGCCGCCCGCCGACATGGCCCTCTACCACCGCTTCGGCAACCCGTTGTTCCCTCTGCTCCTGGAGCGCCTGGCGAACGCGCCGGTCACGGTCATTCTCCTGGCGCGCACGGGGGCCCAGGCCGCCGACCTGGAGGCCGCCGGCTTCGGCGCTCTCCTGTGGCGCGGCGAGGCGCTCGACGGCCGCCAGCTCGTGGCCGGCGCCGACGCCGTGGTCAGCGCCGGCGGCAGCATGAACCGCGAGGCCGCCGTGCTGGGCACTCCCGCCTACTCGATCTACGCGGGCAAGCTCGCCGCGGTAGACCGTGCGCTGGTGGCCGGCGGCAGCCTGCACCTGCTCCACGACGTGCAGGACCTCGCGCGGATCCCGCTGCGCAAGAAGGCGGCCACGCCGCCGCCGCGGATCAGCGACGCCCTCGTGGTGCAGTTCGTCGACCGGCTTCTGGAGCTGGCGCGCCGCTGAGCGCCGTGCAGCGCATCTTGGCCGCTGTCGCCGGCTGAGCCGCTTCGCGCCGTTCGCCAGACGCCAGACGGCACGATGCCTTGTCAGAGATCAGCCGCTCGCGCAGGCAGTGGTCGTGCGCGGAGGCTGTCTGTGGTGCATCGATCGACCATGCCCACGTTCAACGCGCCCTACATCGATGTCCCGAGTCCCGACAGCCTCCCCAACTCATCTACGCGCCGCCGCGCAAGGTGTGAACGCGTCGTGCGGACCGTCATCGCCGGCTGGGCAGCCGAGCGCGATTGGCCACAGCGTGTGGTGCTCCCGTGAAGGCGAGGCAACCGCCGTCAGAGACAGACGACTGCTTGCGCCGCCGATCGCCATCTCCGCGGCCTTGTATGTAAACCTAGGAATAACATGGCTGTGGGCGTATGATGCCCACATGACGCACGTCACGCAGATATCGGCTCAGGTGTCGGCCTCGGCCAAACAGCTTCTCGACGAGTTCTCGGCGGTGAGCGGCATCAAGAAGAGCCGCATCGTGGAGGACGCGCTGTGGTTCTACGTGCGTGCGCGCCAGGAGCTGCCCGAGAGTGCCATCGTGCCCGCGCGCCTGGTAGTGAGCGAACGTGGCGCCGCCACGGTCGAGCGGAGCCTGGCGCAGCCGCCGCAGGCGACGCCTGCGCTCGTGCGCCTCATGCGGACGCTCGATTCGGCGGACGCAGAGTAGAGCCGGTGGCCGCGCCGGTGGCCGAGCCGGCCATCCGCCGGCTTCGGGCCGGCGACGACACAAGCTCCTTTCGCTGCGGTGACCCCGAGTACGATCTCTTCCTCCAGCGGTACGCCGGGCAGAACCAGGACCGCCTCTTCGTCGGCGCCACCTATGCTGCCCTCGACGGACCGAGGGTGGTGGGGTACGTGACCGTCGCCGTTGGCCAGATCGACCGCGACGACGGCCCCGTTGAGTTTCAGGGCGGCTTGCCGCGCTATCCCCTGCCGGTGCTCAGGCTCGCGCGCCTCGCGGTCGACGAGGCCTTTCAGGGCCGCGGACTCGGCCGCCGGCTGGCGGCATACTCATTCGCGGTCGCGCTCCAGGTGCGGGCGGCGGCCGGGTGCGTCGGTGTCGTGGTCGACGCGCTGCCGGGTCGCGAGGGCTTCTATGGGGACCTGGGCCTCGTCGAGATCGAGCTCACGAGCGGGCAATCGTCGATCCGCCCGCAGCCCGTGGCCATGTTCCTGCCGCTCGCCTCTGTGGAGGCCGCGCGCCGGTGAGCGACGACAGAGTCCACATCCTGCTTGTCTGCGGCGCGCCCCCCAACTTCATGAAGGTCGCGCCGGTCATGGCGGCGGTCGAGGCGTGAAACGCGTCGCGCGCCGAGGCCGGAGGCCCGGGCGGCGAGGCCACAGGCCCGCCCGCGCCGCGCCTCCTGCTCACCGACTCGGGCGGCGTCCAGGAGTAGGCCCCCGTGCTCGGCGTGCTCTGCCTCACGCTGCGCACCAGCACGGAGCGGCCGGTCACCGCCCGGAGCTCTGGGACGGCCACATCGTCAGCCTGACCGTTGAGTACGCCCAGCGGACAGCCGGGATGTACGAGCTCTTCTGCCGGCGCATCCGCAGCCACGCTCGCCAAGCGTCCCGCGGTCCCGCGCGGCTGTTTCCCTCCGCAAATCTCGCAGACGGCAGGTGGAAAACGTGAACCCACCGACGCTTGCGTCACTCGCGCTGCCCTACGCTGCTTGCGGACTCCGGAGCACATATCGTTCCGGTCTTACGCGTTGTAGGGGGTGGTCGATAGTGGTAGCGTTCAACGCGGCAGTTGACGATGTCGTCACGGCGAGGCCGCTCATGACCCAGGTCAAGCTCTCCAGCAAGTTCCAGATCGTCATCCCAGAAGACGTACGTGAGCGGCTCGGCCTCGAGCCGGGGCGGCTCATGCAGGTGTGGGCGCTCGACGGACACGTGGTCGCCGTGCCGGTGCGGCCGCTGAGCGAGGCGTTCGGCATGTTCCCGGGCATCGACACCACCGTGGAGCGCGACGACGAGGACCGCGTGTGATCGTCGTCGATTCGTGTGGCTGGCTGGAGCGCTTCGCCGGGACGAGCCTCGGCGAGCTGTACGACGATGCGCTGCGCGACCCGCGTGAGCTTCTGGTGCCTGCCGTGTGCCTTGCCGAGGTGTTTCGCACGATGGCGCGCGAGGCGGGGGAGCCGGCGGCGCGACGCGCCGGCGCCACGGTCTGGACCCACGACGCCCACTTCCGCGATCTGCCCGGAGTACGCTTCGTCGCGGCTCCGGCGCCGGGCTGAAGCGCCGCGACCGCCGTGCGCACCACCATCGAGCGGCCCGAGGCGCTCGTGGGCGCGCTGCGCCGCGGCGCAGCGCGTCGCCGCTGCGGTCCATGAGCGTGGGCGCCGTCCGGCGGGCTCACGCGGCTGCCACGTCCACGAGCGCGCTCGTAGATGTAGGTTCTGGAATGGGCTGCCCCTCTTGCCGGAGTCCTTCGAGATGGAGCTCGATGGCCTCACGGACAAGCGTAAGGACTTCCTCCCTTGTCTGCCCTACGGCGATGCAGCCGGGAAGATCGGGAACGCGAGCTCCGTAGGTCGTGGGGCCTTCCTCGATGATCACCAGGTAGCGCATGCTTCACTCCCGCTTTCTCAGACCGGCCTGCTCCAGCGCACTGTTCAACGTTCCAGTCGGCACATCGAGGCTTGGCCTTCCCGATACGGTGACCGTCCCCCGTTCGGCCGGATCGCGCAGTGTACTCTGGCTCGGGAGATGATGGTACGCCCTCCGCGAGCCGCAGGAGGAGCCCCTTTCGCACTACCCCCCGCCGGGGCCGCCGGAGTCGCCGGCCGGGCCGCCGCGGTCGCCGTGCCGATGCGGCCCCAGAGCGAGGCGTTCGGCGTGTTTCCGGGCATCGACACCACCGTGGAGCGCGACGACGAGGACCGCGTGTGATCGTCGTCGATTCGTGTGGCTGGCTGGAGGGCATCGTGGCCGTCATCGACGAGTGGGCCGCGGCGCGTCTTGCGTCGACCGGCCGGCGTGCTGCGGAATCGGTGCACGGCCTGGAGTGGATTGCGCAGGCGGCGTCGACTCAGAGCAGGTCCTTGAGCTCCTCCACCGTCAGACCCGCCTGTCTTTCTCGTACCCGGCCTTGGTCAACGCGGCCACCACCTCGCGACCAGAGACCCGAGGCAGGACGCTCACACCGCTACCTCCACGACCTCCTCGGAGATCGATGGGGGAATGGGTGCGCGCGCGTCGCCCCTTGGGAGACGCACCCCGGCAGAGACGGCGCCTCAGCCACGAAGACCCCATCTTCGTCTTGTTCCACGAGGACGCGGTACTTCACCGTTGCCTCCCGTTTCGCGGATTCACAAAGACATGATACCCGTCCCCAGTGCACTCGGCCCGGACTCCGGGAGACAGAAGGCACGCGAAGCGCCCAGAAGTCGGTCGCGGCCTCACGCTACGCACGAATCGGAGGCTGTCGCCTCCGGCCGCTCGCCAGCATAGCGCGACTCGACCAGTCAGAGGCTCAGTCGTGCCCAGCCATGTCCGGTGCCTTCGAGGTGCGCGCGGCCGCGGAGGGGCGGCGGCTGCGCGCCTTCCGCCGGCCGGCGGACTGAGCGTGGCGACGCTGCCAGTCGCGCAGGCAGTGGTCGTGCGCGGAGGCTGTCTGTGCTGCATCGATCGACCATGCCGCCGTCCAACGCGCCGGACATTCATGTCGCGGCTCCCGACAGCCTCCTTCTCCGTGGCGTGAGGCTGCTCGCCGACGAGGGCGTCGACGGGGCTATCGTCGCTCTCCTGCGTGAGGACGGCCATGACGTCGTCTACGTCGCCGAGCTCGCCCCGGGAATCACCGACGAAGCCGTACTCGAGCTCGCGAATGGCGACGAGCGTGTCTTCGTGACCGCCGACAAGGACTTTGGCGAGCTCGTGTACCGCCTGCGCAAGGTGGCCAACGGCGTCCTGCTCGTGCGGTTACCTGGGCTGGGTTCGGCGCGCAAGGCGAATGCGGTCTTGGAGTCCATCCGCGAGCACGGTGCCGAGATGGCCGGTGCCTTCACGGTGGTGTCTCCAGGGTTGCTGCGGATCCGACTGCCCCTGTAGGCCGCGCATCGGTAACGCCATCGAGGCGCCGTTCGCCACCTCCTCAATTCACGTACGAATCGGCGCTTTTGTACAAAACTTACGCGATTTGAGTGCCCTGCACACGAACGCCTCCCGTCAGCGGAGCTGATGTCGGTGAGAGGCCGCTACGAAGAGCTCTACCGCCGGCGCCTTCGGGCAAGACCTCGATGGAGTTGAAGATGCTGATCTGCGCCTTCCGCCTACGAGCTGCCCTCCGGCAGTCACGATCTCGCCGAGCTCGGCGCGTGGTCACCGTCGCCCAGAGCGCACGAGGCACGCCTCGTAGGTGGCGCGATCTATGGGGATCCAGTCGGTCTGACATCCAGGCTGATCCGCACGTCGATGCCCTTCTCCTCGCCGACGACGGTGACTCGCGGTCTGCCGAGCTCGTCGGGCGCCGAGCGACGGCGGTAGCGAAGTGGGCGCGAGTAGACCTGCACGCCTTGCGCCCGCCAGCGCCGCAGCTCGGCGCTCCAGAAGCGATGCCACTGTGGGCTGATGCGGTGCGACGGCAGGCCCGTGTAATAGCGCGTCTGCAGCAACCGCCAGCCGCGTGGCTCGCAGACTGCTTTCGCGAGGCGGACCATGTCCAGGACCAGCCGAGCTTCGCGGGCAGCCGCACGATTTCGCCCGTGACGACGAGATCGTGGGCTACGGCCCCGACGGCTTGCCGGGGCAAGGGTGCTGGTCATGGCGCGCTTCGAGGTCGCCGTGCTCCCTCGGGGAGCAGGCCGCACAGCGCACACGCCAGGCTGCGAGCCTCCGGCGCGCCAGCGGCCACCCAGCGTGCAGACACGGGGCGGACCGCGGATGACTCAGGCACTGCCCAGTCGTCTGGGTAGTGCCAGTGTACGCAGGCTGTATCTGGTGCATCTATCGACCATGCCGGCGTTGAACGCGCCGGACATCGATATCTCGACTCCCGACAGCCTCCCTCACGCATGTACCCGCCGGGCGCAAGCACGTGAAAGCCTCGGGCTGTCGGCCGGCGTGGCGCAGAGCGCCCCCAGCTGCGTGACTCAGAAGTCGTAGCCGAGGCCAGCTTCACGGTCTTCATAGTAGTCAATCGCCGCGCGGAGCTCTTCTTCTGCTTCGGGGTGAAATGAAGAGGTCATTGCTCGAAACGGTCAGTGATCCTGGCGAACACCTCGTTCCCGGGAACAGCCTTTGCCTGGCCGGATCGCAACTCGGCGAGACGGCGTTTGGCAACCCTCATCCATTCGATCTCGACCTCGGCCAGAGAATCCACAACCATGACTCGTTCCTCAACAGGAAGGCCCTCCGCTTCTTCAACTATTTCCTTCACTCCATGCATCCTTGTGCGCCACGGTCAGGCGGAAGAGGAGGTTGACGTAGCGCTCGAAGTGGCCAAGCGCCTCGCGTCCGCCCGCAAGGCGCCCGTCGCTCGCCTTGCGCAGCGAGGCGACGGTGGACGACCATCTACGCGCCGAAGACGGGGTCATCCTTGGGCAGCATGGCGCAGAGCGTGTAGGCCTCGAGCATCTGGCTGAAGTGGCGCCAATCACCGGCGGCGAAGTTGCGGAAGATATCCGCGGGGTCGTGCCCCTTCTCGAGGCTCTTGAAGCGTACGAGATCGACGATCTCGTCGCGGGTGAGCGTATAGGTCTTGGTGGGTAGCATGGGGCGCCTCCTCAGTGTGCCTCCCCAGAGTAGCACGTCGCGGGCAGGCGGCAAGGTGGACATATGGCGGCGGCTGTGGCGCTGCTCGCCGCGGGGCATGTCGTCGTACCTGCGGACGGCCGCGCGCGACGCGACAGTCGGGGAATCCTCTTCTTCCCTTGCGCACTACCCCGCGCCGGGGCCGCCGCGGCCGCCCGAGCGCCCGCCGGGCGCACCCGGCGAGGAACCGGCGGCTTGAACGAGAGCTATTTCCCCATCAGGAATCGGCCTTTCCCTAGCTTCTCCCCCGGCAACCGAGCCTGCCGACGGCCGTGCATGACGAGAAAGTCAAGGATGCGGCCTTCTCCACAGGGTCAGCGTCGCCCTCGGAGAACAGCACTTCGATGACGTCGCCCCTACGAAACCGCCCACCAGGGCCGAACAGTGTGGCCCCAGTGGTCGCCCGAGTCGTCGCCGCCGTATACGAGCACGCCGAAGGGCCTGTCGGCCGCGCCGTCAGCCGCGCCGTCAGCCGCGCCGTCGCCCGGCGAGCCCGCGTCCTCCTGCAGATCGCGGTAGAAGCCGAGTCCCTTGAAGAAGCTCCTTGAGAGCGTCTCGCCCGCCTTGGCCTCGAGCGGCACGCGCGCCCCGGGGAAGTCGAGGAGCGCGTCCACCTCGCGCCCGGTCCGGTCCCTCCAGAAGTAGAGACGGGGACGCTCGCCGTTGTGGCGCCACACCTTGAGCAGCTCACTGATCACGAGGTTCTCGAAGATGGCGCCGCGCAGGGGATGCGTGCGCAGCTGCTCCACCGCGGTGATGCCGAGCAGGTTGCAGGCCAGCCCTGCGTCGAGGAAGTACAGCTTGGGCGTCTTGATGAGCCGCCGCGAGAAGTTGACGTAGTGCGGCGAGAGCAGGGTGATGACGTAGCTCGCCTGCAGTACCGACAGCCAGCGGCGTGCGGTCTTGCGGTCGATGCCGGCGTCCTCGGCCAGGGCGGCATGATTGAGCAGTTGGCCGACGCGTCCGGCGCAGAGGCCCATGAAGCGCTGAAAGCCGGCAAGGTCGTCGACCGCGGCCACCTGCCGCACGTCGCGCTCCACGTAGGTGGTCACGTACCCGTCCAGCCAGGTCGTCGGCGCCAGCCCGCGATCGTGGATCGGCGGCAGCAGACCCGTGAAGAGCAGCTCATCGAGGTCGAGGCCCGGCGGCCTCCGCGGCAGGGCCGCGTCCGCCAGCGACGACTCGTAGTCGCGTGGCTTGAGCGCCTCCCGGCGCTGCAGCTCCGCGAGTGAGAAGGGCAGCAGCTCCAGCACGGCCACGCGGCCGGCCAAGCTCTGCGTGATCGCCTGGCTGAGGAGGAAGTTCTGCGAACCGGTGAGGACGAACGGTCCGCCGCGCCGCGCATCCACGAACCCCTGCAGGTACGAGAACAGCTCGGGCGCGCGCTGTGGCTCGTCGAGGATCACGCCGGTGGCGCCCTTCGCCCCGGGGGCGCCCTCGGCCACCCGGCGCAAGAAGCGCTCCGGGTCGCTCACGGCCTCGTCCCGCGTGCGGGGCTGCTCCAGGGAGAGGTAGCGATAGCCGGGCAGCACGTGCTGTGCCAGCGTGGTCTTGCCGGACTGCCGGGGCCCGGTGAGGTAGACGACGGGGTACTGCTTCACCACCTGCAGGAGGGTGGCGCCGAGGGTGCGCGGGATGAAGTCCATGAGTCAGTCTAGATTGCGCTGATCGGCCAGGCAAGTCCCCGATCAGCCCGCCGACCTGGCGTTGTACCACCGTTTCGACAACCCCTTGTTCCCCCTGCGCAAGAAGGCGGCCGCGCCGCCGCCGCGGATCGGCGACGCCCTCGCGGTGCAGTTCGTCGCCGTGCCGGCGCGGCCGCTGAGCGAGGCGTTCGGGATGTTTCCCGGTCTCGACACCAGCGACCCTCGCGACCACGAGGATCGGCTGTGATCCTGGTCGATTCGTGCGGCTGGCTCGAGCTGCTCGCGTCTTCACCGCTGGGCGCGGCGTACCGCCCGGCTCTCTCGAGGCCGCGCGTCTCGGCCCGGCCACCGCACTACCGTGTGCCGACAGCATCATCTACGCCACCGCGCTTCATCACGGCGCCGAGCTCTGGACTCACGATGCCCACTTCCGCCAGTTGCCTGGGGTGCGGCTCATCGCGGCTCCGCCGCCGGCTACCGCCGAGATCCCACGGGGGTAGCCGCTCGCTACCTCCTCAATTCACGTACGAATCCGTACTTTTGTACAAAACCTACGCGATTTGAGTGTCCTGCACCCGAACGCCTCCCGTCAGCGGAGCCGCTGTCGGTGAGAGGCCGCGACGAAGAGCTCTACCTCCACGAGACTCTCACGGCGACAAGCCGGTTTTCTGCTGGATCAAGGAGGCCCTGTCCGTGCGACAACGCCGCGTCCTCCGTTACGGGCTGTCCCGCCTTCTTCAGCAGTACGGGCATCGACGTGTGTGACACGGAGCTCGGGCGTCAGCTCGGAGGCGGGCTGTTCGAGCCTCTGCCGCGTCGCGACTATCCTTCCTTCCAGTAGTCAGGCCGCCTGCGTTGATGCATGACTGCAACGACAAGGACGCCCGTCGATTCGAGGCTGTAGAGAACACCAGAGGGGAACCGATTCACAAGACATCGCCGAACGTCTTCTTCCATGACCGGCCAGGCAGTTGGGTGAAATGAAAAGGTCATAGCCCGAATCGGCCGCTGATCCTGGCGAACACCTCACTCCCGGGAACAGCGTCTACCTGACCGGATCGCAACTCGGCGAGACGGCGCTGGGCAGTCTTCATCCATTCGCTCTCGATGTCGGCCAGAGGTGGATTGATCGTTCGCAGCAGAGAGTCGATGACCATCACACGTTCTTCAACAGAAAGGCATTCAGCTTCCTCGATGATCTCTTTCATACCATGCATGGTGACCATCCTTGTCCGTGCCTGGCCCGCCTCCAGCAGGTGGGTCGGGACAAAGAGTAGCACGCCGCGCACACGCGACAAGGTGGACGTTCCGCGGCGCCCGGCCCTACGTCGCCGACCCAGCACACCGTACACGCACCGCTGACTCAGCACGATCCCACAGGTGGAAGCAGGCCATCCCCCAGTTACGCGCACTGAGCGCCTCGCTGCACGTGCGCACGGAGTCGCGCCCTCGCGGATCACCAGCCACGACCCTGCGCGTGAGATCGTCGCAGGCGCGCCGACTCCGCCGCCGGCGGCAGACTGACCTGGCGCTCCGCTCGCCCCGGGAGGCGTAGTCCTCCGAGCCTTCTGCACTACCCCCTCGCGGGAGCCCAGGGCACACGTGTCACTCACCGGCCGACCGCATCGGCGTGGTGGTCGACGCGCCGTCGGATCGTCACCGCACCCATCGCCCAACGTCACCCTTGTTTACTGCATATCCCCTTGCAGGTACCATGGCAGCATCGCCATACTGACGGGGAGATGAGCGTGGCGCTCACCATCAAGAACGCGGAGGTCGAGAGGCTGGCGACGGAGGTCGCGCGGCTCACCGGCGAGTCCAAGACGCAGGCGGTCAAGGTCGCGCTCGAGGAACGGCGACGGCGGCTCACGAGCGGCATCGACCCTCAGGCGCCCGCGGCCGCGGCCCTGCGGTGGCTCGAGACCGAGGTGTGGCCGCATGTGCCCCCGGAGCTTCGCGGGCGCCCCCACGATCCCCACGCCGACGACGACATCCTCGGCTACGGATCCGACGGCGTATGATCCTCGGGCACGTCGGCCATCGTCGCAGTCATCCTCGGCCAGGCCGAGGCAGCTGCGCTGACGCGCGCCCTGCTTGCCGACGCGCCTTCGGCGGTCGGCGCTCCCACCCTGGCCGAAGCGGCGCTGGTGCTGCAGGCCAAGCTCGGTCCGCAGGGACTGGCGGACCTGCACGGATTCCTCGTGGAGCTCGACGTGCACGCCGTCCCCTTCGGCGACGAGCACTGGCGCCAGGCGGGCGCAGCGTTCGCGCGCTACGGCAAGGGCCGCCACCCGGCCGGCCTCAGCTTCGGCGACTGCCTTACCTACGCCGTCGCCAAGCTCTCCGGCCTGCCGCTGCTCTGCGTCGGCGGCGACTTCCCGCGGACCGACCTCACGCTGGCGCCGCTGAGCGTGCGCCGGTGACGACGCGGCCTCACTCGTGGTGGGTCCACATCCTGAGCACTTTGACGGCATGCTCGTCGGCGAGCACCTGATACACCAGGCGGTGCTGGATGTTGATGCGCCGCGAGTAGGCCCCGCTGAGGTCGCCGACCAGCTTCTCGAACAGCGGCGGCGAGCTTCTTCGCGTCCTTGTGCGCCTGCTTCGTGTAGAGCAGCCGCCAGCTCACCAGCCGGGCTCGTCCTCAAGCTCGTCGACCGGCGTCGCCATGCCCTCGAGGATGGACTCGCGCACGCCGGGGATCGAGACGAGGTACAGCGTCTCCTGCACGGCGCGCCAGTCGTCCTCCGAGACGAGCACGGCGTTGCCGCGCTTGCCGGTGATCTGCACGGGCTCGTGCGATTGCGAGACATCGTCGAGGAGCTTGTAGAGCTGCTTGCGCGCTTCGGTGGCGCTCATGGTCGTCATCGCTGTCACGGCGAACGTCCACACGATCCCCTGCACGACGGCGGTCGGCGATGGGCGCCGTGGACGAAGTCCTTGCGGCGCCCATGCCCGCGCCCGTGCGTCCGGAGCCGCGGGATGGCCACGCCGCGCAGGTAGCGCCCGCGTACGCAGGCTGTCTGTGGTGTGCCTATCGACCATGCCGGCGTTCAACGGGCCGGACATCGATGTCTCGGCTGCCGACAGCCTCTCTCACCCATGTACCCCCGCACCGCCCGGGCAATGTCGAGGTGCAAAGACACCACGGTCCCCGATCCCGGTCTGGAGGCAAGCGATGCCGCGTCTCAGCATCACGCTCAGCGAAGAGCGTCACAGGGCCGTCAAGGAGGCGGCCGCGCGGCGCGGCGCCACGATCACCGCCATCATCGATGAGAGTCTGGAGGCCTGCGGCATCAAGAGCCAGGCGCGCGCCGAGGAGCTGCTCGCACGGGCGCGCTCCCGCAGCTCCCTCAGCCCGGAGGAGGCAGAACGCCTGGCGGTCGCGGAGGTGCGGGCCTACCGCGCCGAGCGGCAGGTGAAGCCCGGCGCCGACGCTCCCGGACGCGCCGGGTGAAGCCCGGCGTCAACGCTCCCGGACGCGCCTGGTGAAGCCCCTCTGCATCGTCGATACGAACGTCGTGGTCAGCGGCCTCGTGAGTCGCGCCGAGGGCGCCCCGCACCAATGGATCCTGAACGCGATGCTGGCCGCCGAGCTCGGCTTCGCGCTCTCCGTCGAACTGCTCGCCGAGTACCGCGGTGTGCTGCTGAGACCCGGCATCATGGCACTGCATAGTCTGGGCGAAGCCGAGGCGGACGAGATCCTGCAGCGGCTCGCTCTGGAGGCCGTCGAGGTGGACATCGGGTGGGCGCCGGGGACGAGCACCTCGGATCCTGTGCCCATCGCCGGGCCCGACGGGGTTGAGCCGGGCGATGAGCACATCGCGCGACTCGCGCTCGCCCTTCCCGCCTGCGTTGAACGCGCGGCACATCGATGTCGCGGCCCCCGACAGCGTCGCTCGACCATGTACCCGTCCGCGCGCGGAGCGTCCGCGCGCAAATCGCCCGCGCGCGGCCGAGCACCCCTCCCCATGACCCAGGTGCGACTGTCCAGCAAATACCAGGTCGTCATCCCCGAGGACGTGCGCCGCGAGCTCGATCTCACTCCGGGCCAACTGTTCGAGGTCTTCGCCTTCGGCGGCGCCCTACGGGTCGTTCCGGTGCGCCCATTCGACGAGGCCTTCGGCATGCTCGCGCGATTCTCTCCGCGTGCCGCGCGCGCCGCGCGCACCGCCGCGGCGTCGGCCGCGGCGTCGGCCGCGGCGGTGTCAACCCGTGATGCGTTGCTGCTATGATGCGCATGATGCGCACCACTCTCACCATCGACGCGCAGGTCCTCACCGCGTTCAAGAGACAGGCCGCCGAGACGCATCAAACGTTGAGCGGCCTCATCGAGGCGGCGCTGCGCGAGCATCTCGCGCGCCAGCGCGACGTCCTCGCCACCAAGCCTCTCGACTTCCCGATTGTCGGCGGCGGCGGGCTCGCGCCCGGCGTCGACCTCGAGAGCAACGCCGCTCTGCTCGACTTCGTCGACGAGGCCGACGGCGTGTACGAGCGCTTTCCGGCCTCCGCCGCCGCCGGCCGCGCCGCCGACGACGGCCGCGACGCCGCCGACGCCCGCGGCGACCTCGTGACCGATGCCTACCTGGCCGCCCTCGCCATGGAGACCGGGGCCGTGCTCGTCAGCGACGACCGCGACTTCGCCCGCTTTCCCGGCCTGCGCCGGCGGCGTTCGTTCGACTGACGCCGCCTCGCCCTCCGGCTCTCTCACCCGTGCACCTGCCGGGGAGCGCGCCGGGGACCGCGCATGGATGCCCGGGGCTGTCGTTCGACCACGCGGAATCCGGACGGTCACAGGGGCCGGGCAGGTCTGCGTTGAAGTAGCAGCCACGCCGTTCGTCCGTGACGACCCGAAGGGGGCCGGGGCACCGTGAGCATCACTGTGCCGTTCGTCGATCTTCGCGCGCAGGCGCGCGAGCTGCACGACGAGCTCCACGCAGTGTTCGAGTCGGTGACCTCGCGCGCCGCCTACACTTTGGGGCCGGAGTGCGCCGCCTTCGAGGCGGCTTTCGCCGCCTTCTGCGGCGCGCGCTTCTGCGCCGGCGTGAGCTCGGGGACAGACGCCGTGCGTCTGGCCCTGCAGGCCGCCGGCGTCGGCCCCGGCGACGATGTTGTCGTCCCTGTCAACACCTTCTTCGCCACGGCGGAGGCCGTGAGCCACTGCGGCGCCACCCCGGTGTTCGTCGACTGCCTGCCCGACACGGCCAACATCGATCCCGGCCAGATCGCGGCCGCCCTCACCGCGCGGACCAAGGCCATCGTGCCGGTGCACCTGTACGGCCAGCCCGCCGATATGGACCCCATCCTCGAGCTGGCCGCGCGCGGCGGCTTGGCCGTTGTCGAAGACGCCTGCCAGGCGCACGGCGCGCTCTACAAGGGCAAGCCCTGCGGCTCACTCGGCCTCGCCGCCGCCTTCAGCTTCTACCCGGGCAAGAACCTCGGCGCCCTGGGCGACGGCGGCGCTGTGACCACCAGTTCGCCCGAGGCCTTCGCCGTCGTCACGCTGCTGCGCAGCCACGGCGAGCACCCCAAGTCCGTGCACTCTGCGATCGGCTACTGCAACCGGCTGCACAACCTGCAGGCCGGCTTCCTGGCAGCGAAGCTGCCATACCTGCCGGCCTGGAACGAGGCCCGCCGCCGCGCCGCCGCGCGCTACGACGAGCTGCTCGCCGGCGTGCCCGGCGTCACGCCCATCGCCGTGCGCGGCGACGTCGTGGCGGTGCGCCACCTCTACGTCGTGCTCGTTGACGACCGCGACGCCGTGCGCGCACGCCTGCGCGCGGCGGGCGTGGACAGCGGCGTGCACTATCCCACGCCGCTGCACCTCACGCCCGCCTACGCCTCGCTCGGCTACGGCCGCGGCGACTTCCCCGTCGCCGAGGCCATGGCCCCGCGGCTCCTGAGCCTGCCGATGTTCCCCCAGATCACCGACGAGCAGATCGACTACGTGGTCGAACAGCTCGCGTCCGCGGGCTGATGGACTACGCGCCCCGCGGGCGGGTAGACTAGTTGCTCAGTCTGCGCGCACGACGAGCAAGCTCCATGGGGGCATAGGCATGGGAACGGAGATGCACGATAGAGGGCGGCCGGCGTGAGCCCCGCCGCCTTCGCGCGCCCCGCCAAGTCGTCTGCACGCGCCTCCGCGCCCATGCTCGGCATCCGCGGCAAGCTGCGCCTCTGGGCCGTGGGCGGCGACCTCATCGCGGCCCTCGTCGGCTACGAGGTCGCCCTCGTCGTCTTCTCGTGGTTCCACGGCTCGGGGGTCGTCTTCACCACCGCGTCGCTCGACTGGGGCCTGCTCGTCGGCCTTGTCGCCATCCTCGGCAGCTTCCTCTACTGCGGCCTCTACAAGCTTGAGGCCTGGGTCTCACGCCGCCTGCACCTGCAGATGCTCTTCAAGGGCGCGCTCATCGCCGTCGTGATCACGGCCGCCTTCGCCTTCGCCTTCAAGGCGCCTGTCGTCAGCGAGAGCCGGCTCATGGTGTTCACCGCCTTCGCCGTCTTCTTCGTGCTCGCCGCCTTGGTGCGCATCGGGCTGCTCGACCGCCTCTACCGGCGCGACGTGCGCGCGCGCCCTGGGGCGACGGTCGTCGTCGGCCAGTCGCCCGAGAGCAGCATCCTCGTGGGCCGCCTCAAGGAGCTGCGTGGCTACGGCCGCATCCTCCCGCTGGAGCCGCAAGACAGGCGCCGCAACGGCTTCGATGCGGAGCCGGCGCTGCTCGCGGCTCTTGCCGCCGTCCGGCCGGCGCCGCGGCAGGTGTTCATCGACGGCCCGTCCGTAGGCCATAAGGCCACCTTCGACCTCATCGCCGTCGCTCATGCCGCCGGCGCCGACGTGTACATCGCCGGCCGGCTCGTGAGCTCGCTCGACACCACCAGAACGCTCCTCCGGCTCTTCAATCTGCCGGTGATGCACGTGCGCCGCGATCCAGGGGCGACGCCGGCGCCGCGCTGGGCCGGCGTGGAGCGCGTCGCCAAGCGCGTCTTCGACGTCGTCGTCGCGGCCGGCGCGCTGGCCCTTCTGGCGCCGGCCTTTGCGCTCATCGCCATCCTCATCAAGCGCGACTCGCCCGGCCCCGTCTTCTTCCGCCAGGAGCGCGTCGGCCTGGACGGTCGCGCTTTTGTGCTGCTCAAGTTCCGCACCATGACCGTCGGCAACGACGAATCCGTCCATCGCGACTATGTCCGCGGCCTCATCGAGAACGGCGCGGCCGCCTGCCTCGATGAGCATGGCGCGGAGGTCTACAAGCTCGTCGGCGACGAGCGCGTCACCGGCGTCGGCCGCTTCCTCCGCAAGTGGAGCATCGACGAGCTGCCGCAGTTCTGGAACGTGCTGCGCGACGACATGAGCGTCGTGGGGCCGCGACCCGCCCTGGACTACGAGGTCGCGGCCTACAAGCCCTGGCACCGCCGCCGCCTCGACATCCAGCCCGGCGTGAGCGGCCTCTGGCAGGTCGCCGGGCGCTCCCATGTCGACTTCGACGAGATGGTCTTCCAGGATGTCATCTACGGCTACAACCAGAGCCTGCTCACCGACGTGAGCATCTGCCTGCGCACCGTCCCCGCTGTGCTCGCGGGGCGGGGGGCCGTGTGAGCGCCAGTCCCCTCGGGGTCGCCCTGGTCGGCCACGGCTACTGGGGCCCCAACCTGCTGCGCAACTACATGGCGCTGCCGGGCACGGCGGTCAAGTGGGTCTGCGACGTGCGGCCGGAGGCCCTGAAGAAGGCTCAGACCCGCTACGCGTCCGTGCCCGTCACCACCGCGTACGACCAGGTGCTCGCCGACCCGGCCGTGGACGCCGTGCTCGTCGCCACGCCTATCAGCACCCACCACGCCATCGCCAAGGCTGCCTTGGCGGCCGGCAAGCACGTGTTCGTCGAGAAGCCGATGACGGCCCACGTGCCGCAGGCCGTGGAGCTCATCGAGCTGGCCGCGGCCCTGGGCCTCACCCTCATGGTCGGCCACACCTTCGTGTTCAGCCCGCCGGTGCGCAAGGTCAAGGAGCTCATCGAGGCGGGCGCGCTGGGCGACATCTACTTCGTCACCACCCAGCGCGTCAACCTCGGCCTGCACCAGAAGGACGTGAGCGTGGTCTGGGACCTCGCTCCGCACGACCTCAGCATCCTCTACTACTGGCTCGGAGAGCACGCCTGCGCCGTGCAGGTCACCGGCCGCGGCTGCATCGTGCCCGATATTGCCGACGTGGCCTTCATCAACCTCAAGTTCCCCAGCGGCGTGGTGGCCGAGATCCAGGCGAGCTGGCTGAGCCCCGTCAAGCTGCGCCGCACCCTCGTGGTGGGCAGCAAGCAGATGCTCGTCTACGACGACACCGAGAACGTCGAGAAGGTCAAAGTCTACGACCACGGCGTGGACTTCAAGGATCCGACGGATTTCGGCGAGTTCCAGCTCAGCTACCGCACCGGCGCCATCGTGGCGCCCAAGCTGGACAACGTCGAGCCGCTGTGGCTCGAGGCGCAGGAATTCGTCCAGGCGGTCTCCGAAGGCCGCCCGCCGATCACCGCCGGGGAGCAGGGCCTCGAGGTCGTCAGCACGCTCGAGGCCGCCGAGCTCTCCCTGCGCAGCGGCGGCTGCGAGACCCCCATCGATCTGCCGGGCTGCGCGGGCTGACTCCCGCGCCGCCCACCCCATGACTCCCACGCCGCCCGCGCCCGCCCCATGACCATCGTCAACCCCCAGGTTCACATCGCCGCCAACGTCACCCTCGGCGAGGGCTGCGACCTGCAGCCGCCGTGCACCATCGGCAAGCCGCCGCGGGGCGCCGGCGAGGGCGAGCGTGCGCTCGCCATCGGCGCCGGCGCCGTCATACGGCCGTTCACCACCATCTACGCGGGGAGCACCTTCGGCGCCCGCCTGCAGACCGGCCAGGGCGCCAGCATCCGCGAGGACAACCAGGTCGGCGACGACGTCAGCGTCGGCACGGGCGCCGTGCTTGAGCACGGCAACCGCATCGGCAGCCGCGTGCGCATCCACAGCGGCTGCTTCCTCGAGCTCACGACCATCGAGGACGACGTCTTCGTCGGCCCCCACGTCGTCTTCACCGACGATCCGCACCCCATGGGCTGCCCCCGTTACCGGGACTGCAAGGGCGGCGCCGTGGTGCGCCGCCTGGCGCGCCTCGGCGCCAACGCCACCATCCTCCCCGGCGTCGAGATCGGCGAGGGCGCCCTCGTCGGCGCCGGCTCCGTCGTCACGCGCGACGTCCCGCCCGGCGCCGTCGTCGCCGGCAACCCCGCCTGCGTCATCAACCAGGTCGCCGACCTCACCTGCCCGCCGGGCTGGTTCGCACGCCCCTACGCCTGGCCGCCCTACGCCGAACCCGCTCCGTTCGACCCCGGCGACCCCTGCGACGACGCCCCGCCGCGCGGCTGAGCCGCCGGCCCCGCGCGGCTCGCGGTCCGGGAAGCCCGTCCGGCGAGGAGGTAGTGGTTCGTGGACGCTGTCAGGGCGTGCTGCATCGATCGGTTCGTCGTCTGCGAGAGGAGGCGGTCGACAATGCCGGCGTTGAACGTGCCGCACATCGATGTGCCGGCTTCCGACAGCCTCCCTCAACCATGTACCCGCCCACGCGCGGAGCGTCGCCCGGCGGCGCGCCGCCGGCGCTGCTCGCTGGGGGGAGAGGGTAGTTGTCGATGGTCAGACAGGGCGCGCCCCAAAGTGGTGCGTTGGTGCGCCTGCACCGGTGCACACCATGTCGTCGGCGCACCAATGCACCACAACGGTGACGCGCTGAGGGGAAAGCAGCCCGTCTTCATCGGCTGCGGGTGGCGTTGTGCCCGCCAGGGAAACCGATGGGAAGACAGCCCTCCCTCTCCGATTCTCAGCGGCCGCTGGTCGCGTGCCTGCGAGGGAACCTACCGACGGGGCGTGGTCGCTGAGCTCCTCCCGAGATGCGGCGCCTGCTGACCGGCGAGCAGGGATGCGCCGCGTCCCCGCCGCCTCCGGCGCCGGCCTCCAGTCCTCTACCGGCGACCCCAGCGCCCCAAGGCGGCGACGGTGCGCACGCACGGCGGAGGGCGGGGACGACGGCCTGCCCAGGCGCGGGCGCGGGCGCGTGCGCGCCGCGCGCGGCCCCGGCGGCCCGGCGCGGGGTAGTGCGAATCGGTGGGATAGGAAAAGGGGCCTCATGACCATCCCCTCCCGTCCGGTCGCGCGTTCAGCCTCCGGATGACAGATGTTGTAGAAGCCTGAGGCCCTTTCGTAGTCACCGGGGCCGAGGGGCAGGTCTGCAAAGGCCTGGAGCTTCTCCTTGAGAGCCTCGAACTGCGCCTGACTGGGGATCCCGGAGAGCAGCTCCTCGCGAATGGGTCCGGTCATGGCGACGCGCACGTCGTCGATCAGCCCGTGGAGCTCGTCGATGAGAGCGCGCTCCTCCTCCGCAGGCGCACCCGATCTTCTCAGGGGGGCGGAAGACCAGACGGAGGCATCGACAAGGACTCTCAGCGGCGCGCCCTGATCCTCTTGTGGTCGCACTCCGGGTCGCACTCGACCTACCCGAAAAGGGAGCGGATCCGGACCTGCTTTCTTCTCTGGATGCGCTCCTTGAGCGCTGCGGTCACGGCGGCCTTCTTGGCGGCGCCGCCGCCGATGGCTTGAGCCTCGACGATGAGCGCGTCGTCGAGCGCCGGATTCGTAGCCATGCCGCACCTCCACGCAGAGCGTGACGCGGAGCTCTGCGTGGCGCAAGGCTCCGGGGCGGCCGCGGCGACCCCGCCCGCCGGTCCGCGCCGCGCGCAGGATGCGCCGCGGCAAGGCGCCCTCGGCGCGACTCTCAAGGCCGGCGGCAGACTGACGCGCCCGTAGCGGGCCGGCGGCGACGCCGGTCAGAGAGCCGATCCCGACAGCGACCTCGACCTGCTGCTGGTCGCGCCGCACCCGGGTGACAAAGCGCGAGACGGCGCTGGGCATGATCCAGGCGCTGCGCGGGCGGAGTGCGGGCCATCGATGCGCGGCGCGTTCAACGCCGGCATCGTCGACCGCCTGCTCGCGCCAACCGCCAGGCGATCGACGCGCCGCGCCCTGACAGCGTCCCCGAACCACCGCCTCCCCTGACCAGCGGCCCGGACCAGCGGCCCGGACCGCCGGCCCGAGCGGCCGCTTCCCGACACTACGGAGCCGCGACGAAGCGTGCTCCGGGCAGATCGCGCAAGTGGGCGTCGTGGGTCCAGACCGTGGCGCCGGCGCGTCGCGCCGCCGGCTCCCCGGCCTCGCGCGCCATCGTGCGAGACGCCTCGGCCAGGCACGCGGCGGGCGCCAGAAGCTCCCGCGGGTCGCGCAGCGCCTCGTCGCACGGCTCGCCGAGGCTCGTCCCGGCGACCACGCGTCCGTCGAGCGGCCTCGCCGTGAGGACATCGTCGACTGCCGCGTTGAACGTCGCCACTATCGACCACCCCCGACAACGCGCAAGACCGGAACGATACGTGCTCCGCAGTCCGCAGGCAGCGTCGGGCGGCGCGAGCGGCGACGCAAGCGTCGGTGGGCTCACGTTCTCCACGTGACGGGCGGCGGCTCACAAGGGTCACGCAGCGCCTCGTCGCCGCCCCTCAAGGCGGCCTCGCTGAGGGGAGGCGGTCGTGTGCGGGACACTCAAATCGCGTAAGTTTTGTACAAAAGCGCAGTTTTGTATGCGAATTGAGGGGACGGCGAGCGGCTACCCCCGTGGAGTCTTTGCGGCGGGATCTCCGCATCGGCCTGTCGGGGATCCCCAACCGGGTGGCCAACGGCGTCGCCCCGGCGCCGCCAAACGCCAGGCGCCAGGCGGGGCGCCGCATCATGATGTCGTGACCATCCCCGTCGCTGAGGCGCCGGTGAGCCGCGAATGGGGCGCCCGGCGGGCGCGCGGATGCCCAGACGGTCCTCGAGGGTCTCGATCACGACAGCCTCTTCGTCACTCCCCTGAACGACCACGGCCGGTGCTTCCGGTGTCACCACCTCTTCGCCGAGCTCTTGCAGCGGCAGCTCGCCGCCCGCGCCGGCCCACGCCCCGCGTCCCTATCGATGTGTTGTCCGGCGGCGACCGTCGGGGTAGAGTCACCGGTGGAGACGCCGCGCGGCGGGGTACTCGCGCCCCGCGCGGCAAAGCAACGGCGTGACGCCGGGCGCCGCGCGCCGCGCCTTCACGGGGGGAGTAACACATGAGGCAGTCCGCGACCCACGCCGCCAAGCCGCCCGCTCGGCGGCGCGCCTACAAGCTCCTCGGCCTCGCGCTGATCCTGCTCACCTTGGCTCTGGCGCTGCCCGCCGCCGCCTCCGCCGGCGACAGGTCGATGGCGACGGGGCTCGCGATCGGCGAGCCCTACGAGGGCGGCGTCGTAGCCTACATCCTGCAAAGCGGAGACCCTGGTTACGTGGCAGGCGAAACACGCGGATTGATCGCCGCCGCGGCCGACCAGAGCGCAGAGATACGGTGGTACAACGGCAGCTTCACGGTCACGGGCGCAACAGCGACCGCGCTCGGCGCAGGACGCGCCGATACCGATCTGATCATTGCCGTACAAGGAGCTACCGCCACCAGTTATGCGGCGGGTGTGGCACGGGCCTACAGCGGCGGCGGCTACACCGACTGGTATCTGCCCAGCAAGGATGAGCTGGCCAAGCTGTACCTGAACCGTGCGGCGATCGGTGGTTTCGTGTCCACCGGCGACTGCGACTACTGGAGCTCCTCCGAGGGCGCAGCGAACTGGGCGTGGAACCAGGGCTTCGACAATGGCGACCAGATCCCCTGGAACAAGTCCGACACGAGCAGGGTGCGCGCTGTGCGGTCATTCTCGAGGACGCCGCTCGGCATCGGCGTCACCGCCCCCACGGGCAGCGCGAGCTACGCGCAGGGCGGCAGCCTCACGGTCAGCTGGACGACCAGCAGCGCGGTCTCCAGCGGCGAGTTCGGCGTCTGGGCGCGCAGCCCCGCCGGCGGCTGGTACATCGGCCAGCTCGTGGCCGCCGGCGGCGGCACGAGCTTCGGCGCCACTCTCACCCTAGACGTGCCCACGGGCGGCGGCTACGAGGCGATCGTCGCCTGGCGGCCCACCTTCGGCAGCGGCGCCTGGACGGTCTTCGGCACCAGCCCCGGCTCCTTCACCGTGACGGGGATGAGCATCGCGGTCACCGCCCCCACGGGCAGCGCGAGCTACACGCAGGGCGGCAGCCTCACGGTGAGCTGGACGACCAGCAGCGCGGCCGCTACCGGCGAGTTCGGCGTCTGGGCGCGCAGCCCCGCCGGCGGTTGGTACATCGGCCAGCTCGTCGCCGCCGGCGGCGGCGCGAGCTTCGGCGCCACTCTCACCCTCGACGTGCCCACGGGCGGCGGCTACGAGGCGATCGTCGCCTGGCGGCCCACCGTCGGCGGCGGCGCCTGGACCGTCTTCGGCACCAGCCCGGGCTCGTTCGCTGTGATCGGGGAGGCGCCGCTCAGCATCACGGTCACCGCCCCCACGGGCACGAGCAGCTACCCCGCGGGGGCCGACCTCCCGGTGAGCTGGACGACGAGCAGCGCGGTCTCCGCCGGCGAGTTCGGCGTCTGGGCGCGCAGCCCCGCCGGCGCCTGGTACATCGGCAAGATCGTCGCCGCCAGCGGCCTCGCCGCCTACAGCGCCCCCATCGGCCTCGACGTGCCCGCCGGCAGCGGCTACCAGGCGATCGTCGCCTGGCGGTCCATGGCCGGCAGCGGCGCCTGGACCGTCTTCGGCACCAGCCCCGGCTCCTTCGCCGTGACGGGGACGGCGCTCAGCATCACGGTCACCGCCCCCACGGGCAGCAGCAGCTACCCCGCGGGGGCCAACCTCACGGTCATCTGGACGCCCAGCAGCGCGGTCTCCAGCGGCGAGTTCGGCGTCTGGGCGCGCAGCCCCGCCGGCGGCTGGTACATCGGCAAGATCGTCGCCGCCGCCGGCCTCGCCGGCTACAGCACCTCCCTCCATCTCGCCGTGCCCGCGGGTGGCGGCTACCAGGCGATCGTCGCTTGGCGGTCCATGGCCGGCAGCGGCGCCTGGACGGCCTTCGGCACCAGCCCCGGCTCTTTCGCCGTGACGGGGACGGCGCTCGCCATCGGCGATCCCTACCAGGGCGGCATCATCGCGTATATCGATGGGACCGGACTGCACGGACTGATCGCCGCCACAGCCGACCAAAGCACAGGAACACGGTGGTGGAACGGAACGTACGTGGCCACTGGCGCAACAGCCACAGCGCTCGGCGCAGGACGCGCCAATACCGATCTGATCCTCGCGGTACAAGGACCTACTGTCACCAGCTATGCGGCAGGTCTCGCACGAGCCTCTGACGGCGGCGGCTACACCGACTGGTACCTGCCCAGCAAGGATGAGCTGAGCAAGCTGTACCTCAACCGTGCGGCGATCGGTGGCTTTGCGTCCACCGGCTTCTGCTACTACTGGAGCTCGTCCGAGCACGGTGTGACTGACGCGTGGTCCCAGGACTTCGCCACCGGCGATCAGGGCTTCTACAACAAGGAGGGCACGCACAGGGTGCGTGCTGTCCGGGCTTTCTAGTCACTCGTCCGTTCAACCTGAAAGTGGGCGGGTGCATGGGGCGCAAGCCCTCTGCGCCCGCCTGAGAACCGTCTCTGCCAGAATCGCTCGCCGCCGCGCGACGAGCCTGCGGCCCCGTGCGGCCGCAGCTGAGCACCGGCGCGGTGGCCGACTTCTCGGCTATCGAAGGCAGGGCACAACGGCGCGTCGCGAGGAGGGCGGTCCGGGGAGGAGGTAGTGGTGAGCGGAGGCGGCCGGCGGGCGGCCGGCGCACGCCGTGGCGCAGGAGGGCGCGCAGGCCTCGGGCAGCCGGCTGAAGTGGCTGGGTCACCGGCGGCGCCTGTGGCGCCGCCGCCGCCCGGATCCACGCCGCGCGGCCGGGTGGTGGGACGCGCGCGGGGTCGGTCGGCGCGGCGCGTCGCCGGCGCACCACAACGCCGAATCGCCTATCTACCCTCGACGTACACCTGGGCCGCTGCGGCCCAGGGCGCGAACCGCGGCGCGCGGGCGCGCGCCTGACAGCCGCGGGCGAAGGCGCGCACCGCGGCGCGCGGCCGGCCGCCGGCTCAAGCAAGCGCCGTCCGTCGCCGGCACCTGATAGAGTTGCGGCCATCAGGTCCATCAGATCAATCAGGCGTCGAACCACGCTTCACCTACTCATGGGGGCACATGCGCAGAGATAGTTGGAGCGGGAACGGAAACGGCGGCGGCGGCAACGCGCCGCCGCGGCCGATCGACGGTCCTCCCTCGTACATGCCGGAGCCCGAGCCCGAGGGCCTCACGCTGCGCGACTACATCGCGGTCATGTGGCGACGCAAGTGGATCATCCTCGTGGTCGTCGTGGTCGCCACGGCGTCGGCCTGGTACTTCTCGGCGCGCCAGCCCAAGCAGTACGCGGCCGGCGCCTCCCTCATCTACGAGCAGGGCCTCGATCTGGCCAACCCGCTCACCGGCCAGGGCGCCATCAACACCGCCGCGGTCGATCGCGAGATCGCCGGCATGGGCGACGTCATGGCGAGCCCCGACATGCGGGCGCGCGCCGCCAAGGTCCTCAAGGACGACGGCGTCGCAACGGCCGCCGGGTTCAGCGTCTCGGCAAGCCCCCAGCAGACCGGCGGCAGCACCTCGACGGCCAGCAATGTCGTGCTGGTCAGCGCTTCGAGCACCTCCGCGGGCCTCAGCGCCGCCGTGGCCAACGCCTACGCGCAGACTTTCGTCGAGTGGAGCAAAGAGCGCGAGAAAGCCCTCATCGCGAAGGCGATCGCTGTCATCAAGCGCCAGCTCAAGGAGTACAGGGGCGCCGCCAAGGAGACCGGCGACTACTTTCTGCTCAAGCAGCGGCTTCAGGACCTGCAGATCCTCAAGGCCACCGCCACGGGCAACTACCGCGTGCTCGTCCCGGCGTCTGTGCCGACGGCGCCGTTCGCGCCCAACCCGCTGCGCAGCGCCATCCTCGGCTTCGCCGTCGGCCTCTTCGCCGGCATCGGCCTGGCCTTCCTGCTCGAGCAGTTCGACACCCGCGTGCGCCGGCCCGACGAGATCGCCGCGATCCTGCGGCAGCCCATCCTGGGGCGCATCCCCAAGATCAGCGGCAAGGAGCTCGACGAGAGCTCGCTGGTGACCTTGAGGTGCCCCGAGGGCCACGTCGCCGAGGCCTTTCGCATGGTGCGCGCCAACCTCGATTTCATGGCCGTCGACAACGAGGTCCGCTCCCTCGCCATCACGAGCTGCATCAAGAGCGAGGGCAAGAGCGTCTCACTTGCCAACCTGGCCATCACCATGGCTCTGGCCGGCAAGAAGGTCGTGGTGGTCGACGCCGACCTGCGACGTCCGCGCCAGCACAAGTTCTTCGCGATCGAGAACGAGGCCGGCGTCAGCACGGTCGCCAGCGGGAGCACGCAGCTCCTCGATGCGCTCGTCCCCATCGAGGTCCAGAGGCCGGAGGGCGCCGAGGGCGATGACGGCGTCGAGGGCGCCGAACGCGGGGATGGCCCCGAGAGCGCCGGGGACTTCACCGCCTGGGCCGGCGGCGCCGACGCGCGGTCGCGCCTGTACGTGCTGCCCAGCGGGCCGATCCCGCCCAACCCCGGCGAGATCGTCGCCTCGCGGTCCTTCGCCGCCATCATCGAAGAGCTCGAGCAGGAGGCCGACCTGGTGCTCATCGACACGCCGGCCATGCTCGCGGTAGGAGACACCTCCGTTATCGCCGCCACGGTCGACGGCCTCCTCTTTCTTGTCGACATGCACGTGGTCAAGAAGCCGCAGCTCATGACGGCCGCCGACCAGCTCATGCGGCTGCCCACCAAGATGCTGGGCGTTGTGGTGCGCATGTACGGCACCCGGGGCAGCCGCTATTACTACTACTCGCCCTACAACTACTACCGGCATGGCTATGCCGAAGACGGCAGCAAGGTCAAAGACCGGCGGCGGCGCGAGACCGATGGCGTGCCCGGCGCCGAGCAGCCGGTAGCGGCGGCCGCTACGGCAGCGCCGCCCGACGACCAGCCCCCACGCGGCTGATACGATCCGGCGCGGCCGGCACGGCCAAGGGGGCGCCGCGCCGCTAGCGCCCGAGGTTCGCGAACGCGTACCAGCTCGGCTTGCGCGTGCCGTCGGCGCGCCGCAGGCCGGTGTAGACGCCGCGGTCGGCGGGACCCTCCGCCGGCTGCGCGTCGCGCACCAAGTACCACAGCAGCACCTTGACGCGCGAGTAGCGAGCCGCGTAGGCGTAGGCGCGCTTGAGGTAGCGCGCCTGGGTGCGCTCGCTCACCGCGAACCACGCGAAGTAGATGCTGGGGCGCGTGTTGTAGCCGTACTCGGTGAGGTAGAAGGGCTTGCCGGGGAAGAGGCGCAGCAGCGTGTCGAGGTTGCCGAGCGTCACGGTGTTCGAGGGGTCATCCGGAGGTTGATCGGGCGCTGTGTTGATCGATGCGCCGGGCGTGTACGGGTGATGCGAATAGACGTCGCACGAGCGCGCCGCGCCGTGCTCGGCGAGATAGCGGGCAAAGCGTTGCGGGCTGGTGCCCAGGCGGTCGTTGAAACCGATTTGCGCCGTTGCGCCGGCGACCACCTTGACGCTGCCGCCGACGCGCTCGACGCCGGTGTGAAAGGCGCGCAGCATGCGCAGGTACACGCGGGCTGCGAAGTACGGGTCCGCGGCGGTCCGCTGGGGGTAGATGTAGCCCCAGAGGTTGGGCTCGTTCCAGCACTCGAGCGCCTGCACGCGCCCGCGGAAGTGCGTGGCGAGGAACTCGCCGAGGCGGGCGTAGTCGGGCAGGGCGCCGTCGCGGATGGGGTAGAACGGCTGGTAGCCCTTGGGGACGCCGGTGGGCGGGTGGCTCCACCAGTAGTCGTCGGTCGCCCAGGCCGGCATGTAGCAAGTCGTGAGGAGCACCTTCACGCCCCGCGCACGCAAGCCGTCCACGAGGTCGTCGAGGCGCTGCACCTGGGCCGGCTCGTAGGCGCCGCGTGTGGGCTCCAGCACGTTCCAGGAAACGACGAGCCGCACCCAGCGCGCCCCGAGGCGCGGGCCGATCTGCTTGATGAGCGCGGCCCGCTCGGCGGCGCTGGCGGCGCCCTCGAGCTGCACGTCGATGAGGCCCTTGGCGACGGCCTGCGCCGAGGGCGCGGCCGGGCCCGCCGCCAGGCTCGCGCAGAGCGCGAGCAACGCGGCGGCGGCGGCGAGCGCCGCGCCCGCCCACCGGCGCCGCCGGGAACGGCGCGGGGAAGAGGCGGCGCCGAGCCGGGAGGCGGCGCGGGGCCGGGAGGCGGCGCGGGGCTGGGTGGGGCGAGGCGACATGAGCGAAGCATACAGCGCGGCCGCCGGTGCGGCCAGAGGGCGCACTGCCGCGCATGACAGAGCCGTGCGGCAGACGGCGCCGGCGTGAGCCACCAAGTGGCCGCGGACGGGCTGTGTGCCGTACGTGCAAGATATGGCCGCCGCGAAAATGGTGCGCCGGTACCGACATGACCATCCCCGTCGCTCAGGCGCCGGTGAGCCACGAATGGGGCGCCCGGCGGGTGCACACAGCCGGCAGGCGCTCCCGGCGGGCGCGCGGGCGGGCGGCCGCGGCGACCCCGGCGGCCGCGGCGCGGGGTAGTACGAAAAGGGAAGATAAGGATTCCTTAACTGTCGGGTCGCGCGCGGCCTTCCGCAGGCTCGCTTGCCGGGGGGAAGATAAGGATTCGCCGGAATTCCTTATCTTCCCTCGCAGCCCTACCCCGCCGCGGCGGCTCCGGCGGCCGCGGCGGCTCCGGCGGCCGCGGCGGGTGCGGCGCGCCATGTCCGCCTTCTCGCCGCTCGTCGGTCCGGAGGCTGAACGCGCAACCGGACGGAAGGGGATGGTCATGAAGGGGCATTCCTTATCTTCCCTCCACGCGACCACGGCGCGCGGATCGCCCGGGGGGCGGAGCGCCCTGGCCGCCCTGGCCGCCCGGCTCCTCTGCGCACTTCAGAGCGCGACGAGATCCAGGTCGGCGCCCGCGAAGTCGCCGCCCGTGGTCAGCAACGCCTCGCCGGAGAGCTTGGCCACCGCGTAGGTGAGGCAGTCGCCGTAGTCGAGCGCGGCGCGGTGACGGCCCTTGCCGTAGGCGAGGAAGGCCTCCGTGGACTCGACCCAGTGCGCGTCCGTGAAGGGCACGACCGTCACCGCGTATTCCTGGAGCAGGCGCGCGATCTTGGGGCGCGGGTCGCGCCCCAGACGGGCGGCGAGGACGATGGCCGTCTCCGCGAGCGTCGGCGCGCCGACGCCGAGCGCCACGGCCGTCTCCAGATGCGCCAGCACCGCCTCGCAGCCGGGCTCGCGCAGGATGATCGCGACCAGCGCCGAGGAGTCGAGGATCATGCCGCGCCGGCCGTCATCATGCCGCGCCGGCCGTCATACGCCGTCGGCCCCGTACCCGAGGATCTCGTCTTCGAGAGCCTTGTCGCGGGGCCTGTCGAGAAGGCGGGGTGGGATGTCGGCCCAAATCTCGCCCTCCAGGAAGCGGCGGCGCTGGGCAGCCCTGGCGGCCGGGGTGACGCGCATCGCCAGCCGGTCGCGGCGCTCCAGCAGGGCCACGCGGATGGCCTGCGTCTTGCTCTCGCCCGTCATCCGCGCGACTTCGTCCGCCAACCGTTCTACCTCGACGTTCTTGATGGTGACTCCCATGGGGGGCTCACTCCTCGGTCGGCGCGCTCGTTTCCAGGACCGGCTTCCGCAGCCGGCGCGTGACGCTTCTTCAGGATGCCATCGTGGGGTATGAACTACACCATAATGTAAACCTGCGGTCGCGGTCGATGGAAGCGCGTGATCGAGCAGGTGCGGCCGCGCCCGCCCGCCCGCCAAGGCGCAGAGCGGAGCCGTTGTCAGTGGAGTCAAGCGTCAGGCGCCAGGCTCTGGTCAAACGCCTCTCTCAGCGCCTGCTTTTCCGACGCCGTCGCCTCGCGCCTCTGGAAGCCGCAGGGATGGCACATTGGATGACTATGGCGGGTTATCAGGATCTCGCTCATCGACAACTCAAGATACGGCCCCACCCTGAACACGCCATAGCTCGGTCGAGCACAGCACAGGAACACATCACCATCAGCGTCCAGTGCAACATTGTCGAACACCTGGGCACAGACTTCTCCTCGATGCTCGATGAAGCGTCCGGCATCGAAACAGCGAAGCTGCTCCCAAGCGTATTCTTCAGTGAACTCTCTCGGGTCGCCGGTGATGGGGTGCCCGCTGCCATCCGTGACGGCGAACTCCATACCGAGTGACATTGCATAGTCTCTCAGCTTGGTCTCCTGGTCCCGATTGTAGTCGAACCTGATGAGCTTCAACACGACATGTGTATCGATTGCGCCAACTCTCTTCAGGTCGGCTATGACTCTCAGGTTCTTCTTGACCAGCTCGATGCTGCCTCCGGCGTGATTGACCTCGTAGACCTCCTGGTCGAGGCCAGAGACCGAAACCAACAGAACGTCGATGGACGCCAGCGCTTCTCGAAAGTTCCTTATGTGGTCGATCGACAGATTGCTCGAGCAGATGCACGGGAGGCCGTAGCGCCGCACGATGCTCGCGTATTCATGAAGATCGTCAAGAAGAAACGGCTCCGTCCAGTTGAACAACTGGATAGAGTCGAATCCGTCTGAGGCAGCCTTCTTGACGATATGCTCGAACTTGCCCAGCGGCATTCGTCGCGAGGAGTTCTTGAGGCCGCGAAGCCCTCTGACGCAAGTCCTGCACCTTAGATTGCACGCATCCAGCACGTCTACGTACAGGATCATGGAAGCCCCTCCGGTGACCTGCGTCGAGTGACATGGTCTGAGACTCACGGTACGTGTCCTGCAGATACTAGCCGGGGGTCCGCGGCTTCACAAGACCGCTACTCTGACGTTCCTGAGGTCCACTATGCACATTCACACCGTCAGCGGCTTCCCCGTGTAGTTCCAGGCGAAGGGCGAGCGTGCTCTCGTCCGTGAGCAGGGCGGGGACGCTGACTTTCGTGTGGCGCACGCCACCCTCTCCCCAACGCGTCGGCTGTTCTTGCGCTTCCGCGCCGCGCTGGGCCGCGGATGATGCGGGAGGCTTCGCCTGTTCCGGCGCTTCCGCGCTGCGCTGGGCCGCGGATCGGGCCTCGGAAGACACGGGGTCGAGCAGCCTCGTGTCGGCGCGGTCGCAGAACCGCCGCACGGCGTCCATGCTGTGGGTGACGAAGACGATCGCCGTGCCGCCCTTCTTGAGGGCGCGTCAGCGCTCGAACCGTGAGTCCAGCCCCCGCGCCGGCGCCTCTTGTGCGAAGGCGGGCCCCCCCGTCACGGTGAACGATCCCGGGCTCGTGCCGAAGCTGGCCACGACCCAGCTGGTACCGCCTGCCGGGTCGTAGGCGACGATGGCCTGGTAGCCGCTGCCCGCCGGCACATCCAGGGTGAGATCGGTGGTGAAGCTGGCGGAAGCCTCGGCCGGGCCGGCCACCGGCTGGTACTGGACATAGGCGCCGGCGCCGTCGCGCACCCAGACGCCGAAGCGGCCTCCCGTGAGCGCCGTGCCGGTCGTCCAGCTGACCGTCAGGGCGCCGCCTGGGGCGTAGCTGCGCGTGCCCGAGGGGGCGGTGACCGTGGTGGCGTGGATGTTGGGCGTCACCTCGGTGACCAGCGACGTGTCGGGGGTCACGATGTAGGGGGACTTCTCCTCCTTGACCACCGTGAACGCCGCCGCCTCTTCCCACCAGTCGTAGATGGCGAGGCCCTGCCGGTCGGTGATCGTCAGATCGACGTGGTGAAGCCCGTCGCTGAACACGTTGGGCGCCGACCACGTGAGGCGCACCCGGTCTCCCGTGCCCAGACTGCTGGGGGGCTGCTTCTTGAGGATCGAGCTGGCGCCGAAAACGGGGGCGCCGCTGGAGCTCTTGATCACGAAGCCGTACACGGGCTCGTCGATGGCCTGCTCCGCCACGGCTTCGAGCTCGAGCGTCAGGCTGCCGTCTTCGCCGAGCAGGGCGGGAGCCGTGACCTTGGTGTAGCGGATGGCGCCCTCGCCGCGGCGCTTTCCCTGGGCTTGCGGCTCCTTCGGCTCCTTGGTTGGCCGCGGGGTGAAGAGCTCCGTGTACCGCGTCGCGATGTCCTCGGCGCCGCCTTGCGCGACGATGCGGCTCTCCTCGATGAGGATGGCGCGGTCGCAGAACTGGCGCACGGCGCCCATGTCGTGGGTGACGAAGACGATCGTGGTCTTGCTCTTCTTGAGGGCGCGGAAGTGCTCGAAGCACTTGCGCTGAAAGGCGGCGTCGCCGACGGCCAGCACCTCGTCGATGAGCAGGACGTCGGCCTTGGCGCGGGTGGCCACCGAGAAGGCGATGCGCACCTGCATGCCCGACGAGTAGTTCTTGAGCTTCTGGTCCATGGACTCCTCGAGCTCGGCGAAGGCGACGATGTCGCCGTACATCGCCTCGACCTCGCCCTTCGAGAAGCCCAGCAGGGCGCCGTTGAGGTAGACGTTCTCGCGCCCCGTGAGCTCGGGGTTGAAGCCCACGCCGAGCTCGATGAACGGCGCGAGCTTGCCCGTCACGCTCACGTCCCCCCGCGTCGGCGTGTAGATGCCCGCAAGGATCTTGAGCAGGGTGCTCTTGCCTGAGCCGTTGCGCCCCACGATGCCGAAGAACTCACCGCGCGCCACGTCGAAGCTGATGTCGCGCAGGGCGTGCTGGACCTCGATCGTGTGCGACCGGCGAAACAGGTTGAGCACGTGGCCCTTCACTGTCCTCTGGCGGAGATGGGGCAGCAGGAAGTCCTTGGAGACGCCCCTCACCCGGATGGTGGGCTTGGCCACCTAGGCCTCCTCGGCGAAGGACGCCGACTGCCGGCGAAAGTACACCACAGAGGCGGCCACCAGGATGAGCGTGATGCCCACGGGGATGGCGCGCACCCAGGGCGTGCCGTAGAGCTGGGTGATCGTCACGGTGTCTGGAGTGACGAGGACGTAGCGCGCGTCCTGGACGATCTGCGCCATGGGATTGAGGACCAGGAGGCGGGCGTACCTGACCGGGACGAGGGTGAGCGGGTAGATGATGGGGATGGCGTAGAAGGCCGCCTGCATGCTCACCTCCCAGATGTAGTTGACGTCGCGGAAGCGCACGTACAGAGCGCTCAGGAAGAACGCCAGGGAGATGGAGAGGGCGACCAGCTCCACAAAGAGGAGCGGGAGCCAGAGGACGTCCAGGCGTACGGGCACGTGGAGCAGGGCCATGAACAAGACCATGACCAGCATGTTGAGGGCGAAGCTGATGAGCACGGACGCGCCCACCGAGAGCACCAGGACGTACCGCGGAAAGCTGATCTTGCGCAGCAGGTCCGCGCGGGCGACGAGCGCGGTAAGCCCCTGAGTCGTCGCCTCGACGAAGAACCCCCACACCACGATGCCGAACAGAAGGTAGACCGGGTAGTAGGGGATGCCCGCCCCCAGGCGGAGGAACCTCGCGAACACGATGTAGAGGATCGAGAAGACGGCGAGAGGCCGCAGCAGCGTCCACAGATACCCGAGGAGCGACGCCTGGTAGCGCAGCTTGAAATCGGTGATCACCATCGCCCGCAGTAGGATGAGGGGGTACCGATAGCGGAGGCCTATACGCGCGATGAGCTCTGTCAAGTCCCGCTTCTGAGGTTGGACCATGGGCCAGGCGTCAGTATAGCCCAGGCCGGCGCGGGGCGTGGCCTGAGCGAATCGGCTACGATGGCCGACAAGTGGAGATCCCAACGTCGGGAGCGGCACTCAAGAAGGGGCACGGCAGAATGAGCACGTTCGGCGGAATCGACCCAGTCAATGACTTCCATTCCGATCACTATCTGCGCCACAACGCACGAAGGTTGGAGCACTTGGCGAGCTTAAGGATCCCAGTGGAGGGACTGTCGCTACTGGAGGTCGGCGCCGGCATAGGCGATCATTCACATTACTACATTGATACAGAGTGCAGGGTTACCATCACAGAAGCACGAGCGGAGAATCTCAGCTACTTGAGAACCCGCTATCCAACTTGCAGTGTCCAGTTTCTCGATATGGACTCCCCCGCCGGCGTCGAGGGCGCTCCATTTGACGTGGTTCATTGTTATGGCCTCGCGGGTGAGTCTCCCTCGCTTTCCCTCGCGGGCAGGCGACTTGCGGCGGGTGAAAACGAGAGCGGAAGGGCTATCTTCCCCTCAGTTTCCCTGGCGGCTTCGCCACCCGCGGCGGGTGAAAACGGGGGAGGAGGAGCTGCTCTCCCATCAGACGAGACGAGACGGTGGCGTCAACGTTGACGTTCGTGCTCATCGCGCGCGGTCTGCCGGCGGGCGCATGGTCGAGAACGGCAGAATCCGTTGAGGGTACTTCCAACGATACCGTTGGAAGCACATCCAACGGTATCGCCAACGGACGACGGTCGCACAGAAACCATGTCGGGGGCGGCGACCGCGGCCTTCTGCAGATGACGGAAGACCATGCCGCGGCTGCCGGAGCCGCGCCGGTCGAAGCGCAAGACGCCGCGCGCGGGCAAGCGACCCGCGGCGGGTGAAGATGAGGGAAGAAGAGCTATCTTCCCCTCAGTTTCGCTGGCGGCCCCGCCACCCGCGGCGGGTGGAAATGACAGCGGAAGGGCTGTTCTCACATCAGTTCCCTCGCGGCTTCCGCGACCCGCGGCCGGTGAAGATGGGAGGGGGAGCGCTATTTTCCCATCAGGCCAGTTGCTGCTCTTGCACGAGCCTTCCTTCAAACGATGAGACGGGCGCACGTGAGCCATCACGCGCGCGCCCTCCCCTCTCTGCGGGTCGCGGGCATGGCTCTTGTTCGGCCCAGCTCCCGCGCGGTCTCGATCCACTCCCGGATCACGACCTCGGCATTCGCGAGGGCCTGTGTGTAGGTCTTTCCGTCGGCCGCGCAGCCGGGTAGTTCGGGCTCTCAGCGACGTAGGCTTCATCCTTATCGCTCCAATAGGTGATCTCGCATCACGATCACAGCCCGCACCTGCTTGACCTGATACGCCCTCGCGTCCCGGCGCTTCGGCCGCATACTCTGGATCTCCTCGACCCCGCTCCTGCGGGTGACCGCGGCACTGGTCCGCGGCGCCCGAGATCGCCGCGGCGCCCGCGAGCGGCTCGACACGGCGCAGCGCGTGTTCGCCCGGAAGCTGCGCATGGACCTCCGCACCCTCGGGCGATGGGAGCACGGGCGCAGCAAGCCCAATGACCAAGCCGCTGCGCCGATCCTGTTTGTCCGTCAATTTCCCGATACGCCCGATCGGCCAGATCTCAGCGGCACACCGACGCGCCCCGTCGCGCGGCCCGACGGTCGGGCTCAGCCGCGTTGCGGAGCGCAGAGGAGCAACGCCGGCCGCGACCCCTTGTCAGGCATCTGCTCCCCACACTATTATGCAGTTCTTTGGATGCGTCAGTGGTTCTTCCTTGAAGATCCTGGAGCCAGGGATCATTGCAACCAATTCATCCGATGTGTAAGAGTCGAATTCCTCCTGTGTGATCTCGTTATACGTTATGTAGCCTCTCTTTGAGTTCAGGATCACCTTGCTCATGTAGACATCCTGTATCGTGCGGCGAAGTTCTGTGAAGGCATAATTACTTATCACTAAATCATAATCTTTCCTGCCTAACTTCTTCATCGTCTTATAAGTTACTCTTGAAGGAAGACTGTAGTTGTGCAAGAACCTTTTGGCGAGAGCCAGAGCTGGCGGTATGTCGACCAGACAATATGTAGTTGGCCTATAATAGGCATTGATAACGCGACACTGCCCACCGTATCCAACACCTATTTCGCAAATATCAAGATCGTCTGCTGTCCGGAAGTGCATCTTTATATCTGCAAGAACCTTAATATACCGAAGGGTAGTTGGCGAAATCAATCCTATGCTAGGGTATTCGTACATTCTTGGACTGCCATATGCATCATTCGGCTTGAAAAGCTCCATCGACGCCAAGATATCTGAGCCTGAGTCATCAGATATTACTTGAAGGTATTCACTGCCTTCTTGTTCTGACAAACCATCCAAGACGAGGTTGTAGAGCGGGTTGCTCCTAAAGGTATTGAAGAACTTATCATCAGTGCTGGCTTGGATACATGCTTGATGATAGTCGGCTCTATCTGACAAACTGGTCGAAAGACTATCAGTGACCGACATGGCATGTATCTTTCTAAGTACTCGCATTAATGAGTGGTTCATAAGTCCTCCTCTTATGACGCCTAGCAAGAAGTACGCAGTCTGTGCAAGACCGCGGGTACAGACGGCCTGCTTCTGCACAATACAGTAGCACCTCGACCGGGCGGGTGACATGGGCGGTCGGTAAGAGCCGGCTCACAGGTCGGCGATCGGGCTGCGCGCGCCCTGGCTGCGCCGGTCGTCCCTCGCCCTGCGCGGCGCAACGACGGTCGACGACCGGCTACGTGCCGAAGTCGGGGTCGTCCGTCGGGATCGTGCCCCAGTTCGAGGCTCTTGAAGGGCACGAGGTCGACGATATCGTCGCGGGTGGACGCGCAGGTCTTCGTGGCGAGCGTGGAGCGCCTCCTCATTCTGCTTCCCCAGAGTGGCAAATCACGAGCATGCGACAAGGTGGACGTGCTACACCGGGCAGAGCCAGGAGCGCCTGTTCGTCGGCACGACCCACGTCGCCGGCGCCGGGCCGCGGGTGCTGGGGTACGTGACCGTCGCCGTCGGCCGGCTGGAGCGCGACGAGATCCCCGGCGAGACGCGTCGCAGCCTGCCGCGGTACCCCCTGCCCGTGCTCAGACCGGCGCACCTCGCGGTCGAAGAGGAGCATCAGGGTAGAGCGGGCTGGGCAGGCGGCTGGCGGCCTACGCTGCGCCTTCGCCGTGGCGCTGAAGGTGCGCGGGCCGGCGGGCTGCTTGGGGGAGGGGGGCGGGAATGTCGTCGAGGGTGGAGAACGGCTTGACTCTCGCGCCGCCCCTGCCGCCTTGGCGCTGGTGTGCAGGCGGCGCTTGGCGGGAGACCGTGGCGAAACGATAGGCCCTAAGGCTGAGGCGGCTCCGCTGGGGATGGCGAGAAGGCCGCCTGCATGCTCACTTCCCAGACGTAGTTGACGTCGCGGAAGCGCACGAAGAGAGCGCTCAGGAAGAACGCCAGGGAGATGGAGAGGGCGACCAGGTCCACAAAGAGGAGCGGGAGCCAGAGGACGTCCAGGCGTACGGGCACGTGGAGCAGAGCCATGAAGAAAGCGATGTCCAGCGTGTTGAGGGCGAAGCTGATGAGCACGGACGCGCCGATCGAGACGACCACGACGTACCGCGGAAAGCTGATCTTGCGCAGCAGATCCGCGCGGGCGACGAGCGCGGAAAGCCCCTGAGTCGTCGCCTCGACAAAGAAACCCCATACCACGATGCCGAACAGCAGGTAGACCGGGTAGTACGGGATGCCCGCCCCCAGCCGGAGGAACCTCGCGAACACGATGTAGAGGATGGTGAAGACGGCGAGAGGCCTCAGCAGCGTCCACAGGTACCCAAGGAGCGACGCCTGGTAGCGCAGCTTGAAATCGGTGATCACCATCGCCCGCAGGAGGATGAGGGGGTACCGATAGCGGATGTAGATGCACGCGAGGAGCTCGTTCACGTCCCGGGTCACAGGTTGGAGGGCGGGCCAGGCGTCAGTATGGCCCAGGCCGGCGCGCGGCGTAGCCTGAGTGAATCGGCTACGATGGCCACATCAGGAGCGGCACTCAAGAAGGGGCACGGCCAATGAGCATGTTCCGCAGAACAAAGACAGAGACACAAGGCGCCATCGAGAAACCGGGGTCCGACGTCGGTAGCCCGGTCAATGACTTCCATTCAGATCACTATCTGCGCCATAACGCCCGCGGGCTGGAGCACCTGGCAAGCTTGCGCATTCCGGTGGCGGGCATGTCGGTCCTGGAGGTCGGCGCCGGCATAGGCGATCATTCACACTATTACCTTGATAGAGGGTGCAGGGTAGCCATCACAGAAGCACGAGCGCAGAATCTCATCTACTTGAGAACCCGCTATCCGCGGTGCAGTGTACAGTTTCTCGATATGGAAGCTCCGGACTACGTCGAAGGTTCTCCCTTTGATGTGGTCCATTGTTATGGTCTTCTGTATCACTTGAAGAAGCCAAAAGAAGCTCTGGAGTTCCTCAGTCAGAACACCAGCGGAATGCTGTTCCTCGAGACGTGCGTCTCATTTGGAGAAGACGCAGAGATCAACCTCACTGGGGAGAAGCAAGCGGACCCGACGCAGTCCTACTCCGGAACCGGCTGCAGGCCGACACGGGAATGGTTGTTCGGGGAGCTGCAAAGCCTTTTCGACTACGTGTATCTGCCAACCACCCAGCCATGTCATGAGGAGTTTCCCCTGGACTGGACCACTCCAGAGAAGCACAAGGTGGTCTTGCAGAGGGCCATATTCATCGCTTCCCGCGAGCCCCTGGAAAACGAACTACTGACGCCGGTCCTGGTTCGCCATCAGACACGACATGAATAGTCGCGCACGCGTACAGCTTACGCTCCGCCGAGCGCGGCGCGCCTCGTCGCCTCGACGGCCGCTCTCAGTTGCGCTGGGCTGCAACCCGCCGCCCACGCTTTGGGCAGCGGGCTCGGGACCTTTGCGGCGATCAGATTGAGGTAGGGGTACGCCGCTCGCTGGGGATCGTCGAGAAGGAAGCCCGACGCCGCGTCGATCGCGAACATCGTGAAGCCGAGCTCGCGGAGCATGTCGTAGACGTCACCGCACGACGACCCGGCGTTGGCCGCCGTCGAATCCGTGAACTCCACCTGAAGGACCGGGGCGTCGGGCCGCAGCAGGGCGGTGCGACCGCCCTCGAGGACCCTGTGCTCCCAGCCTTCGACGTCGATCTTGACCAGCGCCACGCGACCGACGAGGTCCTGCTCGCGCAGGAGCTCATCGAGCGTCCACAGCTCGATGCTCTCGCTGCAGACCACCTCCGCGTCGTCGCCCTTGGCGTCTACGGGCTTGCCCAACGAGCTGAAGGCTCCCAGAGGATCGGCGGCGCTGAGCAGGTCGCGGCGCTCGCGGGCGTCCGAAAGCCCTGCCTTGTGACAGGTGACCCAGCCAAAGCCGTTGATGTGCACGCTGGTCTCGAGCAGGCCGAAAGGGGTCGATCCCGGTTCCAGTGCATGGACAGCGCCGTGCGGACCCACCGCCTGTGCCGCCAGCAGAGCGAACAGCCCGCTGTTGGCGCCCACGTCGATGTACACGTCGCCGCGTCGCAGATAGTCGGCGGTGAACTGCCGCTCGCCGCGCTCGAATTCGCCGCTGCAGATCCAGCGTGCGAGCGCGTCGTCGGCGGCGACGCGCATCACCACGCCGTCACCGATAGGTATCGTCACTCGCTCTCCCCGCCCAGCCACGGCCTCAAGCTCGCGAAGCGCGGCGGCGACGCGCGCGTCCGTCTTCTCGACGCGAGACGCGGTGCGGCGCACCGCCAGATCCCGCAGCAGCCGCTGCGCACGAGTGCCGTCGCCGAACTTGAGCGGCGGATAATCGGGCGACGGTAGGGGACGTGGCGGGGGACCGGGTGGCGGGGGGGTCCGGCCGGTCCGGGTGCTGATCGTGTGCCGCAGCTTGGCTCGCGATACGGCGAGCACGCCACCCAGACCGTCGGCGCGCCAGGCGACACTCAGCGTGTGCAGCTTGCGGCGCAGAGCGCGCAGCAGCCTGCCGGGCAGCGTGAGGCTCAGTGCTGCCTCGAGCAGACGGCGTGGTCCTGAGTGTGGGCTTGAAGGATGGCGCCTCCCAAGCGGCGTGGTCGGCGCTGTACGGCCGGGGGAGTCCCTTATACTGCAGGGGTCCGGCGCACGTCAAATGGCGGACCACAGAGCTGTCGCGGCCCGCATCTGGACGTGTGCCGCGGGCGGGCGAGCGACCTGCTCCTGCGGCGGTCACACGCATCCAGGCGCCGGTTGGTGCGTGAAGCACAGTGTGTCAACATACAGCGGCTATCTGAGCCGCAAGGAGCGCTGATGTGGATCAACGATGAGGCGCGCGCCAAACTGGCTGCGCACACCGCGGCGACCGCAGCCCGGTTGAGCGAGACGCAGGCCGAGAACGAAGAGTTGCGCGCCAAACTGGCTGAGCTGCGCGCCGAGCAGGCTGCGCTGCGCGCCAGGCTGGCTGAGCAGCGCGCCGAGCAGGCCGCCGAGCTGGCTGCGCACACCGCGCAGCTCGCCGACATCCATGCCTCCACCTCGTGGCGGCTCAGCGCGCCCGTGCGCCTGGCCGGCCGTGAAGCCGGCCGTCTGTCGCAACGCGTGCGCCGCGGCAGAGCGCCGCGGCCGGCGGACGGCCGGACGGATAGCCAGAGCGACCCCCCGCCGCCGGCCGCAGAGGCGGCGGAGGCGGCGGAGCCGGAGCCTGACCACAGCGACCCCCCGCCGCCGGCAGCGGAGGCCGCGGAGGCGGCGCAGCCGGCCTATGGCCAGAGCGACCCCCTGCTGCTGGCCGCGGAGGCGGAGCGGCTGGAGTACCGCCCGCTGATCTCCATCCTCGTGCCGGTCTACGATACGGCGCCGCGGTATCTGCGCCTGGCGGTCGACTCGGTGCTGGCGCAGGCCTACCCCGAGTGGGAGCTCATCCTCTGCGACGACGGCTCGACGAACGTCGGCACGCGGGTCGCTCTCGAGGAGATCGCCCGGCTCGACCCGCGCATCCGCCTGCACTTCCTCGGCGCCAACCGCGGGATCTCCGCGGCCACGAATGCTGCCCTGGCCCTTGCGCAGGGCGAGCTCGTGGCCATGCTCGACCACGACGACGAGCTCCTGCCGGCGGCGCTGCTGGAGGTCGTGAAGGCTCTGAACGCCGACCGCGCCCTCGACGTCGTCTACACGGACCAGGACAGCATCGAGGCCGACGGCGCCGTCGCGCACACGTTCTACAAACCGGATCGGTCGCTCGAGCTGCTGCGCGGCGTCATGTACGTCGGGCATCTGCTCGTGGTGCGGCGCTCCCTGGCCGACGAGGTCGGCGGTCTCGACCCGGCCTTCGACGGCGTGCAGGACTTCGAGCTCGCGCTGCGCCTGGCGGAGCGCACGGAGCGCATCGCGCACGTGCCCACGATCCTCTATCACTGGCGCAAGATCCCCGGCAGCGTCGCCTTGGGCGGCCGCGAGAAGCGGGATATCGATGCGCTGCAGGCGGCTGCGGTCAACGCCCACCTCGAGCGTTGCGGCGTCGCGGCGGTGGCGAGCTCGAACCCGGAGCTGGAGCATCGGTTGCTGATCGCGCCCCTGCCGCGGACCCGGAGCCCGCTCATCAGCGTGGTGGTCCGCGCGGCAGGCGTGGAGGCCGATCTCGAAGCGTGCTGCGCGAGCATCCTTGCCTGCGGGAGCTACCCGCGGCGGCAGATCATCGTCACCGGCGGCGAGATCCCCAGCTACCTCGGGCAGCGTCTTGAAGCTCTGGGCGTCGTGCTCGAGGCGCCCGGTGCAAGCGGGAGCGCCGCCGTCCTCGCGGGGCTGCAGAGGGCCGGCGGTGAGCTCATCGTCTCGATGGTCGGGGACCTGGAGGTCCAGACGCCCGACTGGCTCGAGCACCTGCTGTATGAGTGCGAGCTGCCTCGCGTCGCCTGCGTCACCCCGGTGATCCTCAGTTACAGCGGGGAGGTGGCCAGCGCCGGGCTGATCGTCGGGGGGGAGGATGCCGTGGCTCCGGCCATGCGCCGCCTGCAGCCGGGGGCCGACGGCTACGCCGGCTCGCTGTCGTGCGTGCGCGAGGTGAGTGCGGTGCCGGGGGACTGCTATGCGGTCACGCGCGCCGTATGGGGCCTTCTCGGCGGTCTCAGCCCCTACTACGCCGGCGACCACTACCAGGCGGTCGACTTTTCGATCCGTGCCTCCTCGAGGGGTCTGCGCAACCTCTGCACGCCGCGCGTCGTGGTGCGCCACCGGGGGCCGGCCCTTCGCGATGGGCGGAGCGACGCCCTCGACGAGCTTCTGCTGGCGGACGCCTGGGAGGCTCTGATCAAGAAGGGCGACCCCTACCACAACCGCAACTTCGCGCAGGTCGCTCCGGGGTACCGGGCGTGAACGTCGTCTTCGTCAGCCACTGCGATTTCACGGGCAACAGCGCGATGCACGTCTTCAGCATCGCCAACGAGCTGCAGGCGCTGGGCGTGGAGGCGATGGTCTTCGTGCCGCACAAGCCCGGCACGGTGCGCGCCCACGGCGCCCCGCGCTTTCGCGTGCTCCACTACGACGAGGCGCTGCGGCAGCCGCTCGTCTTCCCCGACGGGCGCGGCCCGGACCTCATCCATGCGTGGACGCCGCGCGAGCAGGTACGGCGGGTCACGGAGGCGCTCGCGCGGCGCTACGGCGTGCCGTATCTCGTACACCTCGAGGACAACGAAGAGGTCATCGTGGCGGACGAGCTGGGGGGGCCGTCGTTTGCCGAATTGGGCAGCTTGCCGCTGCCGCTCATCGACCGGCTCGTGGCGGTACATCGGTCACACCCGGTGTACTACCCGAGGTTCCTGGCCAACGCCGCGGGCGTGACCGTCATCATGGACAGGCTCCTTGAGCTCAAGCCGGCCCACGTCCCCGGCGTCGTCTTTTGGGCGGGGTTCGAGGCGGCCTTCGCCGACATCCAGCCAGACCAGCCGGACCCTGCCTTTCGCCGGCGTCTGGGGCTCGCGAGCACGGACCTGGTCACGGCCTACACCGGCAACGTCCACAGCTCCAACGTCGCTGAGGCGCGCAGCCTCGTGGCCGCCGTCGCCGCCCTGCGGCGCCGCGGCCATCCCCTCGTGCTGGTCAAGACCGGCTGGAACCTCGTGGACATCCCCTACTACGCAGAAGGCCAGAGGCAAGGCTTCATCATCGACCTCGGGTTCTGCCCGCGGGGCGACATGCCCAAGCTGGTCGCCACGGCCGACGTGCTCGTGCAGCCTGGGCGCGCCGGCGATTTCAACGACTATCGCTTTCCCTCGAAGCTCCCCGAGTTCCTCGCCTCGGGCAGACCGGTGGTGCTGCCGCGGACCAACATCGGGCGCTTTTTGCAGGACGACGTAGATTGCGTCCTGCTCGAGGAAGGCGACGCTCTGGAGATCGCCGCGAAGCTCGAGCCGCTGCTCGACGACCCCGAGCGCCGCCGGCGCATCGGCGCGGCCGGGCGCGCCTTCGCGCTGCGCGAGCTCACGTGGCCCAAGAGCGCCGCCCGTATCAAGGCGCTGTACGACGAGGTGCTGGGCGCCGCGCCCCAGGCGTCGCCCGTGGCGGGCGCCGCGCCCGCGGTGCCGGCGCCCGCCGCGCGCGACTGGTGCGCGAAGCTCATCGCCTTCTACCTGCCGCAGTTCCACCCCATCCCCGAGAACGACGAATGGTGGGGCGAGGGCTTCACCGAGTGGACCAACGTGAAGCGCGCCCTGCCCAACTTCGTCGGGCACCATCAGCCCCAGGTCCCGGCGGGCCTCGGCTACTACGACCTGCGCGACCCCGCGGTCATGGACCGGCAGGCCGAGCTCGCCAAGGCCTATGGCATCCACGGGTTCTGCTTCCACTACTACTGGTTCAACGGCCGCCGCCTGCTCGAACTGCCCCTCGGGCAGATGCTGGCTCGCGGCAAGCCCGACTTTCCCTTCTGCATCTGCTGGGCCAACGAGAACTGGACGAGGCGCTGGGACGGCTCGGAGGACGAGGTGCTGATGAAGCAGGACTACGCGGAAGGATATGCGGAGCGGTTCATCCGCGACGTGATCCCCATCCTCAAGGATCGGCGCTACATCAAGATCGCGGGCGCGCCGATCCTACTGGTGTATCGCGTGAACCTGCTCCCCGACGCGGCGGCCACGGCGCGTCTGTGGCGCGAGGTGTGCGCCCATGAGGGCATCCCCAGGGTCCACCTGGCGGCCGTGCAGAGCTTCGGCATCACCGACCCGCGGCCCTACGGCTTTGACGCCGCCGTGGACTTCCCCCCCCATTTGAAGCACGAGCTCATCGAGCCCAGCGCCTTCCCCGGCATCAGCCCCGACTTCAAGGGTTACCTCGAGGACTACCTCAAGGTCGCGCGCAACCAGGTGGGCCAGCCGCCGCCGCCGTACCTCCGCTATCGCGGCGTCATGCCGGCGTGGGACAACACGCCACGGCGCATGGAGCGCGCGCACGTCTGCGTGTACTCGTCGCCGGCCGCCTATCAGGAGTGGCTCGAGCAGATCGTCGAGCAGACGATGGCGCGGTCCGCCGTGCAGGAGCCGCTGGTATTTTTGAACGCCTGGAACGAGTGGGCGGAGGGCGCCTACCTGGAGCCCGACAGCAAGCACGGCTATGCCCATCTTGAGGCGACCAAAGGCGGCCTGTGCCGCGGGATGGCCGCCGATCTCGAGCGCCGCGGCTTCCGCGTCACCGAGGACATCGTCGAGCGCGCTCTGGCCGACCAGGGCGTGTTCGCGCCCGCGCCGGTGGCCGCGGGGCCGGCCGCTGTCGATGCCGACAGGGTGACCGTCCGCGCGGCGCGTCATGCTCAAGGTCCACGTGGGCGCTCCAGGTTGACCTGAAGCCGATCGCTTGGTACTGGTACGAGAACACGCGTCGCTCCGCACCGAGCAGATGGTCGAGCGCGCGCTGGCAACGAAGGGCGGATGATGACAGAAGCGCCGAGCGTCCTGAACTGGCTTGACGACGAAAGGCTGGCCTGCCCGCGCACCGACCTTCTCGCGGTGTTCGACGAGCGCGCCAACACGCTCCAGTCCACTCTCGACCAGTTCATCCTCATGAAATCGCGAGGCATGGTGGACTGGTACGAGGCCTTGTTCGCGGCGGATCCGCCACGGCGCGTGCTCGAGATCGGCATCTTCAAGGGCGGCAGCGTCGTGCTCTTCTCGGAGCTCTGGCGCCCCGAACGCCTCGTGGCGGTCGACATCGCCGCCCAGCCGATCCCCGCGCTGGCCGAGTATATTCGTCGTTGCGGGCTGGCCGAGAGCGTCAGGCCCGTCTTCGGCGTCGACCAGGCGGATGCCGCGGCCATGAGGTCGGTCATCGCGAGAGAATTCGGCGCCGCTCCTCTCGATCTTGTGGTGGACGATGGCTGCCACTGGTTCGAGGAGACGAGGGCCGCGTTCGAGACGGTCTTTCCCTTTCTGCGGCCCGGCGGCGTCTACGTGATCGAGGATTGGGGGTGGGCGCACTGGCCCGGCGTGTGGCAAGACAACGGCGGGCCGTGGCCGGGCAAGCCGGCGCCCACCCTGCTCGCGCTCGAGCTGGCCATGCTGTGCGCTTCGCGCGCGGACCTCGTGGAATCGGTGGAGATAACCCCAGGTCTCATTGTCGTGCGCAAGGGCGCGGAGGGCGCCGTGGGCACCGACTTCGCGCTGTCGGCCACCTACCTCACCGCCGGCCGCGCCTTTGTGGAGGAAGGGTTCGCCTCCTCATCCCGGGCAGCAGAGCACGGGCCGAGTGTGCAGGAGCTCGAGCAAGCGCTTCGCGGTGCGGAGTGCGAGCTCGAGCGTGCGCGCGCCAGGGCGAGGGAGCTCGATAGGGCGGTCCACGCCCTGCACAGCAGTCAGTCGTGGCGCCTCACGGCGCCGCTGAGACGGTTGAGGCGCGCCCTGCGCGGCGCTCCACGTGCCGAGCGGTAGGGGTGATCGCCGCGCCGCAGCGCCAGCTCGCCTGAGACAGGCGTCTGGTTGTGGAACAGGCGTCGTGCGGGGGTGAGCGGAGCGAGCTCGTTCAGGGGGGGAACGCCGCAGGGGGCGCCGGGCCACGTGCGGCCCGGCGCCCCCTGGTGTTGTTGCTCAGGCGGCGAGGCGTACCGTCATCGACGAGCGGTGACGGTGAAGCCAGCGCTCGTGCCCCATTCCGCCCCCGTATTATAGCTGACGACGGCGGCGTAGCCAGTGCCGGGTAGCACAGTCCAGTTCCCCACGCTGGTAAGGTCGAAAGTCTGTTGGTAGGTGAGGACACCCAGCACAGTGACGGGTCCAGTGACGGGGCCGTACCAGGTGGTTTCGGTCGCGTCGCGCAGCCAGACAGTCTGCGAGAGTGCCGCGGCTGCAGGGGCTTCGGCGAGCGTCCACCTGACCGTGATCGTGGCGCTCTGGGCATAGGAGGCGCCCAAGGCGGGAGTAGTGACCGTGACGAAGTCCGCGGCGATCACGTTGAACGTCGCGCCCGTACCCCAGGCGATCCAAGGGCCGATGAACGGCGCGATCCCCGGCCGGTAGGCGACGATGGCCTGGAAGCCGGGGCCGGCGTCCGCCTCACTAAGGTCAACGACTGCGCTGAAGCTGCTGGCAGAAGTGGTTACGGGAAGGCGGCAGGTGGTGATTACTGGGGACCAGACGCCGGAGCCGGAGCGCACCCAGATGCCGAACTGGCCGGTGACCGGTGCGTTGGTCGTCCAGTTGACCGTGACGGAGTCGCTGAAAGTGCCGCCCGTGGGGGCGGTGACGTTGATGGAGGGCATGCCCACGGTGAAGGACCCCGAGCTAGTGCCCCAGAAGCGATAGGCAGTGGCGGCGGTTGGCCGGTAGCCGACGACGATCTGGTAGCCGGCGCCGGGCAGAGCCTCCGAAAGCGGCAAGGGCACGGTGTAGTGATGAACACCGGACGCAGCCAGGAAACACGGGGCGACGAGCGGGGAATAGACGCCGGAGCCGGAGCGCGCCCAGATGCCGAATTGAGCACCCGCAACGTTCGCGACGTCCCTGCTGGTCGTCCAGCTGACATCGATGATGTCGCCCACGTTGTAGCTCCCCGTGACGGCGTCGACCGTGGTGGTGAAGCCCGCCGTTACGGCGAACGTGGTCGGCGACGCCCAAGCATCAGTAGGTACGAGGGAACTAGGCGCAGTCGTGTTCCAATCACTAGTGGAGCTCGACCGGTAGGCCACGTAGGCCTGGTAGCCCGAGCCGACGAGTGCGACCGGCACGTTCGTGGGGAGGGTGAAATCGGCGCTGAAATCGGTGCCGACCGCCGGCACCACCAACGTAGGCGTTGTGGGGTAGAGGGTAAAGGCGGGGACACTAGACCGAATATAGACGCCGAACTCGCCGCCCGCGACCGCCCGCTCGGTCGACCACTCGACCGTCACCTGCTCGCCTTGGGCGTAGGTAGAATCCGTGGTGTCGACAGCGACGGCTGCGAGCGTGGCGTTGATGTTGCTGGTGTCCCCTGAGCCAGTCACATTGATCAAGGCGGCCAAGTCGGGCGTCGGCTTGTTGTTCCACCACTGCAACAGGTAGGTGCGATTCAAGTTACGCCAGTTAGGCCCTGGCGCGCTGCCGTTATCGACGTTGAACCCGACGGCGTAGTTGCCGGTAGCCGACAGCGCCGTCAAGGTATAGGCACCTGTGACCGGCGCCGAGAACGCCCAGTCGTTCGCCACCCAGGTACCGCCGCCGGTGTCGCGATAAGCCTGCACGAGCACGCCCGCCAATGGGATGCCGTCCGCGTCCCTGACCGTCCCGCTGATCGTGCCTACGGCCTGCGCCGGCGCCGGCGCCGCGGCGCCGACGAGCAGGGCCGCGACCAGGATGCACATGCTGATCGCCAACAGGTACCGCGCGCGTGGCAAGCGCCGCCTGTGGCGTGAAGCGGAAACAGACTCTGCCCTTGAGTCTCTCGTCGAACGCATATCCTTACCTCCTACTGGATCTTTCTGACTCTTGCTGACAAATCTTTGGTGGCCGGATTGTACACTCTACGACGGACGAATGGCAAGGACCCGCCTGGCCTCGCAAACAAAGCGCCCGGATGTTGGCGGCAAGAAGGGCGGCGACGGTGGCCCTGGCGCTGCGAAAGATGCCAGCGCTCACGACCGCCGGCGCAGCGCACGGCTCCTTCTCAGACTGCGTCTTCCAGATGTGGGGCACCTCCCGCGGAGGATTGTCGGCTCGGGGTCGCGCCCTCCCGAAACCACTGCACCTACATAGTATCGGCATTGTGGCTGCGTAACCAAACCCCAATCCACCGATCACCCCCTCCCGGCCGGTCCCCTTCGGGCCGGCACCCCTCTCGGCCGGCCTGACCCGCGGTCGACCTTCGAGGCGCCGCTCGACGTGCGTGCGTCCCTCTCCGTTTCCGTTCTCCGGCTCGCCGGCGACTCCTGCTACGGCCGCAACCACACCGAGGCCGCACACGACCTCGCCGCCGCCTCCTACGCTGTTTCGAGCCTCTCCGTGAGCTTCTTCCCCCAGACCAGGCGATCACTGCGGCGACGACGGTGTGAGGGTCAACGGGTACAGCGGGCGCCCACGCAAAGCGTTGCAGCGCGGGAGCCGCGCCAGGAAGCGACCCCGGCAGATTCTCGTCTGGAAGAAGGGAGCGAGCAGGGAGCGGCCCACGAGGGCATCATCTCGCGGCTCGCCCACCTGTGCGGCGCACCTCTGTGAGTCGACAGGCGCTTGGCCCAGACCGTGCCCTCTGCGGCTCCGCCGCGGCGCTTGCTGCTCTGGGCACGTCGCGCCGGGTGCCGGGCCGCCCACCGACGTCGGCCACGCAGCGCTCCGCGCCGGCGGCGAGAGCGCCGGCCACCGGCAGTCGGCAGCAGCGGGAGTGCGCCCGGAAGTGCGATGTGTGTAAAACATGTCACGCGCGCGAGCGCGCGAGAGCACGTCACCCGGATTCCCGGAGACGCCCCGCTGGGCGCCGGGGAGACGCCCCCTTGGGCGTCGGGGAGACGCCCCCTTGGGCGCCGGGGAGACGCCCCCTTGGGCGCCGGACCGCACGCGGCCCGGCGCCCAGCTGTGTTCAGACGGCGAAGCGTCCTGTCAGCGAGCGGTGACCGTGAACGATCCCGGGCTCGTGCCCCAGCAGCTCCAGACGCCGCTGCCCGCCGTGGGCCGCCAGGCGACGATGGCGTTGTTGCCGCCGCCGGGGGGCACGCCTGTCAGGGAAAGCGTGGTGGTGTAGGCGGCGAGGCCGCTGGCCGGCAGCAGCTTGGCGGCGTACCAGTCGTCGGCGGGGCCGCGCACCCAGAGGCCGAACTCGCCGCCGGAGGCGGCGCCGCTGGTCGTCCAGCTCACCGTGAGGAGGCTGCCCACCGCGTGGCTCGTGGCGCCCGCGGGGGCGGTGATCGCGAGGGTGGGCGCCGTCACGGTGAAGGAGCCGGGGCTCGTGCCCCAGCAGCTCCAGACGCCGCTGCCCGCCGTGGGCCGCCAGGCGACGATGGCGTTGTTGCCGCCGCCGGGGGGCACGCCCGTCAGGGTGAGCGTGGTGGTGTAGGCGGCGAGGCCGCTCGGGGCCACCAGCTTGGCGGCGTACCAGTCGTTGGCGGGGCCGCGCACCCAGAGGCCGAACTCGCCGGTGGAGACGGCGCTGCTCGTCGTCCAGCTCACCGTGAGGAGGCTGCCCACCGCGTGGCTCGTGCTGCCCGTGGGGGCGGTGACCGTGATGGTGGGCGCCGCGGTGGTCACGGTGAAGGAGCCGGGGCTCGTGCCCCAGCTCGCCCAGGCGCCGCTGCCCGCCGCGGGTCGCCAGGCGACGATGGCGTTGTAGCCGCCGCTGGGGGGCACGCCCGTCAGGGTGAGCGTGGTGGTGTAGGCGCCGAGGCCGCTCGTGGCCACCAGCGTGGCGGCGTACCAGTCGTTGGCGGGGCCGCGCACCCAGAGGCCGAACTCGCCGGCGGCGGCGGCGCTGCTCGTCGTCCAGCTCACCGTGAGGAGGCTGCCCTGCACGTAGGTCGCGGCCCCCGTGGGGGCGGTGATCGCGAGGGTGGGCCCACCGGTGGTGATGGCAGCGCTGGCGCCGGTCAGAGGACCGGGGCTGGTCCCCGTCACCGTCGTCGCCGTTCCGAAGACTGTGTGCGTGGTGAACACGACCGTCGCGATACCGCTCGAATCGGTGGTGCTCGTGGTGGCGGCGAAGGATCCGTTGGCGTTCGACTTCGTCCAGGTGACGACGTTGCCCGAGGTCGCCACGGCATTGCCGTTCACGTCCGCGAGCTGCGCGGTGATCGTCACGTTGGCTCCGGCCGCCGGGCTGTAGTTGCTGGAGGTGACGAGGTACTTGGTGGCCGTGCCTGCGACGTACGTGATGGTGGACTGGGTCTGGGCGCCTGCGCCGCTCCTGACCTCGGCGGTGTTCAGGGTGGCCACAAAGACGCCGCTGCCGGTCGCGACCGGTGAGGTGACGGTCGCGGTGTAGGTGCCGTTGCCGACATTGGTCACCGATCCGATGGCGCCCGCGCCGGAGGATCTCGTGATCGTGACGGTATCGCCGCCGGCGCCCAGGTTGTTGCCGTTGACGTCTTTGGCCGTCACCGTCAGGACCTGCGTGGCGATGCCGTTCGCCGTGATGCTGGCGCTGGTCGGCGTGAGGGTCGACTTGGCGGCATCGGCGGTGCTCGCGACATAAGTGATCGTGGACTGGGTCTGGGCGCCTGCGCCGCTCTTGACCACGGCGCCGCCCAGGGTGGCCACAAAGACGCCGCTGCCGGTCGCGACCGGTGAGGTGACGGTCGCGGTGTAGCTGCCGTTGCCGACATCCGTGACGGGGCTGCTGATGGCGCCAGTGCCAGAGAGTCTCGTGATCGTGACGGTATCGCCGCCGGCGCCCAGGTTGTTGCCGTTGACGTCTTTGGCCGTCACCGTCAGGACCTGCGTGCTGCTGCCGTTCGCCGTGATGCTGGCGCTGGTCGGCGTGAGGGTCGATCTCGCGGCATCGGCCGTACCTACCACATACGTGATGGTGGCCTGGGTCGTATCGGCGTTGCCGTTCTTGACCGGGTTGCCGCCCAGTGTGGCCACAAAGACGCCGCTGCCGGTCGCGACCGGTGAGGTGACGGTCGCGGTGTAGCTGCCGTTGCCGACATCCGTGACGGGGCTGCTGATGGCGCCCGTGCCGGAGAGTCTCGTGATCGTGACGGTGATGCCGCCGGTGCTCAGGTTGTTGCCGTTGACGTCTTTGGCCGTCACCGTCAGGACCTGCGTGGTGATGCCGTTCGCCGTGATGCTGGCGCTGGTCGGCGTGAGGGTCGATCTCGCGGCATCGGCGGCGCCGGCGCCGGTCGCCGTGAAGGTCACCGGAGAACCCGTCAAGGTTCCGCTTGTCGCCGTCAGGGTGTTCGAGCCGGCCGTCGCGCCCAGCGTCCAACTACCGACTGTGGCGATGCCAGAACCGTTGGTCGTTGTTGTAAGACCCGTAGCAGAGCCCCCGCCCGTGGCCACGGCGAAGGTGACGCTCACACCGCTGACCACGTTGTTGTTCGCGTCCTTGACTATTACGCTCGGCGCTGTGGCTACCGCTGTGCCCGCTGTGGCTGATTGACCGTTTCCCAGATGCACAGCGATCTGGGTGGCGGCGCCGGCGGTGAGCGTGAACGGGGTGGATACGGCCGCGGTCAGGCCTTGCGGCGTGAAGGTGAGGGTGAAGCTCCCCACCGTTCCCGTGATCATGAGGTCCGTGAAGGTCGCGACGCCGTCGGTCGTGGCCACCGTCGTCGTCCCGCTCAAGGTGCCGGTGCCGGAGGCGATCGTGGCCACCACGTTCACATAGGCTGATGAGTTGTTGCCGCCGGAATCCTGAATCTGCACCACCGCGTGGCCGGTCAGCGCCACACCGTTCACCGCGCCGCTGGGCTGGGTGGTCAGCACGCCCTTGGCGCCGACGCCGACGCTGAGCGTGAACGAGGTGGATACGGCCGCGGTCAGGCCTTGCGGCGTGAAGGTGAGGGTGAAGCTCCCAACCGTTCCCGTGATCACGAGGTTTGTGAAGGTCGCGACTCCGCCGGTCGTAGCCACCGTCGTCGTCCCGCTCAGCGTCCCCGTGCCCGACGAGATCGTCGCCACTACGTCCACGCCCGAGGTGTCCACGTTGTTGCTACTGGCGTCCTGAAGCTGCACCACCGCGTGGCCGGTCAGCGCCACACCGTTCACCGCGCCGCTGGGCTGGGTGGTCAGCACGCCCTTGGTGGCGCCGTTGGCCGAGGCGGTAGCAGGCAGCGCCAGGGCGAAGGCGAGCAGCATCAGCGCCAGGCCGAGGAGCTTGTAGGCGCGGGCGGGACCCCGCCGCCGAGCGGCCGGCTTGTCAGTGTGTGTGGCGGACTGCGGCATATGGTACCCCCCTGTGAAGGCGCGACATCGGGCGTCACGCCGCTTGAGCGAGCCGCGCAGGGCACGGAGTGCCCTACTGCGCGGCGTCCCCGCTCGCAGAAGGCATGTGGCGCGGTAGCGCACAGCCCCTGCTTCGCGGGTACGAACTCTATGGTTCTTCCCTGTTATAGACAGCGCGGAACGCAGATTTGAATCGGCGGCGAGTCGGCGGCGGGCGGCCGGCCAGGTGTCTCTCTCGTTGCGCTCCTCACCCTTGCGCCCCCGGCGCGGCCCCTCGGCTGCCCTGAGCGGCGGGGGCGAAGCGGGCGACGCGGCGCGCCGCACAGGTCACGTGACCGGCCGGCGCGGCCTGAGTCGGTCAGTGCGGCGTGAAGCTTGTGCTCGCAGGCGCGTAGCGCCCCGTTCCGGCCCGCCGAGATGCCGACTGACGCCGCGTAGCCCACGGTGGCGCGGCCGATGGTGCGCGGGCAGGCGGCGACTCCGCCTGCTGCGCTCGTGCGGCTCTCTACCGGCGTCGCGGTCTTGAAGTGCCAGGATTCCAGGAGCCAGAAACCATTCTCAGGTGGGCGCGGGGGGCTTTCGCCCCCCGCGCCCACCTTGATGGCTAGACCGATGAACGGTCAGAAGGAGCGGACAGCACGCACCCCGTCCCAGTCGAACTTGTCGCTGTCGTACTGGTAACCGGTGAAGAAGCTCTGGTCCCACGCGCTGTACGTATCGACCTCGGACGAGCTCCAGTAGTATTGGGACTCAAAACCACCGATCGCGTCCTGGTTGATGTACAGCTCGTTCAGCTCATCCAGGCTGGGCAGATACCAGTCGGTATAGCCGCCGCCTTTGTAGGCTCGTGCGCGACCTGCCGCATAGCTGATGGCAATGCCACCTTGTGACGCGATGATCGTCGTGGTATTGGCCATCCCTGTGCCCAGTGCTGTCGCTGTCGCTCCGGTGACTGTGTAGCTGCCGTTGTACCAGCTCATCCCCCAGCCTGTGCTTTGGTCGGCTGTCGCGGCGATCAGTCCGTGCAGCCCACTGCCGTCGATATAGGCGATGATGCCGCCCTGATAGGGATCGCCGATCGCGAGCCCCGTGCCCGTCACGGCGAAGGAGCCGGGGCTGGTGCCGAAGACGGTCCAGGCGCCGCTGCCCGCCGCGGCCCGCCAGGCGACGATGGCCTGGTAGCCGCCGCCGGCAGGCACGTCGAGAGTGACGCTGGTGGTGTAGGAGGCGAGGCCGCTCACGGCCACGATCTTGCCGATGTACCAGCCGCCGCCGGGGCTGCGCGCCCAGACGCCGAGCTCGCCGCTGGAAACCGCGCTGCTCGTCGTCCAGCTCACCGTGAGGTCGGCCCCCGCAGGGTAGCTCGCGTTGCCCGTGGGGGCGGTGACGTTGATGCTGAGCCCCGTGCCCGTCACGGTGAAGGAGCCGGGGCTCGTGCCCCAGCTGCTCCAGGCGCCGCCGGCGGTGGCCCGCCAGGCGACGATGGCCTCGTAGCCGCCGCCGGGAGGCGCGTCGAGGGTGAGGGGGGTGCTGAAGCTCGCGCCGCCGCTGGCCGGGACCAGCTTGGCGGCGTACCAGCCGCCGCCGGGGCTGCGCGCCCAGAGGCCGAACTCGCCGCTGGTGGCCGCGCTGCTGGTCGTCCAGCTGACCGTGAGGCTGGCCCCCGTGGGGTAGCTCGCGCTGCCCGTGGGGGCGGTGACGTTGATGCTCAGCCCCGTGCCCGTGACGGTGAACGAGCCGGGGCTCGTGCCCCAGCTGCTCCAGGCGCCGCCGGCGGTGGCCCGCCAGGCGACGATCGCCTCGTAGCCGCCGCCGGGAGGGACGTCGAGGGTGAGGAGGGTGGTGAAGTTCGTGCCGCCGCCGGCCGGGACCAGCTTGGCGGCGTACCAGCCGCCGCCGGGGCTGCGCGCCCAGAGGCCGAACTCGCCGCTGGAGGCCGCGCTGCTGGTCGTCCAGCTCACCGTGAGGTCGGCCCCTACCGCGTAGCTGCTCGTGCCCGTGGGGGCGGTGATGTTGATGCTCATCCCCGTGCCCGTCACGGCGAAGCTCGCCGCGCTCACGCCGGCGCCGTTCGGGGTGGTGACGGCGATCGCGCCGCTGGTGGCGCCGGAGGGCACGGTGGCCGTGATCTGCGCGTCGGAGGCCACGCTGAAGCTCGCCGCGGCGCCGTTGAAGGCGACCGCCGCGGCGCCGGTGAAGCCGCTGCCCGTCACGGTCACGACGGTGCCCACCGGCCCCGAGGTCGGAGTGAAGCTGGTGACCGTGGGGGCCGCCACGGCTGTGCCCACCGCGGCCGCGGCGTTGAGCCGCCCGCCCGTGGTCATCTTGCCGCTGAGCGAGGCTTTCGCATCCACATGGTCAAGGATCCGCCGCACGCGCTGCGTCATGGTCTCGGACGGGTACCGCGCGGCGCACAGCGCGAGCGCCCCGGTGACGTGCGGCGTGGCCATGGATGTGGCGCCCCAGCTCTCGTACCCGCCACCCGGCACCGTGCTGAGGATGCTCACGCCGGGGGCGGCCAGATCGACGCTCGTAGGGCCGTAGTTCGACCAGCTCGCGAGCGTATCCGTGCTGCCGCTGGCCGCCACGGAGATGATGTTCGAGCAATCGTAGGACGAGGGGTATTGCGGCGTCACGTCGTTGTTGTCGCCGATGTCGTCATCGCCGCCGTTGCCGGCCGACGTGCAGAAGACGATGCCCGCGGCGCCGGCGGCGTTGATGGCGCTGCGCAGCAGGGAGTCGTAGCCGGCGCCGCCCCAGGAGGCGTTGATCGCCACGACGTTGACTCCGTAGTCGAGCTTCTCGTGGACCACGTAGTCGAGGCTCGTGATCGCGTCGTCGTCCCAGATGTATCCATCAGGAGCGAACGACTGGAGCGCCATGACGCGCGCCTGCCAGGCCACGCCGGTGACGCCGACGCCGTTGTTGCCGACGGCCGCCATGGTGCCCGAGGTGTGGGTTCCATGTCCGTCGATGTCGTACGGGTCGCCGCTGCCGCTGTAGGCGGCCATACCGTACACGTCGTCGATGTAGCCGTTGCCGTCGTCGTCGATGCCGTTGGCCGGGATCTCGCCGGGGTTGCGCCACATGTTGGCGGCCAGGTCGGGGTGGTCGTAAGCGACGCCGGTGTCGATGGAGGCGACCACGACGGCGGCGCTGCCCGTGGTCGTGCTCCACGCCTCGGGGGCGCTGATGTCGGCGCCCGGGGTACCGCCGCTCTGGCCGGTGTTGTTCAGCCCCCAAAGCTCGGGGAATCGGGGATCGTTCGGGGTGACCGCGTCCGCGTACCGTCTGTAGTTGAGCGAGGCGGCGATGACGTTGGGGTTCCGCAGGGCGCTCTTGACGAGGGCATCGCCCGTCAGAGTGGTGGACTTGAACAGCAGGATGCGCTGGCCCGGCGGCAGGATGGCCTGCACGCGGAGGTCGCGGAAGCCGGCCGCGCCCAGCGCGCTCGCGAGCGCTTTCTTGCCCGATAGCGACGCTCCGGCGCGCAGGCGCACGAGGACCTCGCCGGCGGCGTAGGCGGGGCCGGGCCGCGCCACCTGCGCGGCCTGCGCCGCAGGCGCCGCGGCCCGGCCGGCGGCCTGCGCCTGCACCACCGACAGCAGACCGCCGGCGAGAGAAAGGCTCAGCGCGAGCAGCAGACCGATGGTGAAACGGTGGAACCCAGCCCTTGTCGTGGCGATCATGGCTCTCTCCCCCTCGTGTTCGTGTGGATCTGAACGGCGGCGCCCGCACGCGCCCCGCCGCCCTCTCTGGCATCTCATCGCATCCTATCGCCGGGGCAGAATAAAAGCTGCACCCCTCCGTGGCCGTGGTCGTGCGCAGGCGTTGCCCAACAGGGCGATGCGGCGCCCCACCTGCGCCAGCGCGACAGGATGCGGGGGATGCGACGGACGCGGCCGGGGCCGCCGCGGCCCCGCGGCTGCGCGCCCTCCGCCGGACGGCGCGTCGGCCGCTCAGAGGGTCAGGCAGTCGTCTGGGTAGCGCCCGCACAGGCAGGCTGCAGGTGGTGCGCCGATCGACCAGGCCGGCGTCCAACGCCCTGGACATCGATGTCGCGGCGCCCGACAGCCTCCCTCACCCATGTACCCCTGCAGCGCCCGAGCGACGTCGATGAGGCGGCGAGGCTCGAGGCGCCGCGCGGCTAGCTCGACTTCCTCGAGCTCAGGGACAGCGCCCGCCTGGCGCTGCGCCCGGCGCCACGTCGCGCGACAAAAGGGACATCCTTCCAAAAAAGTCTTGACTTTTCGGGAAGCACCGCCAATATAGTCGTATGGACCGCGCACTCGCCCCCCATATCGCGGCCGACCTCTCGCGGAAGATCGTGTTGCTCACCGGGCCCCGGCAGTCCGGCAAGACGACGCTGTCGCGCATGCTCGTCAAGGACTACGACTACTTCAACTTCGACCTCGCCGAGCACCGCGTGGCGCTCATGGAGAAGAGCTGGCGGCGCGACTGCGACCTCGTGATCTTCGACGAGCTCCACAAGATGAAGAGCTGGAAGTCCTGGATCAAGGGCATCTACGACACGCGCGGACCGGCGCCCGCCATGATGGTCACGGGCAGCGCGCGCCTCGATACCGCCCGCAAGATGGGCGATTCGCTCGCCGGCCGCTACTTTCAGTACCGCCTGCACCCTCTGGACCTCAAGGAGGTCAAAGCGGAGATGGCGCCCGAGGAGGCGCTCGACAGGCTCATGAGGCTGGGCGGGTTTCCGGAGCCGTTTCTGGACGGCGGGGAGGTGTTCTACGGGCGCTGGAAGAAGAGCCATCAGGACATCATCCTGCGCCAGGACCTGCTCGATCTGGAGAGCGTCAGCAGCATCTCCGACGTGGAGACCCTCATCGAGCTCGTGCGCCGGCGCGTCGGTAGCCCAGCGTCGTGCACTTCTCTGGCGCGTGACCTGCAGCGCAGCCCCAAGACCATCAGGCGCTGGCTCGACCTGCTCGAACGCATGTACATCGTGTTTCGCGTCACGCCCTACCACAGGAACATCGCGCGCGCCCTGCTCAAGGAGCCCAAGTACTACTTCTACGACACCGGTCAGGTGCTCGGCGACGCCGGCAGCAGGCTTGAGAACGTGGTCGCCGGCGCCCTCCTCAAAGAGCTGCACTTTCTGGAAGACGTCCTGGGGCGGAGCTGCGCGCTGCACTACCTCCGTGACAAAGAGGGCCGCGAGGTCGACTTTCTCGTGACGATCGACGACTGCCCGGTTCTGATGATCGAGGTCAAGTGGGAGGAGGGCAGCCTCTCCCGGAGCCTGCCCGCCTTCTCCAGGTACCTGCCCGGCGTGCCCGGCGTGCAGCTTGTCGGCGAGCTCGAGAGGGAGAAGTCGTTCGAGTCGGGGCTGCGGATCGTCAGAGCTGCTCCCTGGCTCGCCGACCTCGATCTGGAGCCGTATGCGGGGTCGGCTCGCCTGCGATAGCCACCCGAGATCCAGCTTCCTCTCGTGCACGGCGCATTGCGGACACCTTGCGGCGCCGGCTCAAGCGGGGCGCGGGGGGCAAAAGCCCCCCGCGCCCCGCTTGATGGTCGGATGGATAGTCGGTCAGAAAGTCCGGACGGCGCGCACCCCGTCCGCGTCGTTCTTGCCGCTGTCGTACTGGTTGCCGGTGCTGAAGCCCTGGTCCCACGCGGTGTACGCATCGACCTCGGACGAGCTCCAGTAGAAGGCGGACTCGAAACCACCGATCGCGTACTGGTTATCGTACAGCTCGTTCAGCTCATCCATGCTGGGCAGATACCAGTCGCTGTAGCCGCCGCCGGTGTAGGCTCGTGCCAGACCCGCCGCATAGCTGGTGGTGGCGCCACCTTGTGAGGCGATGATCGCAGTGGTATTGGCCATTCCCGTGCCGAGCGCTGTTGCCGTTGCTCCAGTGGCTGTGTAACTGCCGTTGTACCAGGGTATGTATGCGCCCTGGTCGGCTGCGGCGGCGATCAATCCGTGCAGTCCGCTGCCATCGATATAGGCGATGATGCCGCCTTGGTAGGGATCGCCGACAGCGAGCCCCGTGCCCGTCACGGCGAAGTGGCCGGGGCTGGTGCCGAAGACCGTCCAGGCGCTCCCGGCGGTCGCTCGCCAGGCGACGATCGCTTCGTAGCCGCTGCCCACCGGCACGTCGAGAGTGACGCCGGTGCTGTAGCTCGCGGCGCCGCTCGCGGCCACGAGCTTGCCGATGTAGTAGACGCCGCCGGCGCTGCGCGCATACACGCCGAACTCGCCGCTGGCGGTGGCGGGGCTGGTCGTCCAGCTGACCGTGAGGTCGGCACCCACCGGGTAGCTCGTGCTGCCCGCGGGGGCGCTGATGTTGATGCTCATCCCCGTGCCCGTCACGGCGAACGAGCCGGGGCTGGTGCCGAAGACCGTCCAGGCGCCGCTGCCGGCAATGGCCCGCCAGGCGACGATCGCCTGGTAGCCGCCGCCCACCGGCACGTTGAGGGTGAGGGCGGCGCCGTAGCTGCTGCCGCCGCTGGCGGCCACGAGCGTCTCGCCGTAGTAGCCGCCGGCGGCGCTGCGCGCCCAGACGCCGAACTGGCCGCTGGCGGTGGCGGGGCTGGTCGTCCAGCTGACCGTGAGGTCGGCACCCACCGGGTAGCTCGTGCTGCCCGCGGGGGCGCTGATGTTGATGCTCATCCCCGTGCCCGTCACGGCGAACGAGCCGGGGCTGGTGCCGAAGACCGTCCAGGCGCCGCTGCCGGCAATGGCCCGCCAGGCGACGATCGCCTGGTAGCCGCCGCC